>ERZ773073.1052-NODE-1052-length-13375-cov-17.113438_pt1 | contig 13375 bp, 10 predicted proteins | sample MGYA00580616_ERZ773073 | MGnify/ENA primary metagenome ERZ773073 (study PRJEB29015, sample SAMEA2737960) | human oral metagenome | biome: human oral; feature: human-associated habitat; material: dental | place: China | collected 2131 ...
GGGGCACAGTAGCAATACCGCACAAGCTCGTCTAGGAGAACCGAGTGTAGGTTCCTACTTAAAGAAAACCCGCAGGAAACACGATGTTCTTGCGGGTTTTCCGCGCTCTTAGCTGAATCTTTGCTCAGGGAACACTTAAACCTCGCATGAATTTCTACATCATGTACACAATGGGAATACATCCAACCACAGTTTGCGCCTTGATGCACGGGTAAAAGGCGCTGAAAGGACACCATTTCGATGCCCTCCCACACCTCCCGTCGTTTTCCCCGCCGTTCCGCACTCGCGCTGTTGGGCATAGGCTCAGCGGGATTTATTGCCTCTTGCCTATCAAGAAACCAAGGATCTGCCACAAACTCTGATGAAACCCGCACCGACTTTGCGGGTGAGGTTAAATTCGATACATATGATGAATCTGCAGGAGCCTTTAAACCCGCAACTCGTGATCACCCGGCTCAGAACGTGCCTGTGCCCATCAGACCCGAGCATATGAACGATAAATCTGTGCAGGGGCTTTACAATACGATCGCCTATATTTCCGCCGCCCTCCAATATATGAACGCCACCGGCAACACCCGACTTTATGACGAAAGTGCCGCCGCAGAGCCGGGACATAGTGTCATGCGCGGCGAAAAAGACGAAAAAGCGTTCTCTTTAATGCGTGAAGGGCGCGTCTGGTTCGATAACCCCGCAGCAACAGTAACCCTCAAAACCTCCGAACCGACTATCAAGGGCGATACCTACACCTGGGAAGGAAAGACCACCCTCGATTACGGAACCTTTCAGGTGGGCGAGAAAGAGACCGTAAACCTTTCTCTCGCGAAACGGTACGAAGTTGCCCAGACCACCTTCACCGCGGTGCATCGTGACGGCCGCTGGTGGTGTAAGGTGAGCGTTCCCGAAAAGATTGTGGGATCGCCCGAAAGAACCGACCTTTTCTCACATTTTAGGATGCGTGTAGAAGACCTAACCCCCACGCCGGTGCCTACACCGGAGGCAAAGAAATAAAGGCGCTGAGGGTGTTCACAATTACGAATGCGCGTACACAGCAAATATTCAACTGAACGGCCTCAACCTGGGAATATGCAGAAATACCTGCGGCAATCCCAAGCATAAATCATGACACATGGCAGGATAGTTAGAGGTAACCCAACCACAAGGAGCGCTTAAGCTCTCTGCCCTAATACACGGATATCTTATTGTTATCCGGGCATAAGTAAGGTGCCGAAAGGAATACTATGAATATCCCAGCACATTATCTGACCCGCCGTTCCGCTCTTGGTGTGATCGGCGCCGGTTCTGCGGCGGCTGCTCTTGCCGCATGCTCAACCAGTAATTCTAATGGCGGCGGTTCTGATTCGTCGAAACGTGACGATTACAGCGGCGAGGTGAAGTATGACAAGTTTGATACTTCCGCCGGGAACTATGAGCCCGCAACCCGTGAGCATCCCGCAAAAAACGTTCCGAAACCTATTAAACCCGATAACCTGAATGATAAATCGGTGGAGGGGTTCTATCAGAGTATCGCCTTTTTCTTTGCTGGTTTCCAGTATCTCCTTATGACGAGAGATGTCAGTGCTCTTAAGGAGAGCAACTTTAAGGGCAAAGAACAACTCTCAAAGGCTGAAGAACAGATGAAGTCTTCTGGAATGCCGGATAAGTCCTGGGTCGAGGAGTTTACTGTCAAAGCTTTTCTTGATACTCCGCAGCCTAAGATTGAAGGTGACACTTATACCTGGGAAGGAAAGGTATCAATAAATATGGGTAGCTTTATGGTTGAAAACGGTCAGGTGACGGATATTCCCGAGAAATCGCGGCGTCAGGAAGGATCGCAAACCTTTAAAGGCACCTATAAAGATGGTAAATGGGAAATTGACCTTGGAATGAGCAGCTCCGCAAGCCCCAGCGCCAGCGGTGGCGCATCCACTGGTTCCGGTCTGGGCGGATTCGGACTCTAACATCATAAATCAGAAGGTCTGAGCAGAAAGGAAATATTATGTCTGATCAGTACGTTATTTCTCGCCGTTCCGCTCTTGGTGTGATCGGCGCCGGTTCTGCGGCGGCTGCTCTTGCCGCATGCTCAACCAGTAATTCTAATGGCGGCGGTTCTGATTCGTCGAAACGTGACGATTACAGCGGCGAAGTCAAGTTCGAGAAGTTTGATACTTCCGCCGGGAACTATGAGCCCGCAACCCGTGAGCATCCGGCGAAGAACGTCCCGAAACCTATTAAACCCGATAACCTGAATGAGAAATCGGTGGAGGGCTTCTATCAGAATATTGCCTTTATTGTTGCTGGTCTGCAGTATCTTTCTATGACGGCAGACGGCAGTGCTCTTAAGGAAAGCAACCTTAAAGGCAAAGAACAACTCCCAAAGCTTGAAGAACAGATGAAATCTTCTGGGGTACCAGATAAGCTTTGGTCTGAGGACTCCACTATCAAAGCTTCTCTTGATACTCCGCAGCCCAAGATTGAAGGTGACACTTATACCTGGGAAGGAAAGCTATCGACGGATCGGGGCAGCTTTGCGGTTCAAGATGGTCAGGTGACGGATATCCCCGAGAAATCGCGGCATCAGGAAGGGTTGCAAACCTTTAAAGGCACCTATAAAGATGGTAAATGGGAGATTGACCTTGGAACGAGCAGTTCCGCATCCTCAGGTGCCAGCGGTGGAGCGTCCACCGGTTCCGGCAGCGGCGGAGGATTCGGGTTCTAAACCTCTTTCAAGCTGAACCGCATCGGCCAAATATGGGTTAAGCCCGCAGAAACACGTGCGTTTCTGCGGGCTTGATCTATGTCTGCGGGGCTTGTTGCTGTGGCAGGAGTATCATAATTAACCTGTACCGCGGCTCTACTCCGGGATAATAGAGGATGCGCCCGTCACGGTAACATCACTCCCCGAACGAAAATACCGGTAACGACGCCGTATTTTCCGCTTCCATGAGAAAGGTACCCGCCCATGACTTCCTCGTTCATATCCCGCAGAGCCGCCCTCGGCGTGCTAGGTGCCGGTTCCGCGCTCGCCTTCGTCGGATGCGCCTCCCGCGTGCAGCCGCTCTCGGCGGACGCATCCACGAGTTACCGTGCCGACTATTCGGGTGAGATCACGTTCAACAGCTACGACACCTCCGCAGGAGAATACGTGCGCGCAACTCGTACCCAACGTGCGAAGAACGTGCCCAAACCGGTGAAAACCGCCATGATGACCGAGAAAAGTTCCGCCGGGCTCTACTCCCTATTTGGATTTCTTGGGGCAGCCTTCACCTACGGAATTATGACCAACGATTTCTCTCCATTCAAAGAAATTACTTTTGTGGGAGGAATAAACGGAGCCGAAGCCTTTGAGGAAAGCAGCGTGAAGGAGCTTGAAAATATGTGGTTTGAAGACCCTAAAATGACGTTTACGCTCAAAGATCCGACTCCCACCCAGAACGGTGATGTCTACACATGGGCGGCAACGACCACATTCTCAACAGGTAATTTTGTAGTGTATGAGGGCACTGCGATAGACATTCCCAGCGAGGCAAAGAAAGACGTTCACGACGGAGAGTTTAAGGCACGATATAACAACGGACGCTGGTTGCTGATCGATATTCCCACCAATACTGACTTGTCTTCTAGCTTTGGCTCAGCGGGCAATCTGAGTGCCTAATTCCAGGGATAGTACTGGCCGGGAGTATCCGGGATAATAGTGTTAGAACAATAGTCGCCATCGATGAAAGGTCTTTCCCATGACACAGTCGTTTGTATCCCGCAGAACCGCCCTAGGCGTGCTGGGCGCAGGTTCCGCGCTCGCTTTTGTCGGATGCGCATCCAACGCTGGCAGCGTGAAACCGCTCCCAACGGATGCTACGGCAAGCTACCGCAGCGATTTCAGCGGCGAAGCGAAGATCGACGAATACGATACCTCAGCGGGAGAGTACCGTAAGGCGACCCGCACCGAACGCGCGAAAAACGTGCCCAAACCCATCAAGCCTAAGAACGCCGACGAAAACTCAGCGGCAGGGCTGTATTCCAGTATCGCGTTCTACACTGCGGCGACCCAGTACATGATGGAGAGCGGTGACGACAGCCTGATCGAGCAGACTGCGCTGAATGATACAGATAAAAGCTCCGTTAAGTCGTCCTCGTACCAGTTTTCAACGATCTGGTTTGAAGAACCTAAGGTGACGGCCAACCTCACCACACCGAAGCCCAAGGAATCCGGCGGGGAATACACCTGGCCTTCCCGATTCACCATAGGGTTGGGCAGCTTTATCGCCACCTCAGGAAGGGATGCTGATGTTCCCTCAAGCTCACGCAGCACCACGCTCGACGTGGATATAACAGGAAAGTATGAAAACGGGCACTGGGTTATTGGCGGGTTTGCCGCAGCCTTCCGCAGCCAGGTAGGTTCAGGCTCTAGCAGCAGTAGTGGATCGAGCATCTAGTCTTCTGTTCTGAGGTTATGGAACGTGATGAGGTGCAGCAGAGCGTACTATCTCATCCCGGCGACGGCGCTTTCACGCATAGGCACCGTCGCCTACACCATTGTGGTGACCTGGTATATCAGCCAGCACGCCGGTCAGCAGATGGTTGGGGTGATGAATGCGTGTAGCGGTGCGGGCATATTCCTCGCCAGCATTCTTGGATTTGTTGTCATTGACAGGTTTAAGAAAAAATCCCTGCTGATTTTCTACGATATTTTTAATAGCCTCTGCTGCCTGTGCGCTCTTATTCTTTTATCGTCAGCGCGCGGAGAATTTATCGTTTATATACTGATTATTCTTTCGGCTCTCATGTCTTTAGCCGCGACCGCATACAGCCCCACAAGCCGCGCTATTATTCCTGAGATTCTTGGAAATCGAGAATTTGAAAAATACAATAGCACCTATTCGATGGTGGGAGAACTATCCCGTGCTGTGAGCCCCCTCGTGGGAACCATGATTCTCATGCAGAATTTTGCGAATGCCCTAGAGCTTTCAATCATTGTCAATCTGGTGTCATTTATTCTGTCTTTAGTGCTCACTTTTATGCTGCCCGCTGGGTCTTTTGCCACCCGACCCTCGGAGGGCTCCGAAGTATTCCAAAAAACGCATATATTTCATGATTTAAGGTTTGGACTAGTATATATAGCTTCTAGTGCATATTTTAGACGCGAACTTGTCTTCGCCGCCCTCCTCAATATGTGGGGTGCCTCAACCCTTTTCCTGCTTCTAGGGCGAATTGCTTACTTGGGGTTAGGGCAAGAGGTTTACGGTCTTGGTATGTTTATGGGAACTATGGGCGCCGTGGCTGCATCTTTTATTCTCAGCCGCATACCTGCGCTGAGGCGGTGGGCGCATCCACAAATATTACTGCTGGTTATCGGTGGCGCGTATGTATTGGCACTTATACCCGGAATTATCAGCGTTATTACTGCACAAAGTATAGTGAGTGGAATTATTGTTATCTATACTATTGGTCTTTTCTCGGATTTGCAGAAGAAGAGCGACGCTGGGCATATTGGAAAAGTAATGTCTGTCTTTAGTTTAGCGGCAGCGCTTTTTACATCGCTGGGAAATTTACTCTTCTCACATCTAAGTGCGCGGGTAGATACAGGAGCGTATGCGTTCGTATGTGCCGCATCCTTAGCCCTCACGGTTGCGGTGCTTTGGGCGATGCGGCGTTTCTTAACTCCCGCGAGCAGATAGCGAATCGCTATCTGCTCGCGCTATTGGGAGCTGGCAGGTGGCTACCAGATACGTACGCGATCCTCAGGCGCCAGGTACAGTTTGCTGCCCTCGGGAACATCGAACGCATCATAAAACTCGTCGATATTGCGCACCACGCCGTTCACCCGGAACTCGTCGGGGGAGTGCGGATCCACCGAAATCATCATCTCCGCATGCTGCGGGCGTGACTTAGTGCGCCATCCCTGTGCGGTGGACCAGAACAGGCGCTGCGCGGCCGTCATGCCATCAATGACCGGCGCATCCGCCAGCGAAGTGATGCCCTGCTCGGCAAGCGCAATCTCATAGGCCCTCAACGCAATCGACAGACCCGAAAGGTCGCCGATATTCTCGCCCAGCGTCAGCTCACCATTCACCTGGAACTTCTGCGGGTCAAGGTTCGCCGGGGTGTAGGCATTATACTGCTGCACCAGCGCGCTCGTGCGCTTGGTAAACTCGGCGAAATCCTCCTCGGTCCACCAGTTATTCAGCGCGCCGTCGCCGTCATAGAGCGCACCCTTATCGTCAAACCCGTGGCCGATCTCGTGACCGATCACCATGCCGATGCCGCCGTAGTTCGCTGCGTCGTCGGCCTCAGGGTCGAAGAAGGGCGGGCGCAGAATAGCCGCAGGGAACACAATCTCGTTAGCGGGCGGCATATAGTAGGCGTTCACGGTCTGCGGAGACATCAGCCATTCGTTCTTATCAACCGGGTCGCCAGCGCGATCGATCATGAAATCGCTGTTAAAGGCGGCGGTGCGGCGCAGGTTCTCGAACAGGTCACCGGGCACCAGGGTCAGTTTCGAGTAGTCGCGCCACTCATCCGGGTAGCCGATCTTCGTGACAAACTTCGAGAGCTTCTCCAGTGCCTTCTCGCGGGTGGCTTCGGTCATCCAATCCAGGTTCGTGATGGAGCGGCGGTATGCTTCCAGCAGGTTATTGACCAGCTTGAGCATTTTCTCCTTATGCTCCGGCGGGAAATGCACCGCCACATATTCCTTGCCGAGTTCCTGATCGAGCGCGTTCTCCACAGCCGCAACGCCGCGTTTCCAACGTTCGCGCAGCTCTTCGGTGCCCGAGAGGGTGCGACCGTAGAAATTGAAGTTTTCCTGTACGAACGCATCCGGCAGGTAGGGCGCGCGGGAACGGATAGCGCACCACAGGGCCCAGAGTTTCCAGGTCATCAGTGGGGTGGACTGCCACAAGCTCGCCACACCCTCCAGGAAAGAAGGTTGAGAAACAATGACCGTGCCCAGCTCTTTGGGGTCTGCCCCCAGCGCAAGAAGCCACTGCTGAAGCGGGAACCCGGGGAACTTCTCGTCAAGCTCGGTGGCTTTGACGGGGTTGTATTTCGCCTCTGCATCACGGTTTTTCACGACATCCCAGTGATGCGCGGCGATCTCGGTCTCGTGCGAGAAAATGAGCTGTGCCGCCTCCATGGGGGTTAGGTTGAAGCTCTCGGCAAGGCCGGTTAGCTCGAACATAGTGGCGATATGCTCGATATACGCGGCGCATACCTGTTCGTACTTCTCTTCGCGGTAGTACGCCTCATCGGGCAGACCCAACCCGGCCTGGGTGAGGTAAAAGACGTAATGTTCGGGGTCTTTCTGATCGATGCTGGTGTACCACCCGAGAAGCTGCGCCAGCCCAGCCCGTGAGAGGAGCGCTAGAGTGACGGCGAGCTGCTCGCTCGTGGCGGCGTTGAGAATCGGGGCGACCTCGCGTATGAGCGGTTCCAACCCGTCGGACTCGATCTTATCGGTATCCATAAAAGAGTTGTAGAGCGCGCCGATGCGGGATTCAGGCTGTTCCTTGGCGATACGCTCAACAATCTCACGCACATGCTTTTCGGCATCATCGCGCAGAGTGTACAGCCCGCCGTCTTTGGAACGGTCGGCGGGAATTTCATAGGTATCGAGCCAGCGGCCGTTCACGTGGCGGAAGAAATCATCGCCCGGTTTAACCGCATTATCGACCCATTCGGTCGTAATTCCAGAGTTCTTTGCATTATCCATGACCCCATTCTAGGGGCTTTATGGCGCGAGAACCTTGAAGATAACACCTCTTCGGCATATTCCCTCAGGGGCGTAATTCGGTGAACGCTGGCATCCTTTGTCCTTAAAAGGTAACCGCGAGCAGGTAGGATTTTGCCGATAAGGTAGGAAAATCCTACCTGCTCGAATCAAAAAACCACCTGCTCACGGAAACTGAAATTACGCCTATGCGTTTTCTGCAGCGAGTTTCTTATCCCTCTCAGCCATCATGCGCTTCTCGGCCCCATTAACAAGCCAGAGGAACACAATAGCCAGTCCCGAGCACACGATCATGAAGATGAAGGCGGTGCTCCAGCCCCAGTGATCCACAATGATGCCGATACCGGTAGAAGCCAACGTAGCGCCCAGAGCATACCCGAAAAGACCGGTAAATCCTGCGGCGGTACCCGCGACATGTGAAGGCGACAGGTCGATAGCCTGCAAACCAATCAGCATCACCGGCCCATAAATCAGACCGCCAATCAGCGCCAACGCAATATAGGCGATAATGAGCGGAGCATCGGCTGAAGGCAGCCAATACAGCAAAATAGCGCCTACGGTAGCAATCAAGAAGAGAATACCCGCGGGTGAACGACGACCCTTAAAGACATAGTCAGAGACGAAACCGCAGAGAATGGTGCCGCCAATACCGGCAAGTTCCAGGATTGAGAACCCAGCAATACCGCCCTCAAGGGAGGCGTGGCGCACATCGTGCAGATATTTAGGAGCCCACACCAGCACACCGTAGCGCAGCGTGTACACAAAGACATTAGCAAGAGCCAGATACACCATGGTCGAATTAGTCAGCACATGCTTACGAATAGTCGTCCATGTTGATTCAGAACGGTCTTCGTCCGTGGACTCAACCTTGTGGGGATCGTTGCGGTACACGTCAATAGTGGGCAGGCCCTCAGCCTCCGGATTATCGCGAATCAGCAGCCACGCCACAAAAGCAAGCACAAAGCTAATCACCGCAGGGAACCAAAAAGCAACCTGCCAGGTTTTACCGAAGAGCGTGAAACCCCAGGCGACCAAAAGACCCGAGAGCGCGCCACCAACGTTATGTGCGGTATTCCAAAGAGAAACCTTAGACCCGCGCTCGCTCGTAGAGAACCAGTTCACGAGCACGCGACCTGAGGGCGGCCACCCCATACCCTGGAAGATACCGTTGAAGACCATAATGGCGGCCATGGTGGATGCGATTGCGGCCCCGTATCCTGCAGCTGCCGCACCGGATCCCATGTACCCGGCTATAGCAAGCAGAACGTTTGCAATACCAGAAAGCACCAATCCTATGGGGAGGAATAACCGCGCATTAGAGCGGTCAGAAATCATAGCGGTAAAGAATTTGCTGAAACCATAGGCTAAAAGCAACGCCGTAGAAAGCGCACCAATAGCCGCATTACTAAAACCGAGCTCATGAGTCAGAATCGGCGTAACAAGCGGAACGTTATTGCGAATCAGATAAAACGTTGCGTACCCGATAAAAATACCCATAAAAACCTGAAAACGTAGGCGTGGGTACTTCGATGCGACCTCTGCCGTGTTCAGTTGAGGTTTTGCTGTCGGGATAGCAAGCCAGCGGGGTACAGAACCCTTCTTCTTTGGAGAATCTGTAGTAGTCATGCTCGCATTTTAGGAATAGATACCTATAGAAATAGTAATTTTAAGAGCATATGTACAGGTTACTTAAACTAGAAGTGAACATATGTTCAGAATGATTATTCTGTGAATAACAATTTTAGGCTGTCACAACAGTAAATTTTTTATTTATGTGAGATAGGACTATGTCTTAGGGAACATAAATGCCTATATTGGATGCGCATACCCTCTATATAACCGCGAGCAGGTAGGATTTTGCCGATAAGGTAGGATTTTCCTACCTGCTCGAACCAAAAACCACCTGCTCGCGGAATTATTGTGATTGTTTAAGCCTGTAATTAAGGCACTTTATAGGGGTAGGGGAGAGGCTCTGCGCCAGAGACTACAGGCTCGCCCGAACCTTCTTCGCTGCGGCCACCACGTTCTCCAGCGTCTTCTTCGTCTCCTCGTAGTCGCGGGTCTTCAAACCGCAATCCGGGTTAACCCACAGGTCAGAGATGGTTCCGTACCCAATCGCGGCACGGATCAGCTCCTCAACCTCGGACTGCGAAGGCACACGCGGCGAGTGAATATCCCACACGCCCGGGCCCAGCCCCGAAACATAGCTCTCGGGAATATCCGCCAGCAGCTCCATATGCGAGCGCGCCGCCTCAATACTGGTCACATCCGCATTCAGGGCATTAATCGAATCAATAATCTCGTTGAACTCCGAGTAGCACAGGTGGGTGTGAACTTGAGTTTTATCCTCGACCGCGCTCGTCGCCAGGCGGAACGCATTCACCGACCACTTCAGGTACGCGGGCTGCTCATCACGGCGCAGTGGCAGAAGCTCACGCAGTGCCGGTTCATCCACCTGAATAATGCGGATGCCCGCTTCTTCCAAATCGGCGATTTCGTCGGCGAGCGCCAATGCCACCTGATTCGCGGTTTCCGCGCGCGGCTGGTCATCACGCACGAACGACCAAGCCAGAATAGTCACCGGGCCGGTCAGCATGCCCTTAACGGGACGATCGGTGAGCGACTGGGCGTAGGAAATCCAGGGCACGGTCACGGCCTCGCCGCGCAGCCCTTCACCTGAGCGTTTCACATCGCCGAACAGCACCGATGGGCGGGTGCAGCGTGAACCATAGGACTGCACCCAGCCGTGCTTCGTCGTGGCGAAACCATCGAAATTTTCGGCGAAGTACTGCACCATGTCGTTACGTTCGGCCTCACCGTGCACGAGCACATCCAGGCCCAAATCTTCCTGGAGTTTAATAACGGAGGCGATCTCTTCACGCAGGAACTCGTCAAGCTGCTGCTGCGTGATTTTACCGGCACGCGCCTCTGCACGGTGGCGGCGAATATCGCCGGTCTGCGGGAACGAACCAATGGTTGTGGTCGGCAGCTTCGGCAGATTCAGATCGGCTTGGGCATCCCGGCGGACTTTCAGTTCAGGGCGCTCAAAATCCTGCGGTTTCACGGATGCGGCACGCTCACGGATTGCCGCATTATGCTTACGCGGGTCCGCCGTGAAACGTGCCAGCGCTTCGTCGGCGGTCTTCAACTCTGCCTCAACCGCAGACTCACCGTCGGCAAGACCGCGGGCAAGAGTCACGATCTCGGCGACTTTCTGGTCGGCAAAAGCCAGACCGTCTACGGGCACATCGGCGGGGTCTTCAAGGTCGAGATCGTGCGGCACATGCTGCAGCGAGGTTGAGGATGCAACTGCCACCGCACCGCCGTTAATGTTCTGGAGTGCGTGCAGGAGCGCTCGCAGGTCGGCGCGCCAAATATTGCGCCCGTTAATGGCACCTGCCACCAGGGTTACGCCGGAGTCTTTGAAGGCGGTCAGCGCCTCGGCATCGTAGAGCGTGGAAACCAGGTCGAGATGCAGCGCCTCAATACCGGTGTCTAACAGCGCGGGCAGGTTCTCGCGCAGATTGCCGTAAGGGCTTGTCACCAGGATTGCGGGGCGGTTCGTTTCGGCTGCCAACGCGGTGTAAGTTTTACGCGCCAATTCGGCGATTTTGGCGTTGGGAATGTCGCGGTCCACGGTCAGGCCGGGTTCGTCGAGCTGCACCCACTGCACGCCGCGTGCCGCCAGTTCGGCGAGCACCTGCTGGTAGGCTTTCACGAAATCGTCCAGGCGATCCAGCGGTGTGAACCCTTCGGGCGAACCCTGTTCGGCTTTTGCCCCGAGAAGCAGGGTGAGCGGGCCGACCAGCTGCGGGCGCACCGTCACCCCATGTTCCTTGGCGACTTCAAGCTGCTCGTCAATAGCCTCAAGATTCAGCTTGATCTCGGTATCCGGACCGATCTCGGGCACCAAGTAGTGGTAGTTCGTATCGAACCATTTCGTCATCTCCAGCGGAGGCAGCGTCTCGGTGCCGCGCGCTAGAGCAAAGTACCCGGGCAGATCGAGCAGGCCGCGCGCATCCTTGGCGTCGGCAAGACGCTTGGGCACGAGGGTGAAAAGGCGCACGGCATCGAGCACCTGATCGTAGTACGAGAAAGTCGCCGGGATAGACGAATCGGTTACGCTAAGACCGCGCTCGATCACACGGTCATAGTAGGTGCGCTGCACATCTGCGGCCGCCTGGCGCAGTTCATCCTGCGTGATTTTGCCTTTCCAGAACGCTTCCTGTGCCTTCTTCAGCTCACGGAAACGGCCCACGCGGGGGTAACCGACGATGGTTGCTGCGGGGAATGGGGTGTGGGTCATCCTAGTTCCTTACTGTGGGAGGGTGTCAAATAAAAGGGGAGTTTAGAGGTATTGAAGATCGCTTAGGGGGAGTTTGAAACGGTTCGAGTAGCGCGGAACGTCGAGTTCTTCGAGGACGTCCAGCACAGCCTCATGCTCGTTAAATGTGAAGAAATGCAGGCCGGGGGCGCCAGCATCAAGCACCTTGCGACATTGGTCGAGTGCATGTTCCACGCCGATGCGGTGCATCTCGCGCGGCTCACTCGCGGTTTCCAGGCGATGCGCCAGCTCGCGCGGTACTTCAAGCCCGGCAAGCTCGCACAGCTTCGTCAGCCGAGTCAGCGAGGTAACGGGCATAATACCGGGGATAATGGGCATTTCCACCCCGGCAAGGCGCGCAGCATCCACCAACCCCGAATAGCGCTCGGTCTCAAAGAAAACCTGGGTGATGGCGAAATCCGCCCCGGCACGCTGCTTTGAAAGCAGAATCTCAATGTCTTGAAGAAGCGAGGAAGACTCGGGGTGCTTATGCGGGTATGCCGCAACCCCAATCGACACCTTCCCCGCGGCAAGATGCGCGAAATCCTCACGTTCCACCCTGCGAATCAGCTCCACCAGGTAACGGGCAAAAGGCAGCTCAAGCGAGCGCGTGTTTTCGGGTGGAATATCGCCGCGTAGCGCCAAGAACCCGCGTACTCCAAGCCCCAGAATCAGACGAACCGAGCGTTCCAAATCGGCCACGGAATGCCCCACGCAGATTAGATGCGCCAGCGGATTCAGCGAGGTTTCATGCACCAAGTGATCGAGCAGAGCCAACGTCTTTTGGCGGCGCTGCGCATCGCCCGAATAGGTGACGGACACGTAATCCGGGTTGGTTTGCTCAAGCTCGGTAATGGTTTTGAGCAGGGAATCGCAGCTTGCGTGCGACCGTGGCGGATACAGCTCGTAAGAAAGAGCCGGGTGAACTGTCGTCATTTTCATTCCTCCGTGTTCACCCGATAGAAGCGTGCCCGAAGGTACGCCGAATCTTAGCAAGACGCGAAGGGAATTCACTTCTATCGGTTCTGGCGGGAGCACCTTGTCCGTCCACCCCATGGGTGGAGGCTGGCGAGGTTGCTGCGACGTCTAAGAGCCAGATCTCTCGGTCGCTCTGGATAGATAACGTTCCTATTCTAGGCAGGATGCGCGGTGTCAGCAAGAATATGTCGGCACATGTCGTTGAGCGGTCATAACCGCTTAATATTGTGGGATGCGGCGAAACAATACGTCATACGGGTTCGCGGCAGGTCGGACTAGCGCGTTGAAACCTCCACCTGATTTGGCCGCAAGCAGATAATATTTCGACGAACAGATAGCGGAATGTTATC
>ERZ773073.1059-NODE-1059-length-13309-cov-4.345481_pt1 | contig 13309 bp, 10 predicted proteins | sample MGYA00580616_ERZ773073 | MGnify/ENA primary metagenome ERZ773073 (study PRJEB29015, sample SAMEA2737960) | human oral metagenome | biome: human oral; feature: human-associated habitat; material: dental | place: China | collected 2131 ...
CAGACATTTAGTGCTAAAAAAATCACCGCTAAAGAGTATTATGAGAAAAGCTGGGTAACTGTTGATATGCTGACTGCTAGCGGATTAGAGACTTCAAGAGAGGGATATAGAACCTATCAGTATGATTGCTACTATATATTACTTACAGATAATGCTGTCGTATTTTGTAGCAATGATGTACCGATTAAAGAGGTTGTACAAGCCCTTGGAAAGTAAAACTCTGATTGCCACATATATAAATCTGTACTGAAGGGAATTCCTCCTACGATATCATAGAATTAAAAGTGATATCGTAGGAGGTTTTTTTATTGATAGATACTTTGTTAGGACTCATATATCCGGACTCATTATATTGCATTTGCTGTGGGAGGCTAATCGACTCATCAGTCCCATACAGCCTGTGCAAGTCTTGTTCAGACAATATAAGCTGGGCGAATGTGCGAATCTGCGACAAATGTGGCAAGCTACTCGGGGACCACAATCCTCTCCCAATTTGTTATAACTGTAGGGAGCACGGACACTCATTTGACAGAGGGTATACATGCACCGAGTACGGATTGTATGAGAAAGAGATCATCTTTAATCTAAAGTATAAGCGAAAGACGCATCTAGCGCCGATAATAGCAGAGATTATGTATGACAGGCTTGAAGCGACTGGCCTTGAGGAATATCCAGATATCATAATCCCGGTTCCAATGTATGTGACTAAGGAGCGAAAACGAGGTTTTAATCAAGCGGCACTTATCGCCAAGGAGCTGGCGAGGCTAATGGGGATAGAGTATAGAGCAGATGTTGTGATGCGGTGTAAAAGCACGGGGGTGATGAAGAGGCTTTCACCCGAGGAAAGGCTCAACAATGTGAGGTCGGCATTTGAGGTGTATGAAGGGATGAGGCGGAAAATTTTCGGGAAAAATATATTTATAGTCGATGACATTTACACGACTGGAGCAACTGTTGATTCAATCGCGAGGCTGCTCAAGGCGGCGGGGGTGAGTCGTGCTGACGTCATGACGTTTGCGGCGGGAGCGGACATGGTTAAGGAGGCAATATAAATGCTGTTTGCAAAGTGGTTTTTAAATATAAAAGAACGGTCAAAAGATAGTCGGGAATCGTTACATCAGCATAAAAAGGAGAAACTAAAATACCTAATGGAATAAAAGACACGATCGAAGCAAAAGGTTTTGCTATTCAAATTTATACCGAAGACTTTAAAAACGAATATATAAGTCTAACGGATATTGCAAGATATAAAAGTGATGAACCATTTATTGTTATTAACAACTGGTTGAGAAGCAAAGATAACATTCGATTTTTAGGTTTATGGGAATCAATGCATAACCCTGATTTTAAACCTATCGAATTCGATAGGTTTAAAAATGAAGCAGGTAGTAACGCATTTACATTGTCGCCACAAAAATGGATTGAAAAGACAAAAGCAATAGGTATTGTTTCTAAGTCAGGACGATATGGAGGCACATTTGCTCATACTGATATAGCAATGGAATTTGCTTCATGGGTTTCACCAGAATTTAAGCTTTACATTATTCAAGACTATAAAAGACTTAAATCAGATGAAAATTCAAGATTGTCGCTTGGATGGAATCTTAATAGAGAAATTTCCAAGATTAACTATAAAATTCATACAGATGCGATTAAAGAATATCTCTTAAGAGATCCAACAAAAGAGCAATTATCATATAAATACGCAAGTGAAGCAGATATACTCAATGTTGCCTTATTTAATAAGCGAGCAAAACAGTGGCGTGAAGAAAATCCGGATTTGAAAGGTAATATGAGGGACTATGCAAGTCTGAATGAGTTACTGGTGCTTGCCAATATGGAAAGCTATAATGCAATTCTTATCGGTAAAGGTATGGAACAAAAGGAAAGGATGATAGAACTTAGAAAACTTGCAAGAACACAATTGATATCACTTGAAAAACTTGGTGATAGTGGTATTAAAAAATTAGAGGGGAAGAAATAATTATTTTAAGTAATTAACTTAAACTAAATTTGTATCTCAAAAGTGAGATTGCCGGAACGCCGTTTTCCTTTGTGCCGTTACATTTTTTCAAAAGTTTACCTAATTGGTATTTTACAAAAAACTTTTTTATATGATCAATTAAGGCTACCTCATCAGTACTGTTTTGTGTTATAATGGACATCGCATAAATCTCCTTTGTTAGAATTTTTTTCTGATAACTACATTGTAGCAAAGATTTAGGTTTATGCCTTTTTTTATTGGCTGAAATATTGAATTTTCAATGTGCGTTACACCTTAAAGGTGTGGGAAGTTTGAGTTTATAATTGTTTATGTTGCCATCTCCCCGACAAATAGATGAAATGTCGAGGTCTCAATGTACTGATTCAATTTGAGGCATGGGAAGTTTGAATAACTTTACTAACAGTACTAAGCGATAAAAAGATTGAAATATCGAAAATACAGAAATAAAACAGCCGAAAATACAGAAATAAAATTGAAAAGTACTATACGACATGCTATACTGGGAATTATCAGGAGGCAGAGTTCATATGGAATATGTAAGGCGTATTGTCGATCAAGTTATTGATAGAAAACGATAGGCATTTAATGCTGTAAACATTATTGGCCCTAAAGGATGTGGAAAAACAAGAACAGCAAAGGAGCGATGTGCTACTGTTATTGAGTTTCAGGATGAAGAGAAAAGAGACGGATATTTAGCTGTAGCAGAGACATCACCTAAACTGCTTTTGAAGAACAAAAAACCAATATTGTTTGATGAATGGCAGGATGCTGTAAAAATCTGGGGGGGCGATTCGAAAAGATTGTGATGATAATCCGGAGTCTGTTGGTGAATACTACTTAACAGGTTCGACAAGCCGAAAAATAGATACACCCCATACAGGTACAGGACGAATTACGGAACTTTTAATGTTTCCGATGTCATTATATGAAACCGGAGAATCTAACGGGTCTGTCTCATTATCGCAAATAATGGATGATGAGCCATATGACATAGATGGGGTTATGTCCGAGCTGACGCTGGAAATGCTTTTTATAGCAGCATGTAGAGGAGGGTGGCCGAGATGTTTGGCGCTTTCTTCCCAAAAGGCAAAGCTTGAAATTGCAAAAGATTACTTTCGACAGATTTATCAAAAAGATATAATTGCTATTGATGGGGTGAGAAGAAACCCGGAGTTGGCAAGAACATTGATATGGTCATATGCGAGAAATATGGCTACAACGGATAAAAAAAGTAGCATTTTTGCGGATGTTAAAGCTACACAGAATACAACAGATAAAACTTTGTTTTCTTATGTAGAGATACTGGAGCAGCTATTTGTTATAAAAGATATTGACGCATGGACGCCTCAAATCAGGTCGAGAACCGCAATCAGATCTGCAAAGAAGCATATTTTTATTGATCCGTCTATTGGAATTGCTGCCCTTGGCATAAGTCCGGGGTACTTTAATAATGATTTAGATTTATTCGGGCATGTTTTTGAAAATCTTGTTTTGAGAGATTTACTTGTCTATGCAGATGCACATGAAGGAAGAATCATGCATTACACAGATGATACCGGTATTGAAGCAGATGCCGTATATCAAACTTCTGACGGAAAATATGCATTGATTGAAATCAAAGTAGGTGCAAATAAAATTCCTGAAGCTGAGAAATCGTTATTACGCTTTAAAAGGGTAATACAAGAGCATAATAAGGAAGTATTAAAAAATCCGGAGCATCCACATCCTGTATACAGAGAACCATCCGCACTGATTGTCATTTGCGGCACAGCACCAATGGCATTTACAACAGAGAATGGTGTGAAGGTTATACCTGTTGGTTGTCTGAAAGATTGATTCGAGCCCGAAAAAAACAAATATGTGCCTAAGGTGTCGGTGGAGAGGTGTAGGCACACATTTTATTTAGACTTAAAATAGTTCTTCAAATATTATGTTTGAGTAGAAATTTTATAAAAAACAGTAGAAGTGAAGCTAAAATACAAGTTACATTCGTACCTTTTCTTGTTCTTTCATATACGAACAACTGTTTTTAAGATTTTAATAAAAGTCGCTGCCACACCTCCCCCTCTCTCTTCCTCTTAGCAACATAAACAATAGCTATTTATATACACAAAATTCCCCTATACAGCTATTTCTTGCGGGTTGGCGATTAAAGAAACACTCCCTATTTCAATCTTTTTACCGGATTATATGTAGTAAATATACAATGGAAATATATAAAACTCTTAAAAGTTCTAAAATTAAAAAAACGATATAAAATTGACAGAATATAACAAACTAACTATAATGTAAGAATTGGCTTAGCGAAGCTAAGCCAATTCTTAACGAGAAAAAACAAAGTTTTTTCGAGTCTAAGCTAAAGAGAAAAATTGCACAGCGAAGCTAGGTCAATTCTTAACGAGAAAAAACGCAGTTTTATATTATTTTTTATTTTTATATTGGGGTAATGGAAAGGATATAATTATGTATAAAAAGGTGCCTACAGATCTTAAATTTGTAGATAGAGAAAGAGAAGTACTAAAATTTTGGAAAGACAACGATATATTTAATAAAAGCATAGAGGAGAAAAAAGACAATGAAACTTATATGTTTTATGACGGACCTCCTACAGCTAACGGAAAACCCCATATAGGACATGTATTAACTCGTGTTATAAAGGACATGATACCGAGATATAGAACCATGAAGGGCTATAAAGTGCCGAGAAAAGCAGGTTGGGATACTCACGGTCTGCCGGTGGAACTTGAAGTTGAGAAGATGCTCGGTATAGACGGTAAAGAACAGATAGAAGCCTACGGTTTGGCGCCGTTTATAGAAAAGTGTAAAGAAAGTGTGTGGAAATACAAGGGTATGTGGGAAGAGTTCTCAGATGTCGTAGGATTCTGGGCAGATATGGACGACCCTTATGTAACCTATCACAATAACTTTATAGAGTCCGAATGGTGGGCATTAAAGCAGATATGGGATAAGGGACTGTTATATAAGGGATTTAAGATAGTGCCTTACTGTCCAAGATGTGGTACACCTCTTTCAAGCCATGAGGTAGCACAGGGCTATAAAGATGTAAAAGAAAAATCAGCAGTAGCCAAGTTTAAGCTTAAGGGAAAGGACGAGTATTTCCTGGCTTGGACAACTACACCATGGACACTGCCAAGCAATGTGGCACTTTGCGTAAATCCTGATGAAACCTATGTAAAGGTTGAGAAGGATGGAGAAGTCTACATACTTGCCGAGGCTCTTTGTGATGCAAACCTTGGAGAGGGAACATATAAAATCTTAGAAAAATACAAGGGCAAGGATCTGGAATACACAGAATACGAGCCGTTATTTGACTTTGTAAAACCGGATAAAAAAGCATGGTTTATAACCTGCGATAGTTATGTAACACTTACAGACGGTACGGGAATAGTACATACAGCACCGGCATTCGGTGAAGATGACTCAAGAGTGGGAAGAAACTATGACCTTCCATTTGTGCAGTTAGTTGACAGCAAAGGAGAGATGACTGCAGAAACAAATTGGCCCGGAGTATTCGTAAAGAAGGCTGATCCGCTTATATTAAAAGATCTTGAGGAAAACAAAAAACTTTTCTCAGTGCTTGATTTTGAGCATAGTTATCCGCATTGTTGGAGATGTTCAACCCCTCTTATCTATTACGCAAGAGAGTCATGGTACATAAAGATGACGGCTGTAAAAGAAGATCTTATAAGAAATAACAATACAATAAATTGGATACCTGAAAGTATAGGTAAGGGAAGATTCGGAGACTGGCTTGAAAATGTTCAGGACTGGGCTATATCAAGAAACAGATATTGGGGTACACCGCTTAATATTTGGCAGTGCGAGTGCGGACATATGCACAGCATAGGAAGTATAGAAGAGTTAAAATCAATGTCCGATAACTGCCCTGATGATATAGAATTACACAGACCTTATATAGATGAGGTTACCATAAACTGCCCGAAGTGCTCAAAGCAGATGAGAAGAGTTCCTGAAGTTATAGACTGCTGGTTTGACTCGGGAGCCATGCCGTTTGCACAGCATCATTATCCTTTTGAAAATCAGGAACTTTTTAAGGCACAGTTTCCGGCAGACTTTATTTCAGAGGCGGTAGACCAGACCAGAGGCTGGTTTTACTCATTACTTGCTATATCAACTTTGATATTTAACAAGGCTCCTTATAAAAATGTTATAGTTATGGGGCATGTGCAGGACGAGTTCGGTCAAAAGATGAGTAAGTCAAAGGGTAACTCCGTAGAGCCTATGGAAGCTTTGAGAGAGTTCGGAGCTGATGCGATAAGATGGTATTTCTATGTAAATTCAGCACCTTGGCTGCCAAACAGATTTCATGACAAGGCGGTAATGGAAGGACAGAGAAAGTTTATGGGAACCTTGTGGAATACCTATGCTTTCTATATACTGTATGCGGAAATAGACCAATTCGATCCTACAAAGTACAGCCTTGACTATGATAAACTTTCCGTTATGGATAAGTGGCTTTTATCAAAGCTTAATTCACTTAAAAAGCTTGTGGATGAAAGCCTTGCAAATTATAAGATCACAGAAGCGGCAAGAGCTTTACAAAACTTTACGGATGAGCTTAGTAACTGGTATGTAAGAAGATGTAGAGAGAGATTTTGGGCAGGAGGTATGGAGCAGGATAAGATCAATGCGTATATGACTCTATATACCGCACTTAAGGAGCTTTGCCTTATCTCAGCACCTATGATACCTTTTATAACAGAAAGCATTTACCAAAACTTGGTAAGAAGTGTTGATAAGAGTGCTAAGGAAAGTATACATCTTTGTGACTTCCCTAAGGTTGAAGAAAGCTACATAGATAAAGAACTTGAAAAGTATATGGACGAAGTACTCGACATAGTAGTGCTTGGAAGGGCGGCAAGAAATGCGGCAAATACCAAGAACAGACAGCCGCTTGCAAATATGTATGTAAAGGCGGCAGTTGAACTTCCAAAGTTCTATGCGGACATAGTTAAGGAAGAGCTTAATGTTAAAAATATTGAATTCAGGGAAGATGTAGACAGTTTTACATCCTATGTATTCAAACCTCAACTTAAGACAGTAGGTCCAAAGTATGGAAAACTCTTAGGAGGCATAAAAGAATACTTAAGCAATCTGGACGGCTCTAAGGCTATGGCTGAGCTTAATTCAGGCGGAAGTCTTAAGTTTGAAGTAAACGGTGAAACAATTGAACTTGGAAAGGATGATCTACTTATAGATACTGTTAAGAGCGAGCATTATATTTCCGAGAGTGATGCCAAGGTTAGTGTAGTGCTTGATATCTACTTAACAGAAGAACTTATCGAAGAGGGCTTTGTAAGAGAGGTTATCAGTAAGATACAGACTATGAGAAAAGAAGCCGGCTTTGAGGTTATGGATCACATAATTATATCTGTAAGCGATAATGATAAGCTTATAAATATTATTAATAATAATAAGAACACATTGAAGTCAGAAACTTTGGCGGATGATGTCTTATATACCCACGAAGGTGCCTATAGTAAAGAGTGGAACCTGAACGGGGAAAATGTTACATTAGGTGTTAAAAAAGTGTAAAGGAGTATTGAATGGCAATAATAAGCAAAGAAGCTTTGAAACAGTCTATTATAGACAATGTAAAAGTTCTTTACAAAAAAACCATAGATGAGGCAAGCACAGAACAGGTATTTCAGGCGGTGTCTTATGCGGTTAAGGATATTATCATAGATAATTGGATAAAAACCCATAAAGCCTATGAAGAAAAGGATGTAAAGGTTCTTTACTATATGTCCATGGAGTTTTTGATGGGTAGAGCCTTGGGAAATAACCTTATCAACCTTGGTGAATTGAAAGAGGTTAAGGAAGCGCTTGATGAGATGGGCTTTGACCTTAATGCTATAGAAGATGAAGAACCGGATCCTGCACTTGGTAACGGCGGTCTCGGAAGACTTGCGGCTTGCTTTTTAGAGTCTTTAAGTTCTCTTAATTACCCTGTGTACGGTTGCGGTATCAGATACAGATATGGTATGTTTAAGCAAAAAATCGAAGACGGTTATCAGGTGGAAGTGCCGGATGAATGGTTAAAGCACTCATATCCGTTTGAGTTAAAAAGACCTGAGTATGCCTGTGAAGTAAAATTCGGGGGCTATGTAAAAGTGGAAAATGTTGACGGCAAAGATAAGTTTGTGCAAACTGATTACAACTCAGTAAGGGCAATACCTTACGATATGCCTATAGTAGGTTACGGAAACGGAATCGTCAACACGCTTAGAATCTGGGACGCTGAGGCTATAGTCAATTTCAGCCTTTCAGACTTTGATAAGGGTGAGTATCAAAAAGCGGTAGAGCAGGAAAACCTTGCAAGAACTATTTGCGAGGTACTTTATCCTAATGATAATCATTATGCAGGTAAGGAGCTTAGATTAAAGCAGCAGTATTTCTTCGTATCTGCAAGTGTGCAAAGGGCGGTTGCAAGATTTAAGGAACATCATTCAGACATAAGAGAACTTCCTAACAAGGTAGTATTTCAGATGAATGATACACATCCTACGGTAGCCGTACCTGAGCTTATGAGAATACTTCTTGACGAAGAGGGACTTAACTGGGATGAGGCTTGGGATATATGCAGCAAGACCTGTGCCTATACCAACCATACAATTATGGCAGAGGCACTTGAGAAGTGGCCTATAGACCTTTTCAAAAGACTCTTACCTCGTATATATCAGATAGTTGAAGAAATAGACAGGCGTTTTATCGAAAAAGTAAAGAAATTCTATAATAACGATGAAACTAAAGTTGCAAATATGGCTATACTCTATGACAATCAGGTGCGTATGGCATATATGGCAATAGCCGGAAGCTTTTCTGTAAACGGTGTTGCAAGACTGCACACAGAAATACTTAAGTCAAGAGAGTTAAAAGACTTTTACGAAATGGAAAGCTATAAGTTTAACAACAAGACTAACGGTGTCACACAAAGAAGATTCTTGCTTAAGGCTAACCCCTTGCTTGCCGATTGGGTAACAAAAAGAATAGGTAAGGACTGGATCACAGACCTTTCTCAAATGAGAAAGCTTACACCTTATGCAGATGATGAGCTTGCAGTAGCCGAATTTATGGAGATTAAGCAGCAGAACAAGATAAGGCTTGCAGAGTATATTAAAAAACATAACGGTATAGAAGTGGATGTCAATTCTATATTTGATGTGCAGGTAAAAAGACTGCATGAGTTTAAGAGACAGCTTCTTAACATCCTGCATGTAATGTATTTGTATAACAAATTAAAGACTGACCCGAGCTTTGATATGTATCCTACTACATTTATCTTCGGTGCCAAGGCGGCTGCCGGATACAGAAGGGCAAAGCTTACAATTAAGCTTATTAATTCCGTTGCCGATGTAATTAACAATGACGAAAGCATTAACGGCAAGATTAAGGTTGTATTTATAGAAGATTATAAGGTATCTACAGCGGAGATCATATTTGCAGCAGCAAATGTAAGTGAGCAGATATCGGCAGCAAGTAAGGAAGCTTCAGGAACCAGCAACATGAAGTTCATGATGAACGGTGCAATAACAGTAGGTACTTTAGACGGTGCTACAGTTGAGATAGTTGAAGAAGTAGGCAGGGAGAATGCTTATATATTCGGACTTTCAGCCGAGGAAGTTATAGCTTACGAAAAGAACGGTAACTATGATCCTAAGGAGATCTTCAACAACAATGAAGAGATAAGAACCGTACTTATGCAGTTAATAAACGGTTACTATGCTCCGGATGACAGCGAAAGATTTAGAGAAATCTATGACTCGCTCTTAGAAGACCAAGGGTATGATAAGGCAGATACCTACTTCATACTTAAGGACTTTATGTCATATGTAAATATACAAAATGAGGTCAATAAAGCCTACCAAGACAGAAAAACTTGGGGAAGAAAGGCGGTACTGCAAACAGCAGCCTGCGGTAAGTTCTCATCAGACAGAACGGTAGAGGACTATGTAAGAGATGTATGGCACTTGGAGAAGGTGTATTTACAGTAATTAGTGGAATATAGAAATATAAAAAGAAACTCATATTGTGTGATATGGGTTTCTTTTTTTTAGACGAAGATGAATTCCGGCGGCAGCCTGATAGATATACATGTATAATATACACCTTAAAGCAAGCTTTCATTTGGTATATTATACATGTATATCTAAACTGCCCAAACTGTAAGCAAAGACTATAAGTTGAACTTTTATATAAGACTTAAAGTTATAAATTATACTTTGAATATTTGTACTAATAAAGGAGGTTTTTATGGAAAAAGAAATATTGATGCCTAAGCTTAGACCGGAGATGAAGGATGCGGTACTTTGTGCATGGCTTAAGGAAGTGGGAGAAGAAGTAAAGGTTGGAGAGCCTATTTACGAGATAGAGACCGATAAGGTCGTAACACAGGTAGAGTCCACATATGACGGAGTGCTTAAGTCAAAGTTATATGAAGAAGGGGACAAGGTAGAGGTGCTTAAAACCGTTGCCGTGCTTGAGTAAGCACAATGCTTGCTTTTAGTGAATGAAGTACGCTTAAGCTATGTAAATTATAAACTTTATTTCAGAAAAAATAAAGTTTACAGCGGATAAGAAAACAGTTAAGCAGTGTAAAAAATATATTTATACTGTGATCCGGCGCAGCTTAACATAAAATGATGTTAAATACTGTGAATGATTTGGAATAAAAACTTGATTAATACTTATAAAGATAAATGTTGTACTGTAAGGAGGGTGTATGTTGACAGAAAAAAAACCTGATTGGCTAAAGGTAAGATATAATCAAGAGGCTATAGATGAGGTGGCTGAACTTATGAAGGAGCTTAACCTCAATACAGTTTGTAAAGAGGCTAATTGTCCGAACCTTGGAGAATGTTATCGTAAACATACTGCCACCTTTATGATACTGGGCAGCATATGCACAAGAAACTGCAGATTTTGTAATGTGACCTGTGGAAAGCCTATGCCGCCGAGCGAAGAAGAGCCTGAAAATGTTGCAAAGGCGGTTAAACATTTGCACCTTAAGCATGTAGTACTTACCTGTTCGACAAGAGATGACCTTCCTGACGGCGGTGCAAACCAATTTGCAAAGACGGTCAAGGCAATAAGAGCCATGTGCCCCTATACCACTGTAGAAACCTTGATTTCGGACATGAGGGGCAATAAAGACTCACTCGATATAGTGCTCGAATCCAAACCTGATGTACTTAATCACAATGTTGAGACGGTAAAAGAGCTGCAAAAGGCTATACGCCCGCAGGCAGGTTATGAAAGCTCTTTGGGAGTGCTTCGTTACTGTAAGGAAAAGATGCCGGATATGAGGGTAAAGACCGGATTTATGGTAGGGCTTGGAGAGACTGAGGAACAGATAGAGACACTTTTAGACGATGTCCTTGCTACAGGTTGCGATATACTTACCATAGGTCAATATTTGCAGCCCACACCAAAGCACTATCCTTTGGCAAGATATGCCACACCGGAGGACTTTGCAAGATATAAGGAGATAGCTCTGGCAAAGGGATTTAAGCATGTTGCTTCCGCTCCGCTTGCAAGAAGTTCATACAGAGCATGGGAAGCTTTGGAGGATGTGCACAATGGTATATATTGATACAAACTCGACAGATGTATACTATAACTTCGGCTGTGAGTACTACTTTGCTACCGAGAAAATATTTGAAGATACGGTATTCTTATTTTGGAGGACAACGCCTACACTGATGCTGGGCAAGTATCAAAATGTAGCAGAGGAGATAAACCAAGGCTTTGCCAAGGAAAACAAAATGAATATCGTAAGGCGTATGAGCGGAGGCGGTACTATATATACCGACCTTGGAGGCTGGCAGTTTACCTTTATAGATAGAGACCGGGACAATGTCATAGAGTTTAAGAAATATATCTCTCCGATAATTGCCGCACTTAAAAACTTCGGAGTAGATGCCGATTTTAACGGGCGCAATGACCTGTGTATAGACAGTAAAAAAATATCAGGAAATGCCCAGTACAAATTGGAAGAAAGCATAATACACCACGGTTCACTGCTTTTTGATACCGATATAGAAAAAATGGTAAATGCAACTACGGTGGACAGTTACAAGATCATATCAAAAAGTATCAAGTCGGTAAGGGATAGGGTAACTAATATATCGGAGCATATAAAAGGTAGGGATATAACAGCAAAAGATTTTAAGAAGGCTATGATAAATTCTATATTGCAGGCAAATGCGGTAAAAGAAATCTATGAAATAAGTCCTGAAGATGATATGAGGATAAGAGAGCTTGCAGCCGAAAAGTTCAACAACTGGGATAGCATTTACGGCAGAAATCCAAAGTTCAATATAGAAAAGACCGGAAGGTTCGAAGGCGGCAAGATAAGTTTTAAACTGGATGTGGTGCATGGGAAGATAGAATCCGCCTTTGTATCAGGAGATTTTTTCAGTACACTGGATGCCAAGGATATAGAGGCAGCTTTGGTAGGCTGTGCTTTTGACAAGGAAGCGGTACATAAGGCACTTAAAGAAAAAAATATAGATAAGGCTATATATAAAATCTCGGCTATAGAGATAGCAAAAATGATAGCGGATTAGAAAAAAGCGAGGTATACGGGAGTATATTTCGCTTTTTATATTGCAGGAAAGGCTTAACAAAATTATAATCTTGTGAAAATTATATCAGGCAAGAAAGCAGGGGTATAAAATCATTCCTATCGCTCAGGTTAAATAAAAACATATAAAAACTTAAAAAACAGTACTTTTGGGCACTGTTAAAGATTACGAAAATATTATAGGATTTAGAAGATAACATTTAAATAAACTTTAAATAAGTTTGTAGGATTTCTCATTAGCCTCTCTACTAAATTTCTATGTATTTATAGATAAGGGTTTAATCAGATGTTTGTTAATGCAGTTATCAATAATTTGAAAAAGTAGAGGCTAAATCAGCACTTGGGGAGACTTATGGTATGGCAAATATTATGATTTTGGAACCTTCCGCTTTTTCAATGAAATTGCTCGAATATGAGTTTGTTAAAGCCAAGAAAAAGTATAAAATTCTATATAAATTAAGAACATTGAAAAATATACAAGAAAAGCCGGAGTTAAGTAAGGTTGATATAGTTTTGATAGATGCCTGTTTGGATGAAGGCAGCGGCGGAATAGATGTGGCTATACAGATAAAGAAGCGTGTCCTTAATATTAAAGTAACTCAAACTTCCCACACCCCAAATGGGGTTAGTACATTGAAAATTCAATATTTCAGCTAACAAAATAATGATTTATGCTG
>ERZ773073.1063-NODE-1063-length-13290-cov-8.129505_pt1 | contig 13290 bp, 24 predicted proteins | sample MGYA00580616_ERZ773073 | MGnify/ENA primary metagenome ERZ773073 (study PRJEB29015, sample SAMEA2737960) | human oral metagenome | biome: human oral; feature: human-associated habitat; material: dental | place: China | collected 2131 ...
AAATTGCAATTCCTAATAATAATTTTTTCATTTCAATTCCCTTTCTTTTTTTATTTTTAACCAAACTAAAACCAAATTATTGTGGTTGTGTCCTAAAAGTTCTTCCGCTTCCGACAATTTGTTTTCTAAAAGCTTTCTTTCTTTGTATAAATCAAATAGTCTAAAATCAATTATTACACATGAATTCGGATGCTTCATTTCGTATTCTCTTTCTCTCTCTTCAATCCTGTAGTTGATTGCGTTCAACTTTTTTTGGAGAATAAATATTTCGTTTTCTAGAAAATCTTCTTTTTCCATTTTTATAACCTTTCTCTAATTCAATCGACTTTTCACGACTAATCTTTTTCCGTATAAATACTGTGTTTTTAAGCATTATCCCAGTCAAAACGACTTTCTGTGACTGAACTATTTCAAAAAAGAAATTCCGAATAACACTAGCGACCCCACAATCAATATTTTGAATATATTTTTTGTTGCTCTTTTTCTCGCAGACTTTCTTTGAATCGTTCTGGTATTAAAACTTTCAAATAATTGATTTTTGATTGCTTCATAATAATTTGCTAATTCATTTAATTCGAGCCACACAAATAATATTTTTAAAAAAATTGTTACAGCTAGCAAATAAATTTTTATCATATTTCCTCCTTAAATGCCTTAAAATGATTTTTGTAAATCTTTTTCAACTCTTTTACAAGTTCCGTGTTTAACCACACCCCCTCGATATAGTATTTATTCTTAAACGTTTCTTTGCCTGTTGCGTGAAATTCTTGATGATGTTTAGCGCACAAGCTCATAAACGGTGTTTTTAATCCATCACAGTTTTCATATCCGCCTATGCTTGCCACCGAGTTCCAATGATGTAGCTCGATTGTATTGTACTCGTTATGTTCTTTTCCACAAATACAGCAAACTCTTTTTCTTAAACAGGCGATTACATATCTTTGTGTTATATTGTCGATTTCCAATATGTGTTTATACCTTTTATCGTGTTTGCCTAAAATATATAAATTTATTCCAAGTTCTAACGCTTGTTCTATGATAAACGATATAAATTCATTTGCTGTTTCCATATCACATTTTGCCGTTGAAAAGTCTAATCTATCTGTGGATATCGCAAACTGCTCTTTCATCAGTTCCTTAATCTCTATCAAGGTGTATCCAATCTCATCTCCAAACTGCTTTAATAAAACGTGTATCAGTCCGTTCTGTGCCTGCGATAATTTCTTTACTGGAATAACCTTGATTGGAAAATGGTTTAAGTATTCCTCTAATTTTTCTTTTATTCCTGGATAAACTTTTTCCACAGGTAAGGTTATTATTATTTCCTGATTCGAGATTTCTGTGTAAGCCATTTTTTCTTAGCCTTCCTTTTCTTAATAAATTTAATATCCTCGAATAAATTAGCATTAAGTTTTGCAAACTCAAATTCACGTTTGCTCATTTCTGTATTAAGTAATATATTTGCTTTTATTCTTTCAACTATTATTTCTTTTTCTTCCATTTTCCCTCCATAAAAAAATCACAGTTAAATTAATAACTGTGATTCTATAGTTTTTTATCACAGTTACTATTTAGTTGTCATTGTCCTTTTTTACTGTTTCTCTCTATGCTCCTGCTTCTTCAATTTCTATCAGCGGAAATATTCCTTTATCTTTCAGAAAATTGTATAGAAACAGCCTTCCTTTTTGTGTCCAGTACATATGCGGTACGGCATCTATTTTTCCATTGCTTCTTGTTATCGGATTAGTCTTAGTCTGCGTATAGCCATAGCTTGCATATTTTTGATATAAAAACCAAATTCCACTTTGTTTATATTGCACACCGTATTCATTTAATAATTTATTAAGTGTTTTTGCACTCATTCCATAATCTTTTGATATTTCCGTAGTACTTAAAAGATTTTTGCATTGCAACACTAAATCATAATAGCTCGCCTTAGGCTGTAATTCAGCTATTTGTTGTGCCTGTACTTTGTTTTCTGTTTCCAGTTTTTCTATTTTCTCAGCCTGCTTATATGCCAAGAATAAAGCTTCTTTAAACGTTTTTGGTGTATTATTGATGTTTCTGAAATAATTTTTTACCAAATCTCTTTGAATATGCCAGCTTAAATCATCTTCAAAAGTTTTCACTAGCATTAAATATCCACTTTCTGTAAATATTTGTATTTCTTTCACATTATTTGGTACAAAATCCTGAATCACTATCTGTGATTCAGAAATTTTTTCTCTTGGAACTGTGAAATAATCTATCCCTGGTAGTAATCTTTTTCTATTTCTTTCAAATTGCTGAGTAACTTCTCTTACCTCTCTCTCGTGCAATCTTGCTATATCCCAAGCAGTTAAAATTCTCTGCTCCTTAAATTCATTTATTCTTATTTCTTTATTTTCTATTGTTATTAATTCATTCATTAATGTTCCTCCTATTTTTTATTCAATAAACTGTTTTAAATTCGGTCTAAAATAATTTTTTCCTTTCAATATTTTCCCATCTTCCCTGAAAATTGCTTTTCCATTTTCAAGTTTTGACATATTGCTTCTGTGGACTTCCTCAAATGCTTCCATAATTAGTTCATCGTTAAACCAAGTTCTTTGTTTATAGTAATCAATTACAAAAAACTGATTACCGTATGCTCCTAGTTCAAGTGTTGTACCTATCGCTATGTAATACATGTCACAAATAGCATCTAATTTCTCCACATCTGTTTCAGCTTCCAAAAATTCCTTCAGTTCTTCATCAAACAATTTATTTCTTAATTTCATCCGTTCAACACTTATCTCTCTATATACTCCTTTGTTCAGATATTTTTCTTGTCCAAAAGCCACGTAGAACTCCTTAACAAGTTTTTTCATTTTTTCTAAATACCTTGTATCCATTTTTCTTAAATTTATTATTTCTGCATTTACCATTTTCTAATTCCCTCTCTCTAAAATTTCAATATAAACCTTATCCTTGCCATACCCTTTTATCTTGTGTACAGCCAAGTCGTCTATAAGTTCGTCATCCTCAATCACAATTCCTTTAAGACTATCTAGAATAGCCTTATTGTAGTTGTCTATATCCCTTTTGGCTCTGGTTTTAAAATACAGCCATATTTCAACCTTGAGCCGTTTTTTTGCTGGCTCGCCCTTGTACTGCTTTTTTAATTCATGCTTGGCTATTTCTTCAAACTCCTTGCCCCTTTTTGATTTATACCGTCCTCTGTGTTTATTTATCCACAAGGAATTTACAGACGGTGGCATTGCGGATAATTCTAGTTTTATCAATCCTTTTCCCTCCTATTCTCTTCCAGCTTAAATTTATAAAGTTCATCATAAGAATACTCCAAAGCCTTCTGCAATTTATTTTCTGGAATCTCCCAGTTAAATTGCTCTATGCTTTTTATGTTACCACGATGTCTTTTTATGAATTTAAGCCATTCGTTTTTGTCAGTTGTTTTTAACTCGTTATTGTCTATCCTTAGGCAGATAAGTTTTATTTTCGTTTCCCCCCTTTCAACTAGAATCTATAATTTCAGAACGATGCGAAAGTTTGGATGTCCTCCCCTTGGCTTGTAGTCGATTTTCTCATTTTTTCTCAAATCTCTTATTTTAGTAAAAACAGCCACTTCACTTCTTCCTAAAGTTCTGGCTATTTCTTTCGCTGTGTGTTCTTTGTAATTTTTTCTCACATAATCAAATTCTTCTTTTGTCCATATTTTTCTTGAATTCTTAAAAATAAATCTGTTGTTGTTACAATTTCCTGTTTCCTCCCTTATTATATTTCTTACCGTATACTTGCTTCTCTTCATTTTTTGGGCTATCGTGATATAATGCAGGTGTTTTTCTTCAAACATTTTTACTATTTTATTTTTTTCTTCCGTGTCTATTTTCTTTCTTTTTCTTTGATTTTTCAAATATTTGTGGCTAATATTGTCCACTCTGCCTTTTTTTATCTCCAAAATTTTTGCTGTTTCATAAGCACTAAGATTTTCATAATAAAAAAGATACTCTATGTCCTTTATTTCGCCTAAAGTCACGTCCTTTTTACATCTTTTCATTTGTTCCTCCAGTTCCAGTCTAATGTACCGTTTTCTTCTCTATATTCTATAAGTTACTGGTTTTTCTCTTTTTATTTTTTGCATTTATCCTCCTAATAATATATTTTTCTGTAATCTTATCTTCCTGCTTTAGCTGTAAGCATTGCTATCTTATGATTACAACTCTCAAGTTCCTGATTTATCTTTTCAATTTCCTTGTATAATTTATTCTTCTTTTCCCAAAGTTCGGCTTTTTTATCCTCAATTTCTTCTATTTCCTCATATTTAGTCACGTTTTAATCCTCCAATTCTCTGTATTTTCTTGTTATAACCCAATGTAACTGTTCCTAGTTCTCCGTTTCTATTTTTACGGATTATAAATTCTAAAAATGAAAAATCATTTTTGTTTTCTTCGGTATTTTTTCTGTAGTAATCCTCACGATGTAAAAAAGCTACAACATTGCTTGCCTGCTCTATTCCTCCGCTATCCCTCAAATCTTCAAGTAATGGGCGTTTATCTGTTCCCCTTGTTTCTACTGCCCTGTTTAATTGTGCTAGAATCACAATACAGCAATTTAATTCTGTTGCAAGAAGTTTTAATCTATTCGCCATATATTCCACTTCGTAATTCTTGCTTTGAAATCCGCTGGCAGTCATTAGAGTAAGATAGTCGATTATTACAACGTTTAACTTCTCTCTTTCGTGTTCTTTCTTGATTTTTCTTACAATGAAATTAAAGTCATTGTTGTCTTCACAGCTCATACTCTTGAAACTTGATTTCTGCAAATCTCCAACCGCAAAATTAATCCTTGTAAGCTCATCATCATTAAGCTTTTTATTTTTGATTTTATTAAGTTCAATTCCAGTCTTGATTGATAAAAATCTTTGCATTATCTGAATGTTACTCATTTCAAGATTTACATAAAGCACATTATGATTTTTAGAAGTCTGTAACGCTAGATTTAATGCGAACGCTGTTTTTCCCATTGCTGGTCTTGCTCCAACTGTTACAAGTGATCCTGGTTCAAATGTAAAATATCTGTTTACATCTTCAAAAGGTGTTTTTACAATACTTTTCTCGTCTTCAAAGTCCTGGTACCATATATTCGACAAGTCTTTCATATCAAACACTTTATTCTTTTCTTTTTTCTGAACATCCAGTTCATTTGTTTTTTGGAGTATACGCTCAACCTTGTTTTCAAGGGTATAATATTCGTTTTCAAGTATTTTTCCTATTTCAGATTTTATCCAGTATTCGTTATATGACTCAATCAAGTCAGAAATAGGTTTTTGAAGATTTATCAGCTTGCAGTTATCCATAAGCTTAAAAGCTAAATCCCACTCTTCATCAGTTTTTGTGAAATCTCCTACATCAACTTTTCCTTTTTCGTCTAGTGCATCTAACATTTTTTGGAAAATTTCCTTGTATTCGGGAGTTAAAAAATGTTCAGTTTTTAGTCCCCATTCAAGATACAATGGCAAATCAACAAGCCTTTCATGAATTGCCCCCAGCACTTGTGCTTCCAGTTCGTTATATATCATTTTAGCCCTCCCACATAGAATCCATATCAAAATCTTTTTCGCTTAGCTGTGAATAATCCGAAGTCGTTTCATTTTCTGTAATAGCTTTGCTTTTGTCTATATACACGTCATTAAATACGCTTAAGAAATTCTCTTTTTTACTTGAAAACAGCCAATTGAAAAATTGTCCAGCATTTTTGGACTGTTCTCGTAAATAGGCACTTTCCTTTATTTTTTCAAACGTTTCTAAAAACTTTTCTTTTCCAAGGAATTTATACAGCGACTGTATTTTATGCCTATATGTAATTAGGGCTGTGTCTACTGTAATTGGATTTTTGCAAAGTTTCATCATTTCAGTTTTAGCTAAATCTAAAACATAAGTTTGATGTTCGTTGTTCGATTCAGATTTTTGAGTTATATTTTTTTCTTGCTGTATAGCATTAATTTTATTAACAACATCATGGGTATTTTTAATTGGGTCTTTTTCTATGGGTCTTTTTAGATTTACATTTTTGTCACTATTGGAAGTGACACCAGTGTCACCTAGGGAAGTGACATCCTTGTCACTATCATTTTTGTCACTGTTAAAAGCAACATTTTTTAAACAATAAATATTTGTTTGGTTAAATCTTCTTCTCTTTTCAATTAATCCTTTTTCTTCCAGCTTTTTGATATATCTAATAACTGTTCTTTTGTCTTTTCCAATTATTTCAGCCAATTTTTCTATGCTCGGAAAACATTTTCCTTCGTTATCTGCAAATCTAGCTAAAATCATATACATTGACTTCACTTCAAATGATAAGTCCGTTCTGTCTATAAGTTCGTTTTCAACCCAAAACCAACCTCTTTTTCTTATATCTCTCATATTTCTTCTTCCTTTATTTTTTATTTTGACTTTTTTATAATTTGTGATATAATATAATCACTCTGGGGTAACCCCTAAGGGAACTTATTCAAGATATTAAACAAAACGATGACAAATTGGGCTGGATTTTTCCAGTCTTTTTTGTTATAATTGTTATACTTGAATAAATTAAAAAGAATAGAACTCCGAAAGGAGACGGAAACCACCTCTACTCCTCTACCCTTAGGGGCTTATGCACTTCATTTGAAGTGCTTTTTTTGTTTGCTTTTCAATTTTCTTTTCTACTTTCAATTAAATTGGATAAATTCTTTATATTAAAATTTGGCACAAAATTTCCGCTCATTGTGTTGTATGCCCAGTTTATCTCTTCCTGTGTATATCCCATTTTTCTTAATTCAAGAAAAGATCCGAACAATTGTGCGAAAAAATCTATCCCTTCTTCAAATTTTTTCTCATCCATTTTGTATATCTCCTACTTTTTAACTTGATAATTTTTATATCTAAAAGTTTTTACCTTTTTCTTTTTGTTTTTATCTAAATAAAAATCTTCTAATGCTGTTTGAACTTTTAGACTAAATATATTTTCCTTCAATTTCTTATTCTCTTTTGTTAGTTTTGCAATAAAACGCATAAGTAAAAATATTATTAATATTTCTAAAATTATTAATACCATTCCACACCTCTTTAATTTTACTTTTACCTCCTTTCAAGGTATAATATGATTGCTACACACAAATTATCTATGAAAGGAGGTTTGTTTATTTTTTCAATAGTTGCAATTTATTTACTTTTTCTATTATTACCTGGATTAATTGGTAAAAAAATCATTGATTTATTTTTTATATTACCTATAAAAAAAGAATTTAACTTTTTTATTTTAGATTCTTTTATTATTGGTGTTTTTTCATATATTCCAATTATTGTTATAAAAATAACTTTTGGTTGTAAAATATACATATTTGATTTTTTAAATAATATTAAAGAAACAAATCCGAAAGTTGACCCTCTCATTGTTTTTGAAATATTATCAGCAACTTTATTTTCTGTTTTAATAAGTTTAGTATTTTCCAAAATAATGGAAAGCGACTTTATTTTTAAAGTTGCTAATAAATGGTTCCGATTGCCTAAGAAATCTTTTTCTCCTGGTATTGTTTATGATATATATTCAAGAAAAGAACTATCACAAAAATATTTTGAACGTTGGGTATTATTTAAAATTCGTTCATATCCTGATATTGAATATATAGGAAATATAACTCGTTGGCATTATTTCGAGAAAGACATCGACTTTCTTCTTGAGAGAGTTACTGTTTATAATAGAAAAAACAATAATAATTACGAAATCGACTCTCTTGTGTTAAAAGTTGCTTATAACGATTTTATCTTAGAAATACTTAATCCCGTTGAACAGGAGGTGAATTAATTTGAACAAAGAAAAAAATCAAAACACTAATTCTAATACAAAAAAACCATTTGGTGAATCTTTCGAAAAAGGCGAAAACCCACCAGCAACTTCTCAAAAACCCCAGCATCCAGAAATAAAAAAAGATAATAAATAATCATTTTTTTAAACTCGGATGTTTTGGCTTAGGTGTTGTTATTTTAGGATTTATTCCAATAATAACAACACTCTTTTTTTGTTCTTTAACTATATTTTTGTTTTCATTTAGCGTTTGGTTTTCATATTTATTGGTTAATATATCTGATATTTTTCTAAAATCTTTTAAAGTTATATTGTTTTCAATTAATACAATTTTTATTTTTTCTATTACTTTTTCTTTATCCATTTCATGCCTCCATATTTCTACACTAATTTATTCAATACTTAAAACAATCAGCTAAAGTATCTAGCCAAAATATACAGTGTTATTATTGATGTTGCTACTGATAAAATTATTTGTAGCAATATTTTTTTCCAATTCATTTATCTCGTCTCCTTATTTCATTTTTACCCCCTTTTGAGTTATAATAATATCGCCAAATAAAATTAAATACACAAGAAAGGAGGTTTCAGATTTGTTATCTGAAGATTGTTTGACTTAACAAAATTATTTTTATTTTATTTGTTCAAAAAGGGTTACAAAAAAACTTTCAAAAAGAAGTCCAAGTAAGATATAAAATATTAAAAAAGGTAGTATTTCATATATTGCCTTTTTTATTTTATCTTCATATTTGAAATATATTACAGCAACTGTTATATAGCCAATACTTATTAATATATTTTGAATATTTACTCCGTTTTTTATTACTTTAAATGCTTGATAAGCACATAACGGAAACATAAAACTGGATTTATTTATTCGACATTTCATCTCGCACCTCCTTACCCTTTGCGTTTTTATGGTATAATAATATTAATAAAATTAAAGGAGATTAACCATGTTAAGTGATATTGATATAAAAATATTAAAATTTATCTATAAAAGCAACAAAGCCTATAAGTATGATATTCTTAAAAAATTTCCTCAAGAAAAATATTCCACTAATTTAAGATTAAAGGAAATGGAGGAGGAAGACTTTGAAATCTACGCACCTTTTGAAAGCAGTAAATATATAATTTCAGAATATGAAATTATTCAAGATATTAACGGAATAAATACCTGGCATAAACTGGATATTTATTACCTCACTGACTATGGCAAAAAATTTATTCAAGATTATTGTCAAAAAGTTAAAAATATCAAAAAAGACTTTTGGATAAAATTTCTTTTGGAATTTATGCGTTCTGTATTTTGTCCTCTGATTGTTGCTTTTATTACAACACTCCTAACTTTATATGGCAAGAAGTTTTTTAATATCCCTTAGTATTAACATCAGTGTTCCATGGATAATATCAAAATTCTTAGCTGTGTAGTACGATATTATCCCTGCTACAATGCTTGGTATTATCCAGTTTAATATTACCCATTTATCAATTTTATTCATCTCACACCTCCTTACTTTTCTTTTTTTTGAATTGTTAATATGCAACATATATTTGATTTTTGTCAAATGGATTTGCATAAAAAAATTAAACTGTTGCCAGTTTTTCAAAAACTTTTTGTATCGTTTTTTTAGTATTTTTTTTAAAAGCATAATCAATGTTTTGCCTTGTATATCCAGTTATTTCCTCAATATTTCCCCACGTCAAATCTTTATCTATTTTCAATTTTAAAAGCTTCTTTTGATTAAGATTTTTTTGCTTTTTTTTATTCATATTCTTCACCTCAAATTTATTATAACTTTTAATTTGCATTTTGTCAAATATTTTTTTAAAAAAAGAGCCTTTTTTTAAAGCTCTTAAAAAATTTACTATTTTTTCCTGTGGCAATGATATTTACCAGTTTTACGATTTGTATGACAACCCTTACTGTCCGTTCTACCTTTGTGTGCAAAACATACAGTAGATAACAAAAGTATCGCTAATAAAACAAATACAATTTTTCGGTTCATTAACTTTTCTCCTTCCAAATTATATTAATTCCTTAATCTTAACGTTTCTCTATATTCTTCCGCATCTGGAATTTTATTAAATTCAAATGTTAGATCCTTATATTTTGATAGTGCAGTTTCTACTTCTTCTATACTTATATTGAAAAACTCTTTTCTATTATTAACCAAATTTACCCGTTTATTATCAAACAAATTATGTAATTCTTTTTCCAGATTATACGCTTGATAGCTGAATATTAAAGCATGAACATCAAATTTAAACGGAACAGAAGCACTGCTGAGCTCTCTGATTCTGTCTAAAGGCTCAAGTCTTCTCGTTACTCCGATTTTAAAAATATTTTCTCCGAATGCACCGATATTTGAAATAATATAGACATATCCAGCACCAATATTTTCAAGTCTATAATCCAATTCCTCTTTTTCATCATTATATTTTCCAATAATTTCTTTAATTTCAGATAATTTGTTTTTTAGTTCTAGTTTTTCACTATCCGATGCAATTAAAATTTTATTCTCTAATTCATCAAGAGCATTTTCGTAGTGCAAAATTTCTTTATTAATGCTGCGTTTTTTTCTTTCTATTTCTTGCAACACTTTTCTATTTTCTTTTTCTTTTTCCCGTTCTTCTCTTAATAATTCTTTTTCAAGCTCTTTCTTTTGCTCGTATTCATAGCCTAAATGTAGTTCATCAAATTTCAAATTTAAAAATTCTTGTGTAATAGAAACTTGATTAATTTCATTTAATTTATTCAGTTGTTCAAAAGATTTATAAATTCTACTTTCAATTCTTTCCAGATTACTAAATTTAATTTTATTAATAGCTGCCTCACAATCAGAATTAAATGATCTTAAAATCATTTTGATATTATTATTCGTCATTTTTCGCCCTTCTGAAGCTGAGCCGTTAATGGTCCAATCTTTTGAATAATGCACTGCTTTTTTGCTTTTTATCATTTCCTTTTGTTTTTTTCTAATTTCTTCTAGTTTAAATTTGTATTTACTTGAATTAGCAAAATCATATTTAGGTTTATATAACGCAAAACTTTCTATATTTAATTCATCATTAACAGCTTCTAACATCGCTTTGCGTTCGTTCAACTCATACGTTATTTCTAACAATGCTTTATCCATTTTTTCTTTTTGTAATTCTGATTTTAATATTTTCTTGTTTAACTCGTCAGTTTTTTTAATAGCTTCCAATAAATCCATTTTTTCAATTTCTAAAACTTTTTCTTTTTCATCTTTTAGTTCTTTTTCTAATTTTTTAATTTTTTCCCCTAAATCTATATTCTCTTGTGCGATACTCAACCCAGTCTTTTTATATTTTCTCCTACTTAACAATAAAGCAATAATTATAATACCTACAATCCAAGCAAGTACTAATATAATAATAGAATCATCAATTATAAATTCTTTATTAGTCCCTGTGGCTTGACCAAAAAAACTTGTAATCAAAAATAAACAAAATGCTTCAAATTTAGTTTTTAACAATTTTCCTCCTAATAATTATAATTTGTTTGTTTTTATTATACTTCTTTAATTAATCCTTCAAAATATTTGTAATTTTCATTTTTTTAAATTTAAATATTCTTCTTTAAAACATAAACTTTCTATTTCTCATACTTATGACCATACTAATAACTCCTTTACACTCAACTTTATCGAGTTCGTGATTCGGGATTATATAATCAGCATAGGCTGGATTATAAGATTTTAATACCAAATTACCCGTTCCTTCTTCAAAAAATACTCTTTTCAAATATTTAGAATCTTCCTGATAAATTAATGCCTCCTGTCCGTTTAACGATCTTATATCTATACTATCAACAACATCAATAACTATTATATCTCCGTCGTGATAATAAGGTTCCATGCTGTCTCCTCTGACTCTACAAGCGAAATCTCTTTTTTTTACGTTTTTATTTATATTTGGGATACTAATGTATTCTATATCTTCAATATTATTATCTACTTCAATTAATCCGTTTCCTGCACTTGCCATTCCGTATAACGGTATTTGAATAAAACTTTTAAATATTTCATCGGATACATTGCTTTCCTGTTTCTTTGGATTGTGTCCAAGCATTTCAATAAAATCTTTTTTTAAAACTTTAGATAACGCAATTAACAAATTAGTGTCTAATTTTTGTCTTTCCATACTCTCGATTCTTGAAAGTCCTGAAATTGAAATATCTACACCTTCTTTTTTTAATTTTTCAATAACATCTTCTTGATAATATCCAAGTTCTTCACGTCTTTTTCTGATTTCGTTAGAAACCCTTTCTATTTTATTCATTTTTAAAAACCTCCGTTATTATTATTAAAATTATACCTTATTTTTTGACATTTGTAAAATTATTTGAAAAAAATCAAATATTTATTTGACAAATGTAAAATTATATAGTATAATAGTTTTGTAAATGAAAACAAATTATTTTTTTAACCATTTATTTGCATTTTGTCAAATGAGATAAAAAACAAAGGAGTTGAATAAAATGAGAAAATTAGAAAAAGATGTTATAGACTATATCGAATGCGATATAGAAGAAACAAGAGAACATTTAAAAAGATTTGTGATACTTGACGAAAATACGTTGGGTTACACAGATGAAATAATCAAAGCAATTTTAACTGAAGATTATGAGTTAGAAGAAAATACAGAAGAGTATCTACAATATAAAAAAACGTTTGAAAATGCTTGTTTCATACATACTAGAGTTGAAACAGTGTATGGAGAATGTTTATACCACAAATACGATCCTGAATGGGATGAGTTGTACGAGGAATACGAAGAGGGAGAAGAAGAAATTGAGTATGAAATAACGATGAAAAAAATAGCATAGGAGGAATATAAAATGAAATTTGAAGCGTTAGAAATCGTGAATGAAAACAACGAAAAAGTATTAAAGGAAAAAGAGGCTAAGAAATTGAAAAACAGAATCAAAAGACTATTTAACAAAAAACAACCACAGACACTAATCTTTGATCCAAACTGGAAATAAATTGATGTTTTACCAAGCCCATAAGAGATTGTGGGTTTGGATAAGATATTAATAAAATTCAGGAGGAAATAAGATGGAAATACAAGAGAGACAATTAGAAGATATGAGTTTTGACGAACTCAAAGAGTACGCTAGAGTTTTAGAAATGGTAGTACTCGGAGAAAAAGAAAAAGCTACAAAATCTGAACAAGGAGTTATGAAAACTAAAGAAGAAATTGAAGAAAAAATAGAAAGACTTAATCAGGAAAACAGACAAATAAAATCAAAGACAGGTCTTTCCAGCCGTTTTCTAGAAGCTAAAATAGAAACATTAAAATGGACTTTGGGCATAGCTGAAATGGAAAATGCAAACTTTTAGGACATTAACAATATAATCAATTTAAATCAGCCATTTGTGTTGATTTAATCGTGCTATCTATTAACCTCTGCATACTGTACACACAGTACACTGCTTG
>ERZ773073.1066-NODE-1066-length-13244-cov-23.747896_pt1 | contig 13244 bp, 9 predicted proteins | sample MGYA00580616_ERZ773073 | MGnify/ENA primary metagenome ERZ773073 (study PRJEB29015, sample SAMEA2737960) | human oral metagenome | biome: human oral; feature: human-associated habitat; material: dental | place: China | collected 2131 ...
CGAGGGCGGAGCGCCCGGCACTGTGGGGGCGGGCACCGGGGGCGCCGGGGAGGGTGTGGCGCCACCGGGGCGCCTGGTCCCCTCGACGGTGACGGTCAGCGCCTGCGGGGCGGCCAGGACCCTGCCCCCGCTGGAGGCCCCCACTGCGATGTGGTAGGTGCCCGGGGCGGAGAACACCCAGTTCCCGTGCATGTGAGTGGACGAGGTGGTGTGGATGGCCGACTTCGACGGGTCGCGCGAGTCGAAGTGGACAGTCGGCTTCCCTCCTAGCGATCCGCTCTGGAAGAACGCCGCGTAGGCGCCCGCCGGGCCGTCGAGCAGGCGCACGCCGATGTCCACCCCGTCGGACAGGCCCGTGTAGTCGACGCCCTCGGTGGAGAACCCGGGCCAGACGATGTCGGAGTTCTGGGTCTGCGGCAGCACGTAGGAGCCCGCGCCGACGGCGCCGAGCACGTCGTAGCCGGGGTCGGACAGCGACTGGGGGCGCACGTAGTAGGCGTTGGGGTGGACGGCCAGCGTCACGGAGGGCAGCGAGCGCAGCACCGAGGCGCGCGCGGCGGTCCGGGTGTCGTCCTTGACGGCCATCGCGTAGGAGGGCATCCCGTTCCCGTCGGCGCCCTGGGTGACGCGCAGGTCGAGGTGCCCCCGTGAGAGGGTGACGGGGACGGTGAGCAGATCCGAGGGCGCGGGATCCGGGGCCGGGAGGGGCGGAGCGGTCGGCGGCGCTGTGGGCGCCGGATCCGGGGCTGGGGTGGGCTGCGGCGATGGCGATGGCGATGGCGATGGGGACGGGGACGCCGTGGGCGCCGGATCCGGGGCGGCGGTGGGCTGCGGGGACGGGGACGGGGCGGGTTCGGGCGCCCCGCGCAGCTTCAGCGACACCTCGGTGCCGAACTCGTCAGAGACCGTGAGGTCCTCGACGCCGGCGGAGGTGAGGGTCGCGTTGGACCTGGGGTGGGGGCGCAGGGTGACCCGCATGTACATGGGCTGGTCCTTGCAGACCCCCAGGTCCTGCTCCTTGACGTCCGCGCCCCCGGCGCCCAGGGTGCCCTCGACGGCGCACCAGGGCGTGAAGTCGCCCTTCTCCTCGAAGAACTCGATCTTGTAGGCGGCGCGGAGCTGCGGGTCGCGGGCGCGGATGGCCACCGTGTGGGCCTCGGCCCCCTCCGCGCGCGTGTACCGGACGGAGACCGCGCCGTCCACGACGTCGATCGAGGCGGGGTTCCACACGGGGGAGGGGTCGGGATTGTCCTCGGGGGCGATCTGCGCGGCGCCGTCGGTCACCGTGACGGCCTGCTGGTCGCGCTGGGAGTATGCCTGGGGCGCGGAGATCCAGCGGGCCGCCGCCCCCGCCTCGTCGGGGATGTAGACGGCCTGGACGCTCGCGTCGGCGTCGCCGAGGAGCTCGCGCGCCGTCGCCGCGCCCCCCTCGACGGGCAGTTCCGTGAGGAAGTAGCCGTTGACGGTGAGCCACACGCGTCCGGTGTCGGAGGGATCGCCCGTGGAGAAGGACATCTCGGTGAGGTGCTCGTCTCCGGGGTGCTCGCGCCCGGCGTAGGGGGCCAGGGTGAGGGAGGGCCGGGCGTCGGAGCCGTCCGACCGCTCGGCGCGCGCCGCGCTGTAGGCGGAGCGCACGTCCTTGATCCTCCCCTCCTTGGGGTCCTCGCCCCCGACCTGCCACACGAGGGGGGTGATGGGCGAGGTGTAGAGCGCGGTCCCGTCGGCGGCCCTGGCTGTGACCATGAAGTTGGCCGTGTAGCGCCCGGGCTGGGTGAAGGTCGTGTACAGGTGGGTGTGGCGGGGGTTGTAGACGCTGCGGTAGGCGGTGTCGTGGCTGGAGAGGAAGCGGTATACGGAGTCCCCGTTGTCGATGAACATCTCCATGCGGCCGGGCCCGTCGACGTTGACGAGGTCGAGGGTGTAGGTCCCGCCGTCGAACTCGTCGGGGGCGGCCCATTCGGCGCTGGCGTCCGCGCCCAGGCCCGCCCAGATGGGGGTGTTCCCGGGGCCGGGGTTCTGGGGCGCGGCGTTGAGGACGGTGCCCTCCCCGCCCAGGAAGGCCAGGTCCGCGCGGCCCTTGGGGATGACGAGTTGGGATTTGGCCTCACCGCTCGCGGCGTCGCCGGTCCACGCCTTGGGCAGCCACAGGGCGGTCCTCTCCATCGGCGTGGTGATGGTGTTGAGGGAGAAGGACTTGGTGTCCGCGTGCCAGACGGGCACGGGGGCGTCGACGTGCTGTCCGGAGACGATCCAGTCCTTGTCCTGGTCGGGGCCCGCCGAGGCCGGGGGGGCCGCCAGGGGCAGCGCGGCGAGGGCGAGCACGAGGGCGATCGCCCCCGCTGGGGAGGTTCGTGTCATGGGATGCCTTTTCCAATCACATTGTTAATGAGAATCATTATCTATATAGGGGGCCCCGCGCGCAAACCGCGCGCGCCCAGCCCTACCCTGGAGCCATGAGAATCGCGACCTGGAACGTCAATTCGATCCGCGCCCGCGCCGCCCGGGCCACCGCCTTCCTGGAGCGCTCGGGCACCGACGTCCTCGCCATGCAGGAGACCAAGTGCACGCCCGCGCAGTTCCCCGCCGAGGCCTTCGAGGAGGCCGGCTACCACGTGGCCGTCCACGGGCTCAACCAGTGGAACGGAGTGGCCGTCGCCTCGCGCCACCCGATCCTGCGCGTCCACGACCACTTCCCCGGCCAGCCCGCCTTCGGCGACCCCGCCGTCGTCGAGGCGCGGGCCCTGGGGGTCGTGATCGACGTCTCCGGCGCCCTCGAGGGCGCCCCCGGGTCCCCCGCGCCGGCGGAGCTGACCGTCTGGAGCCTGTACGTGCCCAACGGGCGCGAGCTCGACCACCCGCACTACGCGTACAAACTGGAGTGGCTGGCCGCCCTGCGCGCCCAGGCGCGCGGGTGGCTCGACGCCGACCCCGCCGCCCTGGTCGCCCTGGTCGGCGACTGGAACGTCGCCCCCCAGGACCAGGACGTGTGGGACATGGCGGCCTTCGAGGGCGCCACCCACGTCTCCGCGCCCGAGCGCGAGGCGTTCGCCGCCTTCGCGGAGGACGGGTGGATCGAGGCCACCCGCGCCCGCACCACCAACTACACCTACTGGGACTACCAGAGACTGCGCTTCCCCAAGAACGAGGGGATGCGCATCGACTTCGCCTACGCCTCCCCCGCCCTGGAGGCCCGCATCACCAGCGCGAGGATCGACCGTGACGAGCGCAAGGGCAAGGGCGCCTCGGACCACGTCCCAGTGATCCTCGACGTGCGGTAGTCTGCGGAGTAGCGCACCGGGATCCTCCCCGGGCGCCGCCCCCCGGATACGGGTGCCGGGGGAACTGCGCAACAGGAAATAGTTCCCTAGGATTCATCTCATGGGCAGACCATCGAAGAAGACACTGTGGATCGCGGGAGCGGCCACCGCGCTCGTCCTCGTGACGGGAGTGGGCGCCGCCGCCTACGCGGCCCACTACGCGGACATCGGGCTCCCCCGCGCCTCCGTCGCCGGCGTTTCCGTCAGCGGCCTCACCCACGACCAGATCGCCGAGGCCGTCGACGCCCGCGCCTCGCAGGCCGTGCTCACCGCGACCGTGTCCGGGACGACCACCGAGCTGCGGCTGGCGGACCTGGGCGTCACCGTCGACGCGCAGGCGAGCGCGGACCAGGCCCTGGCCGCCAACGCCTCGATCATGGCGCGCCTGACCGCGCCCTTCCACACGACCCAGACCCCCCTCGTCTACTCCCTGGACGAGGACGCGCTGGCCCGGACCGGATCGGACCTGGCGCTGGCCGCGGGCCCCGCAGCCGTCGAATCGGGCGTGTCGCCCGACGCGGACCAGGGGGCGTTCGTCGCCACACGGGGCCACGCCGGCAAGGGCATCGACACTGCGGCGCTGAAGGAGGCCGCGACTGCGCTCGCCGAGACGCTGGCGCCGTCCAGCGCCGAGTTCACCGCCACCGACGTCGAGCCGACCATCGCCTACGCGGACGCCGTCTCCGCCGCCGACGCCGCCAACCGGTTGATCTCCCCGGAAGTGAGCGTCACCGACGGCATCGACACGTACACCGCCGAGGTCGGGGACAAACTCAAGTGGGTGTCGGTCACCGCCCGCAACGGGGCCCTCCAAACGCCCACGATCGACCGGGCGGGCGTGTCCGCGTGGGTGGAGGCGACCGCGGAGTCCACGAACGTCGGGGCCAAGGAGGCCATCGACAACGTCGACCCCCAGGGCAACGTCCTGGTCCGCTCCTTCCCGGGCTCGGACGGCCTCGAGGTCGACAACGCCGACGAGGTCACTTCCGGGATCGTCAGCGCGCTGGAGTCGTCCTCCGACTACGAGGGGGACTTCGACTACAAGAAGACCACGGCCCCGACCAAGACGATGCCGGCCATGCCCGGCTACGAGTCGTACGCGTACCCCGCGCACGAGGGAGAGAAGTGGGTGGACATCAACCTGGCGAGCTCCACCCTGACCGCCTACGAGGGCCAGACCGTCGTGCACGGGCCCGTGGACATCAACCACGGGGGCGTGGGGCACGAGACCGTCGTCGGCACCTTCCACGTCTACCAGAAGCACGCGGCGCAGGACATGGGCTGCACGCCCGAATGGCCCTACTGCGCGCGGGGCGTCCCGTGGGTGTCCTACTTCGAGGGCTCCTACGCGATGCACGGGGCGCCGTGGGTGGCGCGTTTCGGCATCGGGTCTGACGCCTCCAGCCACGGCTGCATCAACATGCCCGTCGAAGAGGCGCAGTGGATGTACGACTGGGACGAGTTGGGGACCGCGGTGGTCACCCACTACTGACTGATGCAGCGGGCCCCTAGCGCGCGCCGGGGCCGCCCGCGCGGCCATCGGCCATCGAGAGCAGGCGCTCGTTGAGCGCCGCCCAGTTGTCCTTGTGCCACTGCCCGAAGGGGCGGTCCCCCAGGAAGACCGCGCTGGCCCCCCGCGCGCGGTCGACCCACACGAAGGAGCCGGACTGGCCGAAGTGCCCGAAGGTGGCGGGGCTGGCCGTGGGCGCCGTCCAATGGGGCGACTTCTCCCCCCGGATCTCCACGCCCAGGCCCCATTGGCACGGCGAGTGGCGCCCGTAGCCCGGCACGACGCCCGCCAGGGCGGGGAACTGGACGGCGGCCGCCTCGGCCCCGAGGTCGGCGGGGACCAGGGACGGGTGGGTGAGCTCAGCGGCGAAGAGCGACAGGTCCGCGGCGCCGCACACCCCCGAGTGGGCGGGCGATCCGGGGACGTCGGCACTGGCCATGCCCAGCGGGCCGAAGACCGAGCGGGCCACCCAGCGCCGCAGCGGCATCCCCGTCGCCTCCTCGACCATGCCGCCGATGACGTCGAAGCCCGCGTTCGAGTAGATGCGCCGCTTCCCGGGGGCCGCCACGGGCTCGCGCGAGTCCAGGGGCAGCCCCGAGGCGTGGGCGAGCAGGTGGCGCAGGGTCGCCCCCTCCGGGCCGCCGGGCGAGTCGAGCGCGAGGGCGCCCTGGGACACGGCGACCAGCGCGGACCAGGCGACGATCGGCTTCGTCACCGAGGCGAGCGGCCTGGCGCGCGAAAGGTCCCCCCACGACGCAACGACATCGCCCCCGACCCGCAGGACGAGGGCGACATCGAAGGGGAAGTCCACCGGGCTGCTCACGCCGTGGCCTCGGGGGCTTCGCTCATCTCGTTGGTCTCGCTGATCTTGCGCAGGATCCGCGCGTAGACCTCCGCCACTTCCTCGGGCACCGAAGCGCCCAGGCGCAGCACGTAGTGCGCGGGCAGGTGCAGCAGTTGCACGCACACCGCCAGGAAGTCGGAGACGAACTCGCGGGCGTCGATCGGCTCGTCGGCGTAGCGGGCCGAGACGACCGACCCGTACCAGTAGCGGATAAGGATCTTCGCCAGCGTGCGCGGCTTGGTCCCGATATCGACGCGGCTCTCCTCGATGAAGGCGATGATCATGGAGGTGAGCGCCTCCTCCATCTGGGCCGTACGGTACTTGTAGTGGACGTGGGCGGGATGGGACTCCGAGGAGGCCTCGGCCCACAGGACGCAGTCCAGGGCGATGGCGTTGTCCGCCTCTGGCATCATGGCGAACCGCATTTCCCCGACCGCCCAGTCGACGAAGGACTCGGCGGTGATGCCGCCCTCCTCGAAGCCCCCTTCCACGTCCTCGTTGATGGACACCCTGAAAAGGGCGTTCATGTCCTCGTGGCGCTGGATCGCCGCCCGCAGGATCGCTTCCTTCGACGGGAAGTGGTAGACGACCGCGGGATGCGAGATCCCGACCCTGCGCCCCAGGTCCCGCAGAGAAAACCCGTTGTAACCGCGCTCCGCGATCAGCACCATCGCCGCCGAGAGGATGGATTCGCGAGTCGCCTGGCCAACGGAGTAGGCTCCGCGGGGTTTCCTCTGCGCCGTCATATCATCTCCTGCCATCTTCGGGTTTCGCCTTGGACGGCTTGCCACTACGTACTATTGCCAGCTTAACGCGAACTCTCAGGGTTCCACAACATTCATGGTCAGCCCGTCGAGATCATCGTTAACGTCTACAGTTACAGTGTCCCCGTCAACGACCCCTCCTGCAAGCAACAACGTGGCGAGTCGGTCTCCTACTTCGCGCTGGATCAGGCGGCGCAAAGGCCGCGCGCCGTAGGCGGGGTCGTAGCCGACCCGTGTGATCCACCCCTTCGCCGGTTCGCTGACCGTCAGGGAGATGCGTCGCGAGGCCAGTCGGCGGGCCATTGTGGCGACCATGAGGTCGACGATCTGGCCGATGTCCTCGTTGCTCAGCGCGTCGAAGGTGACGATCTCGTCCAAACGGTTCAGGAACTCCGGGCGGAACGCCGCGCGCACCGCCTCCATGACCGCCTCCCTGCTCCGGTCGGCGTCCATCCCCGGATCCGCCAGGAACTGCGAGCCGAGGTTGGAGGTGAGGATGAGGATCGTGTTCCTGAAGTCGACGGTGCGGCCCTGACCATCGGTGAGCCGTCCGTCGTCGAGCACCTGCAAAAGAATGTCGAAGATCTCAGGATGGGCCTTCTCGACCTCGTCGAGGAGGACCACCGAGTAGGGACGGCGCCTGACGGCCTCAGTCAGCTGACCGCCCTGCTCGTAGCCGACGTACCCGGGAGGGGCGCCCACCAGGCGCGCCACCGCGTGCTTCTCCGAGTACTCGGACATGTCGATCCGGATCATGGCGCGCTCGTCGTCGAAGAGGAACTCCGCCAGGGACTTGGCCAGCTCCGTCTTCCCCACGCCCGTGGGGCCCAGGAAGAGGAAGGACCCGGTGGGCCTGTTGGGGTCGGAGATCCCCGCCCGCGAGCGCCGCACAGCGTCGGAGACCGCTTTCACGGCGTCCTTCTGCCCGATGAGCCGCTTGCCGATCTCGGCCTCCATGTGGAGCAGCTTCTCGGTCTCAGTCTGCAGCAGGCGCCCCGTGGGGATGCCCGTCCACGCCTCGACGACCTCGGCGATCTCCGCGGGGCCGACCTTCTCGGCGATCATCGGCTCCTGGGCGGCGGCCGAGGCCTCTGCGAGCGCCGCGCGCTCCTCCTCGGCCTGGATCTGGCGCTCGACATCGGGGATCTCGCCGTTCTGCAGGCGCCCCGCCTCGTCCCAGCGCCCCTCGCGCACGGCCAGGTCGAGCTGCGTGCGCAGGTTGTCCAGCTGGACGCGCAGGTCGCCGACCCGGTTGTGCCCGGCCTTCTCGGCCTCCCACCGGCTCACGAGCGCGTTGAGCTCCTCCTGCTTGTCCGCCAGGTCGGCGCGCAGTTTCGCGAGGCGCTCGCCGGTGGCCTCGTCCTTCCCGTCGGGGTCGGACTCGGTGAGGTAGGACTCCTCCATCCTCATGCGGTCGACGCCGCGGCGCAGCTCGTCGATCTCGACGGGGCTGGAGTCGAGCTCCATGCGCAGGCGGGAGGCGGCCTCGTCGATCAGGTCGATGGCCTTGTCGGGCAGCTGACGGCCGGTGATGTAGCGGTCGGACAGGGAGGAGGCGGCCACGAGGGCGCCGTCGGAGACGGTGACCTGGTGGTGGGCCTCGTACTTGGGGGCAATGCCGCGCAAGATGGCGACCGTGTCCGCCACGGAGGGCTCACCGACGAAGACCTGCTGGAAGCGACGCTCCAGGGCGGGGTCCTTCTCGATGTTCTCGCGGTACTCGTCCAGCGTGGTCGCGCCCACCAGCCGCAGCTCGCCGCGGGCCAGCATGGGCTTAAGCATATTGCCGGCGTCCATAGCGCCCTCGCTCCCGCCGCCGGCGCCAACGACGGTGTGGAGCTCATCGATGAAGGTGATGACCTCCCCGTCGGAGTCCTTGATCTCCTTGAGGACCGCCTTGAGGCGCTCCTCGAACTCGCCACGGTACTTGGCGCCGGCGACCATGCCCGCCATGTCGAGGGCGATCAGACGCTTGTCGCGCAGCGACTCGGGCACGTCTCCTGCGACGATGCGCTGAGCCAGGCCCTCGACGACGGCGGTCTTGCCGACGCCGGGCTCGCCGATGAGGACGGGGTTGTTCTTGGTACGCCGGGACAGGACTTGGATGACGCGGCGGATCTCGGCGTCACGGCCGATGACCGGGTCCAGCTTGCCGGAGCGGGCGGCCTCGGTCAGATCGGTGCCGTACTTCTCCAAGGACTTGTAGGTGCCCTCGGGGTTGGGGGAGGTGACGCGGGCGTTGCCGCGCACCTTGGGCAGGGCGTCGCGCAGCGCGGTGGCAGTGATCCCGTTCTCGGACAGGATGCGCGCAGCGGTATCCGAGGAGGTGTTGCCCGCAGCGATGCCGATGAGCAGATGCTCGGTGGAGATGTACTCGTCACCGAGGTTCTTGGCCTCGGTGGAGGCGGCCTCGAGGCCCGCGAGCAGGCCGCGAGAGGGCTGAGGTTGACTCACCGAACTGCCGGAGGACGCCGGAAGCCGGGTCAGAGCGCGGCGAGTGGCCGCACCGATGGTCTGGCGGATGCCGGCATCGGGGTTGACGGCGGCGAGCAGACCGAGGGCGACGCCGTCCTCCTGGCCGAGGAGCTCGGCGAGCAGGTGAAGCGTGTCGACCTGGGGGTTGCCAGCCGCGGCGGCGGCCTGCATCGCTGCGGAAATGGCCTCCTGGGAGCGGGTGGTGTAATTCGTGTCCATGTAGGGACCTCCTGAAAAGTGTGCTGACGGTGCGGACCTCGACGAACGGGACATCGGGGCCCGCTCCTCCGAGCCGACATGCGCGGCCGTCGATGGCGGTGAGGCCCGATTCCGCGGATCCGCGGGGTCCTGGTGTCTCCGACCAATGCAACCCGACGAAGATTGAGTCTATTCCGCTCAATCTTGTCGACGGCACTATGAGCTGTTCCATGAACGCATGCGACCAAGAGCGGCGGGAAGCGCACCGCGACCATCGCCAGCCGGCACGGACGGCCCGTCGCAGCTCGCCCTCCCCCGCCCGCCCCCACCGCATCCGCGCCGCGGCCTTCGGCGACCACGCGTCACGCACCACGTCGACCGGATCTCGAAGGCCCGCGACATGACGCCGGCGAGCCCGCGGAGCGGGGGGGACATCGCCATCGATCTCTCCGCGCTCGCGAACGGCCGGGCCGGAGCTATACGCTTCATCACCCGGTGGCCCCGAGCCGAGCACGGAATGCGAGGTCGGCGATCCGCTCGAAGCGACGTCCGAGGGACATCCGCCTGGGGACTTCTCCCCCGTGACTCACTCATGGCAGGATGTGAAAATCGCCGCGTCTCAAGACAAGGAGATGATTATGAAGACTCTTCACCGCACAACCGCCGCCGTCGCAGCCGTACTCCTGTCGACCTCCCTGGCAGCGTGCTCCCAGTCCAAGAACAACACCGGTCCGGAAGCATCCAGCGCCACGGGGCAGACCACGCAAGCGGCCGAGCAGACCAGCACTCAGGCCGCCTCCACCCAGGCCGCGTCGACTCCCGCCCAGACGCCCGCCGGATACCAGAGCATCTCGGCGCCCACCACGTCGATCTCCTTCGCCGTCCCCGAGGACTGGGTGACGCTCACCCAGGACGATCTTCAAGACGATTACGTCATCAACATTTTCGCCAATGCGCTCAACACCGACCCCGACAGCGTGCGAGAGAGATTCTCGTCGGTGGACCTGATGTCGATATCCCCGGACGGCACGAACGGATTCGCCGAGAACGTGACCGTCTCGCCCACGACGGGGGCCACGTCCCTGCCGACCGAGGAGATGATGTCCCAGAACATCGAGCAGCAGGGGGGCGCAGCGGGTACGTACTCCACCCGTCAGACCTCGCTCGGGGACGCCGCCACCTTGACCTACACCTTGTCCGCAGTGCAGGGCATCGAGATCGCAGTCGAGAGCAGCAACGGCGAGTGGGGGCTCATCTCGGTGTCGACGACGGATGCCTCTCGCACCCAGGAGCTGGCCGACACCATCCTGCAAACGGTTCACTGACAGGTGTCCGGGTACGACGACGCGCCCGCCCGGCCCAGCCTCCCGCCCGTGCCCTCCTGGCTCGACGAGGTCGAGGGAGAACGGGCTCTGGCCTGGGTCGCCGAGCACAATGCCGCCACCCGCGCCGCAGTCGAGGGAACCGAGCGGTTCGAAACCATTCGAACCGAGATCGAAGCGATCCTCGACTCCTCCGATCGCATTCCCCACGTCGTGCAGGCGGCCGGTCGGCTCTACAACTTCTGGACCGACGCCGACCACCCGCACGGCCTGTGGCGCCGTACCACCTGGGAGTCCTACCGCGCCGGCGGTCCCCTCCGAGCGGGCGGGACCGCGTCGGCCGCCACCACGCAGTGGGAAACGCTGATCGACCTGGACGACCTCGGCCGATCCGAGGGCACCACCTGGGTGTGGCACGGCGCCCAGGTTCTGCGCACCGGCCCCCTGGCCGGACGGCGGGCCCTCGTCGACCTGTCCGACGGGGGATCCGATACCGACGTCACCCGCGAAGTGGACCTGGACACCGGGCGCTTCATTCCGCCTGCCGAGGGCGGCTTCCACCGGGAGGCCTCCAAGGGAGCGCTGGCCTGGGCCGACGACGCGGGCGACCGTGTGCTCGCCGTCGTCGACGCCGGTGAGGGCTCCCTGTCCCCCGCCGGCTACCCGCGCCAGGTCAGGCGCCTGCGCCGCGGACAGTCGCCGGCCGAGGGCGAGGTCCTGCTCGGCACCGACGTCGCCGAGTCCACCGGCCTGGGCGTCGGGGACATGGTCACCGTCGAGTACCTGTCCTCCGACAACCTCACCCTCGGCTCCGTCGTCTCCTCCGACGGCAGCTCCCAGACCCAGGGCGAGCGCCGCTGGCGCGTCGTCGGCACCGTCGACACCGGTGGCCGCGAGGACGACATCATCTACGTGCCGCTGGCCTCCCTCGAGGAGTTCACCGGCACCGCCGACGTCGGCTACGACGTCGTCGAGCAGTCCGTGGACACCAGCACCGTCAGCGCCTCGCAGGTCGTCGACGCCGTCAACGCCGCCGGGGTCACCGGGGCCGACGGTACCGGCGTGCGCGCCCAGGCGGTCTCGAAGATCACCAGCGGCGACACGCGCATCATCGCGATGCTCAACACCCTGTTCTGGGTCGTGGCCGTCGTCGTCCTCGCCCTCACGCTCGTGGGCGTGTCGACGACGATGACCGTCATCGTCTCCGAGCGCAAGAAAGAGATCGGCCTGCGCAAGGCCCTGGGGGCCTCCGGGCGCGCCATCGCCGTCGAGTTCTACTCCGAGGCCGCCCTGCTGGGGCTGTTCGGGGGCCTGGTGGGGACCGCCGTCGGCTACGGCCTGGCCGTGGCCGTGCTCCTGGGGGTGTTCGACTCCGCGGCGGGCTTCGGGTGGTGGCTGGCCCTCGTCTCGGTGGCGGTGACCGTCCTGGTGGCGGTGGTCGCCGCCTACCGGCCGGTGCGCCGCGCCGCCTCCATCGACCCCGCGCTCGTCCTGCGAGAGGAATGACATGCTGCTCGAGCTCTCCCACGTCTCCAAGATCTACGGCGACCTGGCCGCCGTGGACGACCTGAGCCTGACCGTCCCCAGGGGCCAGTGGCTGTCCATCGTGGGCTCCTCGGGGTCGGGCAAGACCACCCTGATGAACATTATCGGCTGCATGGACACCCCCACCAAGGGCACCGTCACCCTGGACGGGCGTGAGCTGGGCTCCCTGACAGCGGGACAGCTGACCGACATCCGTAAGAACGTCATCGGCCTGGTCTTCCAGCAGTTCCACCTCATCCCCCACCTGACCGCCGTGGAGAACGTCATGGTGGCCCAGTACTACCACTCCATGGTCGACGAGAAGGAGGCCCGCCAGATGCTGGACTCCGTCGGCCTGGCCGACCGAGCCCACCACCTGCCCAGCCAGCTCTCCGGCGGCGAGCAGCAGCGGGTGTGCATCGCCCGGGCCCTGATCAACAGGCCCGAGCTGGTCCTGGCCGACGAGCCCACCGGCAACCTCGACGAGACCAACGAGCAGCTCGTCCTGGACATCTTCGGCCGCCTCCACGCCCAGGGCACCACCCTCATCGTCGTCACCCACGACGCCCACGTCGCCTCCACCGGACAGCGCCAGATCCTCCTCAACCACGGGCGCCTGGTGGGGGAGAAGACCAACGAGGGCTTCGAGGGCCACCGCGCCGCAGACATGCTCGACTTTGAGGGGCAGGGCCTGGAGGGCGCCCAGGAGCCCGGTGACCACGCCCCCGGCACCCCGACCGCTAAGGAGACCACGTCATGAACCACCCCGCCCTGCGGCGCCCGGCCGCCCTCGCAGGGATCCTGATCACGACGGCGTCGCTGGCCTCCTGCGCCGGCGGCGAGGCCCCCAGCTCCGACGAGTACGCCGGCCGCCCCCAGACCCAGGCCCCCGGCACCCAGGAGCCCGCGGCCTCGGCCACCCCCTCGGACTGCTGCGACCACACCACCGCCCCGCCCGCAACCTCCTACACGGACGGCACCTACACGGCCAGCGAGTCCTACGGGCCGGTGGACGACCTGGTGGAGGAGGACTCCATCGACGTGACCGTCACCCTGAGCGGTGGCGTCATCACCGACATGAACGTCACCGGCCACCCCCTGACCTCCGTCTCCCGGGACTACATGAAGGGCTTCGTGGCCCAGATCGAGGGGGCGGTCACCGGCAGGAGCCTGGCCGACGCCCACGTCACCGCCCTGGCAGGGGCCTCCAAGACCTCCAAGGCCTTCAACCGGGCCATTGACGCCATTGCCTCCCAGGCCCAGCAGTGAGCCCGGCCGGGCGCGCCGGGG
>ERZ773073.1067-NODE-1067-length-13227-cov-3.029001_pt1 | contig 13227 bp, 14 predicted proteins | sample MGYA00580616_ERZ773073 | MGnify/ENA primary metagenome ERZ773073 (study PRJEB29015, sample SAMEA2737960) | human oral metagenome | biome: human oral; feature: human-associated habitat; material: dental | place: China | collected 2131 ...
GCTCGACCTTGTTCCACTTTGAGGTGCCGGGAGGCAGGTGGCGGGCCCCGCCTCCATGCGGTTGCGGTCGCAGAGGAGCTGCAGCTCGCGCTCCCGGAGCCTGTCGCGGCTGCCGCTGGACCCGCCGCCGTCGCAGGCCGGGAGGAGCCTAGCCGTCCCGGCGCACCTCTCGCTCCCCATCTGGTTCCACCACGACCGTGGAGAGGCGACGGCGAGGTGCGCCGTGTCGCGGGACACGCCCACGCTCACCCAGCCCTCGTCGGCGCCCACGTCGCGGGCTCCGTAGGGGGCGACCTTCCCGAGCTCCGGCAGGGGGAAGTCGTGGCCGGGGACCTCGGTGGGCTCGCCTGCGGACCGCCACTCGCGACCGCCGTTGGCGAACCTGCCCACGGCCTCCTTCTTCTCGCGGTCGACCGAGACTACCGGGGCGCCCGACGCCAGCCCCGCAGGGTCAAAGAAGCTAATGCGGTCATAGGCACCCCGCTTGCCGCCCTCGGGGTGGGACTCTAGGCCAACGATGGTGATCAACCCCTCGACGGGGCTTGCCCCGCCTCTCGTAGAGCTGGTCCTCCTGCTTGCTGGCCTTACTCGTGCGGTGCTTGGTTTGCAGATTGTTCCAGAGACGCTCCATCTCCGGAATACCCATGCGGATGTCGAACAGCACGGACCCTCCCTAGAAATCAGAGAGGTCGATGGGGGTAAAGACCACCCCTGTGCGCACGTTGGCGATGGTGGCGTCCATATCGGCGAGGGTCGCGGACGATATGCCCTCCGGGGCAGCGAGCTCACGGGACTCCAAGATGTAGCAGCCTCTGGCGAGCTCCTTCACGTTATAGTAGTCGTAGCGGACTCCAGGTAGCGTGACGCGGTGCTTGCCGTCCACGTGGACGTCGTACTCCCTCACGGTGCCCATGGGTGTCTCCCCTAGGATGTCGGTGTTGCCTGCTTTGTGGTGAGAAATCCTACTGAAGGAATTGTAAGGGCGGTTGTGGTCCGCGTCAAGGTCCGGGCTGTGGGACTGGGGGGCGGTTGTCGATCCCACGTGGCGGGCGCTCGTCGTCGCCTCGTGATGGCGGTGTCCAGCCCTGTTGCAAAGATTGGCGAGCAAGTGGTGGCCGTCGCTGCGTGACGCATGCTCCCACGCGGACTCGAGCGCATCAGGGCCAGCTCCATTTCCGCGAGACTGTGACCGGGGTTGGCGACGAAAGGATGGCCTTCCCGATGTCACGAGAGGACATCCGTGGCGAGCTGAGCCCTGTCACAAGCTTCGATGCGAGGGCCTGCGGCTGCGCTACGGCGCAGTTCTCAGGTACCCTTCGCCCTCGGTGCCAGGTCGTACGTCCGGTTCCTGTTGGCACCGTGGGCAACCACGACGCCCCGCTCGCCCAGGCGACGCATGACATCGCGCAGCGTGCGGGGTGAGACCTTAAGGGTGCGTGCAATGTCAGAGGTGCGTGAGCTGCCATTTTCCAGTAGGTACTGGTACACGAGCCTATCGTTCTTGGGCATATCCCTCCAAGCGGGGGTTGCGATTCTAAGGGTTCGGCGGTTTGTCGGCGGTTTGTCGGCAAACGCGTCGTTGCGGTGAAACACAAAGTTGGTGCCATCAGCCATACGCTGGTACTCGATACGGATGTTGGCATTTGTGCAGAGGTCTCTTACGCGTGGGATGCCCGATGCGTATGACTCGATGTCCTTCGATCTATAAAGGGTCCTCGCCATGAGCTCGTTTCGAGTGAGCGACGATCTGCTCTTTCCAGACAAATGGGCCTCGGGATCTTGGCTCTCTATGAACCATCCGGGGTTAAACACCTCGATGCTGTCATTGTAGATATCTATCTGCACACAACCTGAGGAGAGCCAGTCACGATGCGTGTAGGCATTGATCAGGATCTCGCGTACCGCATCGGTGGGTATCTCGGGAATCTCCTCACGTGGCCCCATCCCCTTGATGACGAAGCGCCTCCGTGTGTTGTTGAGGATATATGTCTGTGTCTTCGAGGGACTCTATGTCCTCACGCAGCTCAGATGTCGTCTTCTTGAACTCGACGGTCTCGGTCGCCCTTGTCGGCGCGCTTGCAACCAACGCGGGTCTTGTATGCTGCGACGGGCGCGTGTCATCCGTTGGCCTTGCGAGAGGACAGGTCTGAGGTGTACGCCTCGGTCGACTCGATGCGGAAGAGGTCAGACGTGACCTTTTGGTTGATGTGGTTGGCCACGGCGAGCGTGTGCCCGTATTGGCTGAACACGGCGACCAGGGCCTTGCCGGAGGTTGTGTCCGAGCCGGGCGTGGGACCTGGGTCGCCTTCTGTCGCTTGGCCCGTGGTCTGAGAGCTGCCTGAGCTGTCAGCTGGCGAGGAGGAGCCACGCGAGCCCGCGCAGGCGTTGAGCATCCCACCCGTCGCGACGGCCGTGCCGCCAAGTGCCGCAAGCCTCATGAAGTCCCCGCGCGTGAGCCGTCTCATGCTCGTCTCCCGTTGCTCTTGCGCACATTCCTTACACGAGAGCGGGCGGCGGGATTTGCGTAGGCGCCTTGCGTGCTAGGCTTGTACGCATACTCTATATATGAGACAGGAAGCGCACAGGCGATCGCCGCACAAAAAGGTGGCGAGTCAGCGAGCGCGATAAAGAGAAGGGCAAAGATGGGACGTACCAAGGAGATATACCTGGCGGGCGGCTGCTTCTGGGGCATTGACGAGTACTTCTCGCGCGTGCCTGGCGTCGCCGTGACTACGAGCGGCTATGCGAACGGTGCCACAAAAAATCCCAGCTATGAGGAGGTGTGCCTTGGATCGGGGCATGTGGAGTGCGTGCGTGTGGAGTATGACCCAGCGCGCGTGAGCCTCGCCGAGCTCGTGCGCCAGCTCTTCCGCGTGATCGATCCGACGTCCTTGAACCACCAAGGAGGCGACCATGGCGTCCAGTACCGCACCGGGGTCTACTACACGGACGAGGCGGACCTCCCGACCTTGCGGGTGGTGTTTGCGAAGGAACAGGAGAAGTACGAGCGGCCCATCGTGGTTGAGCTCATGGCGCTCCAGAACTTTTACGCGGCCGAGAGCTACCACCAGGACTACCTCAAGAAGAATCCCGGGGGCTACTGCCACGTGGACTTTAGCCTGCTTGATGGATAGGGGAGGCGTGGTCGCGAGCGTGACGGCAAGAACGGGCCCGGCGACGTCATGCGTGCTGACGTGAGGGGGCTTCGATGACAGGGGCAGACCACCACCGCGACGATCTGGACGATCGGGTGTGGGCACGGCTGGAACCTCGTCTGCCCGGCAGGGTCGGAGAGTGGGGAGGTATCGCCGAGGACAACAGGTGCTTTGTCAATGCCGTCCTCTGGATCCTTCCGACCGGCTCCCCGCGGCGCGACCTGCCGCTCGACTTTGGCGGCTGGAAGAACACGCATCGACGCTTCTGCAGGTGGAGGGACAGGGGCGTCTGGGAGCAGCTGCTTGAGGTCCTGATCGACGAGCCTGGCTTCGAGTGGCTCATGGTCGGCACGGGCCCTGCCGGGCACCGTGACGACGGCGGGACCACGGGTGGTGGCGAGGGCCTCGCGAAAGGCGCTGCGGCCGCACGTCGTCTCTCTGCGCCAAGGTACGCCTGGCCGTGGCTGCGTCTGGTGTGTCGGTCGGACTCCCTGTCACGCCTCGTGCCCCCGAGGGTCATGGACCTGCGGTCAGGCTGAGCAGGTGCTGTCGTGCGCCCGCCCGAAGGTGGCACGGCCGCCTCGTGTACCCACATTGCCCGCCCGTACGATGTGAGTGACTCGCTCGCGACATCATCACGAAGTGAGTGGCTTTCTCGCTCAAATCAGCGTGCAGCCAAGAGGGCAAATCTCATAGGAGCAGCTCAGAGACTTACTGAACTTTAGATGGAAGTGAGTGATTCGCTCACTTCGCGGCAAGGACCCATGATGCAACAGGAGAGACAACAGCTCACGCCCGTCGGATACCGTCCGCGACTGATCGAGGAGCGCCTCGATGTCCTCATGCGCGGCTTCGGTTGCGTCGAGATCACGGGTCCTAAATGGTGTGGCAAGACATGGACGGCCCTGTCACGTTGCGCAAGCGTCTCTAAGCTCGATGTCAGGCCGGAACGCGAGGCTGCTCAGGTGGATCCCTCCCTGGCCCTGCTCGGTGACACCCCTCACCTTGTCGACGAATGGCAGGAGGTACCTGAGGTCTGGGACGCTGCCCGCAGGTTTGTCGATGATTCTGGAAATCGCCGCGGGCTGCTCCTGCTCACGGGCTCAACGTGTCTGCGCAAGGACGAGCGCGACAGGCTGCGTCACTCTGGCGCAGGACGTATCGCACGCCTCACCATGCGTCCCATGACGCTTGCCGAGACAGGAGATTCCACAGCCGAGGTCAGCCTACGCAGCCTCTTCGGGGGAGATGCCCACATTTCCTTCAGGAGGGAGACGGGGCTTCGAGACGTGGCACGGTGGTGCTGTCGTGGTGGGTGGCCGGCAAACCTGGGGCTTGAGGATGACGCCGCCATGGAGACTGCGGGACAGTACATACAGGCCGTTCTGGACGTGAACGTCATCGATGAGGGCCGCTCGCCCGAGCTGGCGTTTGGTCTGATGCGGGCGCTTGCCGTAAACGAGAGTCAGGCAGTCACATACAAGACGCTCTCTCGTGACATGGGCCGTGCGAGTGGCAGGACGAGCGACGAGACCATCGCGTCGTATCTTGAACTCTTCCATCGCCTGTATCTTACCGAAGACCTGTGTGGCTGGGAACCCCCGATGCGCGCGAAGGCGCGCGTGAGGGTCAAGCCCAAACGGTACTTCGTCGACCCCTCGCTTGCGGTCGCGCTCCTGAATGCCACCCCTGAGCGTTTGTCTCGCGACATACAGACACTTGGGATGCTCTTCGAGAACCTCGTCTTGCGCGATCTGAGGGTCTTCTTGTCCTCCTACCCGGGCATGGGCAACACGCTGTCCTATTACCGGGACGATACGGGGCTTGAGGTTGACGTGATAGTGGAGCATGCCTCCCGCTGGGCTGGTATAGAGATCAAGTTGAGCGACGCGAAGGTTGGGGAGGGGGCAGGAAGTCTTTTGCGACTTCGGGACAAGGTGCTGAAAAACCCGGTCGCTCGCACAGCGGAGCCGGCGTTTCTTGCCGTCATCGTGGGGAAGGGCAACCTTGCGTACCGACGCAAGGATGGCGTGTACGTGATACCGGCGGCGACGCTGTCCGCCTAAGGCGAGGTTCTTGGGCGATACGACCGAGTCGTGCTATTATCAGTCGTCCTGACTCACGGGCCCTGTCTGGTCTATGCGTGGAAGGTGAGTGCATGCGATTCTACAACCTTGAGTATATCCTTAGCCACCAGTCCTTCGACCTGAGGCTGAGGGCTGTCTTCATCATCTTCTTCCTGGTCTTAGCCGTGGCGTTCAGCTCGGTCTATGTGCGTAACAGGATCAAGACCCGCTGGCGTGACGTGGGCATAGGCATGCTGGTTCTCACCCTCATCCTTTTGGGCGTGCAGGTGGAGAACTACTCGCAGGTGAGTCTGAGAAGCTCCCAGTCGCAGATGCTGGTCAAGTTCATAGAGGGGGTGGCGACCGACCAGGGCGTCTCCACGGATGAGGTTCTGGTCAACTCGACCTCCCTGGCAGATGGGATGATCGTCCGCTTCAAGGGCGAGGACTACCTCGTACACCTCAATGATGACAACAACTCGTTCTCCCTTGAGCGTACCCACATCATCGACCATAACGTCTACGTGAACCAGGAGGGATAGCACCGTGGATGCATACGCTGTTGTTGCCGGTAAGTTCCTCATCGGGATGCTGGTCATGATCCTGCAGATCAACCTGTTGGGAAAGTACGAGTTCTCTATCAACACGCCCCTGAACCAGATACAGAACTACGTCCTAGGTGGAATCATAGGGGGCGTCATCTACAACCCCTCGATCACGGTGCTGCATTTCTGCATAGTGCTTTTGGTCTGGTCCCTCGTTGTCATAATCGTGAAGGTGCTCATAGAGGCAAGTGGCTTCTTCCGGTCCGTCGTCGCTGGCAGGCCGAGGGTGCTGGTGCGCGATGGCCAGGTCGATGTGGCCCAGTGCGCTCGAGTGGGGCTGACGGCCGACCAGCTGAGCCGACACCTGCGCGAGGAGGGCGTGCACAGCATCAGGGACGTGAAGGCGACCGTCATGGAGCAAAACGGACGCCTGACCACCGTGTGTGCGGGCGATGATGACGTGGAGCTCCTCGTCATCAGCAACGGCCGTATCAACCGCGAGGCCCTCGAGCTCATCGGTCGAGACGAGGCGTGGGTCGCCAAGAAGGTGGGGGAGCAAGGCTACAAGGGCGTGCGAGACATCTTCCTCGGGGAGTTTCTCAAGGATGAGCTGGAGCTTGTCCCGTACCCGAAGAGTCGCTAGGTCGTAGCGGTCGTGCCTCCCATCCCGGAAGAAGCGGCAGAGGCAAGGAGTGTGTGATGGTACCGACAGAGAGCTTTCGCGACCTCGAGATCTTCCAGAGCGCGGTGCGGGAGGGGAGCTTCTCTGGCGCGGCTCGCAGCTTGGGCATGACCCAGCCGGCGGTGTCGCTTGCCATAGCGCGGCTGGAGCGGCAGCTGGGGACCACCCTGTTCGACCGACAGAGCTCAGGCAAAAGGCAGGGCTTCGTTACGAGGACCGGAGAGGTCCTAACTGCCCACACAAGCCGGGCCATAGCCGAGATGGACGAGGCGACCGACGCCATAACCGCCATGGAGGGCAGAAGGCCAGTCCGCATAGGCCTGCCTCCCATCATCACTCACCACTACTTTCCCGGCGGCCTGGACTCGCTCGCAAACGCATGCGGCACCCATCCGGTCGAGATACTCTCCTATGGCTCGGAGCGCATGCACACGGAGCTCGAGCGCCACGGCATCGATGTGGGGATGATCGCCTCTGTGGAGGTATCCCTCGGCCTGCCAAGGGTCAGAGGGTGGAAGGTGGGATCCTTTCCGTTTCTCGTCGCGCTTCCCAAGGCGTCGCGCCTCGCGGACAGGGGGTCCGTCGGCATCGACGAGCTCGAGGCGCTGGGGCTTCCCATCCTCTCGTTCACGGGAGACTTCGTCCAGCGCGAGGCGTTGGCACTCCTCCTCGGCCACGACGGACATGAGCTGGGCGTAGCCGCAGAGACTGATCAGCCCGAGATGATGCGCCGGCTCGTCGTGGCGGGGATGGGCGTGGGGGTTGCCACAAGTATCGCGTTCGAGAAGACGCAAAAGGATCTGTGTCTGCTTCCCCTCGTGGGAAAACGACCCCTGAGCTTCAATGTCTTCGTCTTCGATGACGTCGCACGCTCCGTCAGGCCCGAGGCCGAGCTCGTCTGTGCCATCAAGCGGGTGCTCTTTCAGGCGGCGCGGGCCAGGCGCGGGGTATAGTGCCTGCGAGGGCTGTCGCGGGGAGTCGTGCGCCGGCGCGGGCGGCGAATAACTATTGGGAAAAGCCCGAAACCCTCGCAGGGCACTATGCAGAACATGGCGAGGGCGTGGGTGCCACCTCGAAGGAGGAGTACGCCGATATGGCCCACGAGCTCTACCTCAACAAGGGACAGTACCAGGTAAGAGTCGATAAAGAGGGGCACACGGGTATATGACGCCGCGCGCAACCTGTTCGGCTCATACAACCCCGACGGGACGACAAAGACCTACCTCGCACCTACCGGTGGCTAGGCCTACTTCGACAGGCAGTGATGGGCCATGTTGTGAGCACGCACGAGAGGAGACATGTACATGGGAGAGAACGTGTGCCCGGTCTGCGGCTACGACGGGCTGGACGAGCCCCCCTTCAACGAGAGGGGCGTGGGCTCGGACGACATCTGCCCGTGCTGCGGCTTCCAGTTCGGCCTCGACGACTTCCCCTACGAGGACAGGGAGAGGCTCGTCGCCGAGTGGCGCGAGCGCTGGGTCGCCGGCGGCTGCGTGTGGAAGTACCCGTCGGACGGCCTGCCCCCCGAGGGCTGGGACCCGCAGGCGCAGCTGGCCCGCACCCGAGGCGTGACCGTCCCGCCCTTTCGCTCGATCTTAGAGGCTCGCAGGAGTGACCAACCCACGACGGGGGAGTGACGGCTCCGTCCCACCCACTGCAGACAGAGCATCCGAAGGGGCGTGCGATGAGGCTAAACTTTCAAGAGCTTCTCCGCAACCCGGACACATGCAGAGTGCGCCTTTCCATGAGACGCAGCCACGAAATGCGCCTTTCCGTGAGATGGCGCGACGTTTGCGCAGGTCAGGAAAGGTGCATTTCACCGAAAGGCGCACTCTGTCTGTTGAGCGTCACCGAAAAGCGCAGTCTGTCCCCCACGCCTCACGGAAAGGCGCACCCTGCGACCTCCAGATCGCGCACACTGCGCCCTTGCGTCACGTTACCGCCCACAGGAGGTTGTGGGGCCAACCCCCCCGCCAGACTGCGGGGTACCGTGAAAAATGGTCCAACTGGGCAAATGCGCTCGAGGAACCCCCCGCTAGGCTGCGGGGCGGACCGCACCAGGGTCCGCAAACCCGGCCTGGAGTTTGGCCTCACAGAAAGACGCACTCTGCGCTGGACGTCTCACGGGAAAGGCGCACTTTGGCCGAGCCGCCTCTCGTAAACCTACGCCTGATGCCCGTCGATCGCGCTGACCTGCGTCTCCCGCGCATGGTGCCAGGGGCTGGGCCTCCTCGTGGGTCGGTCAGCTCACGTCTTTGCGGGAACGCACCCACATCGCTCGGCTGTCACCGGGCACGTCCCCTTCCGCCAGGCGGACCCCTCTTCGGGTGGCCGCGAAGGAGACAGGGTGTCCTACCCTCACCCAAGCAGCGCGTAGACGATAGGGACCACCACGGCGCACAGGAGGGTGCTCGTGACGACGACGTTCGTTGCGAAGCGTACGTCGCCCTTCCCCTCGTTGGCAAGGATCGGGAGCACGGTGAGCGCGGGCACTGCGGCCTGGATGATGAAGGTGTGCGCCTCCGTGGCAGGCAGCGCTCCGAACAGGGCGGCATAGGCGGCAAGGACACCGACCATGGACAGGGGGGCGATGACGAACTTACCCACAAGGGCCACCACCGTGTCGCGATCCATCCTCACGCTCGTCAAGCCACTCTCCTTTAGCACGATGCCGATGTAGATGAGGGAGAGCGGCGTCACCAGGTTGCCCGTGTAGGCGAGCGTCGATTCGACGAAGGAGGGAACGGGTAGCTGCAGTAGCAAAAAGACGAGGGCCACGAGAAACCCTATAAGGGGCGGTGGGAGCAGCCTCTTGATGTCGATGCCTCGCCTCCTTTGGGCGGACGGCTCGGATCCCTCAGCCTTGCCCATAGGATCCGCGTCGATGAGGAAGGTACCGACTGCCCAGGTCGAGACCGTGTTGGTGATGTAGTACACAAGAAAGAACCCGACGGCGCCCTCACCGAAGAGGGCCACGTTGAGCGGCATACCTATGAAGATGGTGTTCGCATTGGCGAAGGTGTTCACCATGACGCCCCTCCTGCCAGGGCGAACCTTGAGGAGGACGACCGTCGCCAGCGCAACGAGGTAGCAGATGGCGACGCTTGCGAAGCACACCACGAGGCCGCTGTCGAGCGAGAGCAGCGTCTTGAGCGTCAGGTTCTTGAGGACCGACGTAAAGATGGAGGCCGGGAGCGCCACGTTCATGATGAGCCTCGACGCGGAGGGGGCGAACGTGTCCCCAAGCCACCCCGCCTTTCTCAGCACGTAGCCAAGGATGATGAGGAGGATTATGGGGAGCATGCTCTCAAGTGCGCTAAAGATAACCATCACCGCTCCTTTGAAGCGCTGTCGTCGGTGTTCCTTGTGTTTTTGGCTCCGTGTCGGACGAGGAGGGACTCACCCGACCCGCCGTTGGCGTCGGGTGGCCTTAGCCCTTCTCTGAGTCCCCCACGCTAGAGGGCGTCCGCGTACTCGGGCACCCACTTCGTCGCCCTGACGGTTGCCTCCACGTCCTCGATGGGAACTTGGTTGAGTCCCTTGTCGACGACTTCGTGGGCGACGGCGACGGCGATTCTCTCGGTGAACTCGGTGAGCCTCGACACGGGTGGGAGCACGGCCGCCCCGGGCCTCGTCACGTCCACGATGCCACCGAGCGAGTGGGCCGCCCGCGAGATCATCTGGTCGGTGACGAGGCTGGCGTGGGCCGCGATCGCACCCAGGCCGAGCCCGGGATAGATGAGCGCGTTGTTGGCCTGGCCGATGTCGTGGCTCACCCCCGCATGCTCAACAGGCGCGGAGGGCACGCCCGTCGCCACGAGCGCCCGCCCATCCGTCCATGCGATGAGGTCCGCCGCGCTCGCCTCGGCGAGCTCGGTGGGGTTGGAGAGGGGAAAGATCATCGGTCGCCTCGCGTGGGCTGCCATCGTGCGTATGACCCTCTCCGTGAAGGCCCCATGGACTGTCGAGGTGCCCACCATGATGGTGGGACGTACCGTGGCCACGACGGCCTCCAGCTCAGTGAGCTTGGACGCGTCGGCAAACTCCGACCGCCTGCGTGCGAAGGGGCGCTGTTCGGGGGTGAGGTCGTCCATGTCGTCGAAGAGGAGCCCCTGCCTGTCGACGAGGTAGAAGCGCCTGCGCGCCTCCTCGCGGTCCATGCCCTGGTCGACGAACTCCTGGAGTACGCGCTCGGCGATGCCGCAGCCGGCGGTTCCGGCGCCAAAGCACAGGTAGGTCTGGTCAAGCAGGCTCTCTCCCGTGATGTTGAGGCCACCGAGGATGCCTGCGAGCGTGACGATGCCCGTACCCTCGATGTCGTCGTTGAAGACGGGGTAGGTCTTTGCGTACTTTCCCAAAAGCGTGGCGGCATGCCCGCGCCCAAAGTCCTCGAAGTGCAGGTACAGATGGGGAAAGAGCCTCTCGGCCGTTTGCACGAACTCGTCCACGTAGGCGTAGTAGGTCTCGTCATCCACGCGCCTGTGCCGGTTGCCCAGGTAGAGTGGGTCATCGAGCAGTGACTGACGGTTTGTGCCGGCGTCGATGACCACGGGCAGCACGCGCGCGGGGTCAAGCCCGGCTGCCGCCGTGTAGACCATGAGCTTGCCGACCGCTATCTCCACGCCGTTGGTGCCCCAGTCCCCGATGCCGAGGATGGCCTCCGCGTCGGAGACCACGATAAGGTCGATGTCGCGGCCCCCCGAGGCGTTGGCAAGCGCCCACTCCACGCAGTCGGGCTCGTCCACAGAGAGGTAGCAGGCGTACTGGGAGTCCACGTAGCGCTCGCTGTACTCCTCGATGTCCTGGGCGATGGTGGGGTCATAGACGATGGGCATGAACTCCTCGACGTGCTCGGAGAAGAGCTTGTAGAAGAGCGTCCTATTCTGCGAGAAGATCCTCATGAGAAAGCGGCGCTTGGCGATGTCGCTGTCCTTGGACTGGTAGTTGTCATAGGCCTGGCACGCCTGCTCCTCGAGCGTCTGCACCTGGGGAGGAAGCAGCCCCACCAGACCAAGGCGCCTGCGCTCCTTGGCGTCGAAGGCTGTCCCCTTATTAAGGAACGGGTCGTTGAGCAAGTCGAACGAGGTCTTCATGGTGTGATCCCTTCGTCAGTATGGCCTCCCCTCACTGTAGGCCATGAAAAGGGCTTATGGTCTCATAAATGCGTGCAGGTCAAGGGATGGACATCCGTGGGGGTGGGGTACCATCGCTCTCGATAGGCCCCATGGCTCTACCTGTCGCAGGACGGGCCCACGTGCCGGGGCCTTCGAGGGACTGTTGTCAGGGTGTGGGGCACTGGCGCGCGGGTCCATAGACGAGGAGAATAGCCATGAGAGTGTTCGTAGCGGGTGCCACCGGTCGTGTGGCGACAGAGCTCATCGCCAACTTGAAGGCTGCCGGTCACCAAGTGGTCGCCGGAGCCAGGAAGCCAGAGAACGTGGCCGACCGGGAGGTACAGTCCACCGCGCTTGACCTGCATGCCGACGCAAAGGAGCTTAAGGCCCTGGTCGCGGATGTCGACGCCGTGTACTTTGTGGCGGGCTCGCGCGGCAAGGACCTCCTGCAGACCGACGCGTTCGGTGCCGTGAAGCTCATGCAGGCATGCGAGGCGACGGGTGTGAGACGCTTCGTGATGCTGAGCTCCGTCTTTGCCGACGAGCCCGAGAAGTGGGGCGACCCGGCGTTGGCCAAGATCACCGACTACAACATCGCGAAGTTCTTTGCCGACCAGTGGCTCATGAACAACACCCACCTCGTGTACACCATCGTGCAGCCAGGCAGCCTGGTCGAAGGGTCGGGTAGCGGCAGGGTGAACCTGCACGTCACGGAAAGGTCCTCTCCCAACTCCATCGCAAACGTGGCCGCCGTGCTCGCAGGCGTGCTCGAGGCCAAGAACAGCTACGGGAGGATCATCAAGATGTCCGACGGCGACACCGAGGTCTCGGAGGCGATCGCGCAGTATCGGTGACGCTCGCGGACGGCTGTGGTGGCGCGATCACAACGGCGTGATACTGCAATGGCGTGCGACTGCGCGATGTGAGTGAATCACTCACATCGTCTTCGCGAAGTGAGTGGTTTTTCGGCTCTCAGGCGACGTGGCCCATAGAGTCAAATTTGCGTATGCGCAGGTAAAAGACTTACTGAATAGAATATCGAAGTGAGTGAATCACTCACTTCAGGAACATGATGTGAGTGATTCACTCACATCGCGATGACACGACCGGACCTGATTCGATCGGGGCGTGAGTCTGGTACAATCTGCGTTAGTGCCATATTGTCCCTATATTTATTCTGATTTAGAGACAGATACGAATTGAGGGGGGTGCTTTCGTGCTCAAGCGGTCTCTCTATGATGCCCTGCTCAACTGGAAGGCCAACAACCATCAGAAGGCCCTCATGGTCGATGGTCCGCGCCAGGTCGGAAAGACGTTTCTCCTCGAGGAGTTTGGGAGGAGGGAGTACCGGGACCTCGTGACGATCGACTTTCTCGTTGACGAGGACGCCAGGAGGCGGTTCGGATCCGCCCAAAGCGCCGCCAGGGTCATCGAGCTGGTTTCCCTCATCGCGGGACACGAGCTGGTTCCCGGGGAGACCCTTGTCTTCTTCGATGAGGTCCAGAGGGCGCAGAATCTCGTCACCTTCTCGAAGTATCTGGTAATCGACGGAAGGTTTGACCTTGCGATGTCTGGGTCGATGCTTGGAGTCGAGCTGGGAGGGGTAAGGTCATGGCCTGTAGGCTATCTGCATACCATAGACATGGCTCCCCTCACCTTCGAGGA
>ERZ773073.1071-NODE-1071-length-13218-cov-11.235433_pt1 | contig 13218 bp, 11 predicted proteins | sample MGYA00580616_ERZ773073 | MGnify/ENA primary metagenome ERZ773073 (study PRJEB29015, sample SAMEA2737960) | human oral metagenome | biome: human oral; feature: human-associated habitat; material: dental | place: China | collected 2131 ...
CGCTGAAAAGAAAGGGTGCAAATCACTAGTGATTTGCACCCTTTCTTTTCAGCGGAGAGAGAGGCTCTTTCTCTTGAACAATCAAAGATGTTCATAGAGAGTCAAAGTGCTGTTTATCAGAGGATGTGAGATGTGTTGAGGAAAAGAAGAAATCATAGGATTTTCTTTGTTGTATCAGAATTTGGGTGTAACTTTGGGTGCGTAAACCATAGCACCCAAGGCGTATGAACATCAAGCGTAATATCATCTTTGCTCTGGAGAGCAGGAAGAAGGACGGTGTCCTAATTGTGGAGAACGTCCCTATCCGCATGCGAGTGAACTTTGCTTCCCAGCGGATAGAGTTCACAACGGGCTATCGCATAGATGTTGCTAAGTGGGATGCTGACAAGCAAAGAGTAAAGAATGGTTGCACCAATAAGCTGAAGCAATCTGCCTCCGAAATCAATACCGCACTCTTGGCGTACTACACCGAGTTGCAAGAAGTCTTCAAGCGATTTGAGGTTGCCGATGTGATGCCAAGCCCTGCGGAGGTCAAAGAAGCCTTCAATGCTCGCCACAAAACGAATGCGGAAGCGGTAGACAATAAGATTGTGTCAGCGAAGATAGCGAGTGATTTCTACCAAGCCTTTGACGAGTTCGTCCGTGTGTGCGGACGGCAGAATGATTGGACGCACTCCACCTTTGAGAAGTTTGCAGCGGTGAAGAACCACCTCAAGACTTTTCGTGCAGAACTCAGCTTTGATTACTTTGACGAGAATGGACTCACCGAGTATGTGCGCTATCTCCGAGAAGAACGGGAGATGCGCAATAGTACTATCTGCAAACAGCTCAGCTTCCTTAAATGGTTCCTGCGCTGGAGCTTCAAACAAGGGCTACATAGCAATAATGCCTACGATACGTTTAAGCCCAAACTCAAGGATACGCAGAAGAAAATCATCTTCCTCACTTGGGAGGAAGTTAACAAGCTCCGAGAGTTCGAAATCCCAGCGGCCAAGCAAGCTCTCAGTCGAGTGCGTGATGTGTTTCTCTTCCAATGCTTCACTGGCTTGCGCTACTCTGACGTCTACAATCTCCGCAGAAGCGACATCAAAGGCGACCATATCGAAGTGACCACTGTCAAGACTTCTGACAGTCTTATCATCGAACTCAATAAGCACAGCAAAGCTATCTTGGAGAAGTACCAGGATGTGGTATTTGAGCACGACAAGGCACTGCCCGTGATCACTAACCAGAAGATGAATGAGTACCTCAAGGAGCTTGCCGAACTTGCTGGTATCAACGAACCTATCCGCCAGACCTACTACAAAGGGAACGAGCGCATCGATGAAGTGACGCCTAAATATGCTCTGCTTGGTACGCATGCTGGCCGACGCACCTTTATCTGTAATGCCCTTGCCTTGGGTATTCCTCCTCAGGTCGTGATGAAATGGACGGGGCACAGCGATTACAAAGCGATGAAGCCCTATATTGACATTGCAGACGACATCAAGGCGAACGCTATGAGTAAGTTCAACCAACTCTAGACATGAAGCGATCAAATCACGCAAGAACCTCTCGCGCTAACTCAAAGTGCGGATAATGCAGATAGTGCGGCTATGCAACAACTTGTTGCGCAATTGGCAAGACACATCAAAACCAACACTTTTTAAGGACTGCTCCTGATAGCCTCAACCTCCTCAGTATAGAAATGGAAGAGCAGAGACTGAAGGATAGACCGAACTGTTGATAATCAATGAAATATCATATTACTCAGATGATTGGCGATAGGAGTACCTTTCGCTGTATCCTAGCTAGTCGGGGTGTTAAGCCTCTAATTGTAATTGGGGTTAATCCAAGCACAGCTAACGAAGACAGCCCAGACCCTACCATACGAAAGGTTATGGGCTTTGCTGAACGCAACGGATTTGACAGTTTCGTGATGCTGAATCTCTATCCACAGAGAGCAACTAATTTTAGAGATGTACATCACACTAGAGACGAGCAGCTTCATCAGCGAAATATTGATGAGATAAGGAGATTCTTTAAGGAAGTAGATAAACTTGATGTGCTTGTCGCTTCTGGCAACCTCGTCGGAGATCGTCCTTATCTGCTGCAGTGCTTTAAGGATATAGCAGATGTCTTGCAGGAAGATGGACGGGAAATCTCTTGGTGGCAAATAGGGGTGTTGACAAAACGAGGCTATCCGAGGCATCCCTTGTACGCTCGATATGAGTGGAGCTTCTGTAAGTTTGACGCAACTCGATACTTGAAGAGGTAAACCGAGGACGAATACTGCTTATAGCTTCTTCGCACGATTGCGGCGGGTGAGCTGTTGCCACTTGTGTTCGCACCAGTCGATGATAGATAAGCCGTTGATGCAGAGGAAAGGGCGGTGCTTGGCATCTCGGGTAATGCGTATATCGCAGTCCTCCTCCGTGAACACCCGCTTGTATAGGCTCGAATAGGTTCGGGCGGTGCCTCGCTCAGGCTTCTCAGTGCGGTACATCTCGGCTATCTTTTCGTCTGTGAAGCCCATGAAGCGAAGCTGTCTGCGGATATTCAGTAGGGCAAAGATGGAGCCGAGGTAGCGTTGCACCCAACTTCGCTCTTCTTCGTAGGCTTTGATGATGCACTCCTGAGCCGAAATACTCTTGTTTCGTTGCTTAATAGTGTCTTCTAAAAGGATGACCTCCTTGCGAATTTCCGCTTTCTCTCGTTCGCTCAGCCGGCGTTGCTCGTTCGCTTGTCTCTCAAGTTCACTGATGCGAGCTTCTGCCTTATCAAGTTCGGAGTTGCCAAAGAGTGAGTAGAGCGTTCCCTTAATGCGGAGCTTTCCTGCCAGCTTCTCTAACTCTTGTATCTTTCGCTCCAGTTTAGCTTGCTCTAGCCTCTTCTCATCGTTAGCCTTGAGCAACTCCTTGTAGTACTCCATATTTGAGCGGTGCTTGGCTGTTGAGCCGTGAACACCTCGCTCTAAGCCAAAGCGAGCCATCGCCTTGGCATAGCTCGTCTGATACTCCTCCAGCTTCTTAGGCGTTAGCACATCATCGGCACTGAGCCTCACCTTGTCCTTCTTCGTCTTATACTTCCGCTTTCCATTCTCAGCCTCCGCCTTCGCCTTGCGTCTTTCGCCACAGACGATAGGTACGACCGTGGCGTGTATGTGTGGCGTCTCCTCATCTACGTGGAGCGTAGCAGTGACTACATTCTCTTCGCCAAAGGTCTTGCGAAGCCATAGCATAGTCTCCTCTGCCCACTCGTCGAGCCGACCTTGTTTCTCTAAGTTAATCAGATCTTCGTGTGAACCCGAGAGGAGAAACCTCAAGGCTTTGACTTGATTGTCAGCCACCTTGCGATAGATACCTGCGGTCGCTATTCTGTGTTCGATAGCCTGCGTGCGGTTGGTAACATTTACAGGGAACTGCAGCAGCTCTCGATTGAGGTGCGTGCGAGTGGCATCAACATTGCTCGGCACGAATGTACGCTCGATATGAGCAGTCATTGCCGAGTCGTTGCCTCGTGCTTTGTCTATGTGTAATACGGTGTAGCCCATAGTTGATGATTGGTGTGGGGGGTATCCAAAGGGGCGAAGTCCCTTGGCTCAGGAGGGCTTTTTTAGCGGTAACGAAGTGGAGCGTAAAGAAAATGCCCTAATGAGCTATGGCATTTCTCGAAATGCCTGCTCCGAGAGAGCGTAAACACTAAGCAAATGCTTGCAGGCGTTGTTGCTAAGTTCGGGGACGAACTTGCGTCAGCCATAGTCTCGCAACAACGCTCTGCTAGCTCTTCCCTCTTAAGATACTAGATGATAGATTGTGTTATCTGCGTAGCTTGTGCTTCGAGGGTGTTATTCGGTCTTGCTGGCGATTCCTGTTGATGAGATGTTCGTTGAGGTCTTTGTGTGGAGCATAGAGTTGGCTCATATCCTCCACCTCTATCCCTGCCGATTGCAGAGCGTGGAGAGTTTGCAGTCCTGCATCATCATTATCCAAGAAGGCACGCACGGACGAATAGGTGTGGAGCTGGGGTAAGGCTCGGGGGAGGAGAGCTAAGGAGTTTAAGACTAAGCAGTCTCCCTCATCCTCGGGACGAAGCGTTCGCCAAGAGAGGAAGTCCATAAAGCCTTCAAAGAGATAAATTGAAGAAAGAGAGCCTCCCTCTATGAGAGATATATCCTTAGGCGAAGCACAGCCCTTGAAGTGGCGACTGCGTAGCTCCCATCCTCCCGAGGCGTTCGGGAAACCTATGGAGAAGAAACTCCGCCCAGCATTGCTGTAATAAACCTCCTTACAATACTCCTTGGCGATGCTAAGGTCTATCCCACGCTCTGCGAGATAGCCGAGCAGAAAGGGATGGCTTAGAGGAACTGTTCGCTCAGTGATTAGCCGTGGTTGCTCCTCCATTGTCTTACCTCCAAAAGAGAAGGCGTTGCGAGGAGCGAGCTCCGTCCCTTGACTGAGCAAGGTCAAAGCTTCGGCTGTACTGCAATGATGTAGGGCTGAGACGAGGTCGATGAGGTCTCCGTGCTGCCCCGTGGCGAAATCGTACCACTGATTGCGGTCGGCATTAACCTTGAAAGATGCCGTACGCTCCTCTCGCAGTGGTGAGCGATACCAATAGGCGTTGCCCTTGACTTGAGTAGGTTTATATCCTGCTTGTGCGAGGTAGTCTATGATGGATAGCTGTTTGGCTTGTTGAATAGTCATAATCTTTTTCTTTTGGCGGTGAATACACTGGTCGGTTGGTCACTTACTATAGGCTCGGCTTCCGCCCGACCAAAGTTGTTTATTGCTTGGTCGGTCAGTTCAGGTATATATAGCCTGCGACCGTCCGACCTATGCTTAGTAGTGGTAGTCGGGATTGAAGCGATACTTGCCTCGCTCTTCTTTGATAATCATGCGCTTGTTAATGAGGAAGCGTAGCAACTCCTTGAGCTTCGTCTGCCCATATTCGTGAGCTGTGACGACTCGGTAAGCAGACCGCAGTCGAGGTATAAGGTCGCCATAGCTTAGGGTTATACCTTGGTCAAAGGCTTCCTTTAATGCCTCCCGATGCTCTTCGTCTGCCAGTTCCTGATAAGAGAAGTGCCTTGCTGTTCGAGTGTCTGCCACATAGCTTGCGTCTATCTCGGGGAGGCAGACGCCATCCTCCTGCTCCGTGAGCCTAAAGGCAAACTTGTCGAAAGGCTTAGAGCGTATCATCGCTGGGGAAACAACGCTTCGCAGGTTATCGCTAGGGTCTTTTGCGACCTGTAGGACGCTTTCTGCCTTGTTGTTAATCTCTGTGCCTATATGCCCTCGGGCGTTGTCGTCGCCCTTGTTGAGATGGAGGACGGTCTGGATATGGATGTTCTGCTCGCCAGTCCACTGCATCAGGTCACCGACGAGGTGTGTTGCCTCTGTCGAACTGTTGATGTCGTGCATCAAGTCTCGGATGCCGTCAATCACAACTAAGCCGAGGTTGGGTGTGCTGTAGATGGCGTGGCGGATGACCGCTCTGCGTGTTTCGGGGTCGGGAACGGCACGGAGGTGGCAGAACTGTAAATGTTCGGGTTGTTGGTCTGTCGGCAATCCAGCCAAACGTAAGATGCGTTGCAAGACGAGCTGACAATGGTAGGGACTTTGCTCTGTGTCGAAGTAAAGAATGTTCCGCTTGCTCTCGGGGAAAGAGGCACGATACTCCAAAACCTGACCATTGATAAGTGCAGATGCGACAATCGCACTCACATTGAAGGTCTTCTTGGCCTTCGCCTTGCCAGTTGAGACACTGAAGTTGCCCAGCGTACCGATGATAGCCTCGTCCACACGAAGCACCACAGGAGGTAGGGCGAACTCATCCGTAACCCTAATGAGCGATTGTCGCCAAATGGCTTCATAATCGATGGTTGCCATAGCTATCGCCCTCCCGTCTTGCGACCAGCCAGCTCTAGGGCAAGGTCTGCATCGATGATTATCTTGCGACCAATCTGCGTGATGGCACGATTGATTTTACCACTCTGTTTGATGCGGTTGGCTGTGGGCAGGCTACAGCCGAAAAGGCGGGCCAAGCCTGCTAAGCCATAGACATACCGCTTCTGCTCGTGCGAAGGCTCTGTGCTAGGGGATATATTGCTGGGCTGAGGGCCATGTCGAGCAAGGAAGAGCAATTCCTCGCCAGTCATTTGCCATACGGGCTTGCCCAATAGTTCATCTAAAGTCATACTCTGTTGCTGTTAAGAATGAATACTTTGCCCTTGCGCATCGGGCATTTATCAGCTCTGACACTGCAAAAGTATGTGCCTATCAAATACCTCTGAAGGAATAAGGAAGTATCAGGAACACGAGGGAAAAGACAGGCAATCACAGCCCCTCATCTCCACATCTCTTCTCATCTCAACAGAGTAAGTAGAGCTTCATTTGCTCCCTAGGACAGTTGTTATCTCTATTCTCTTTTAGAGGGATGACTATTGCCAACGAAAGAATACTTTTCAGGCCGTGGTAAAGACTTTTGAATTCTCAGATTATCCGACATAAGTTCATACCTTTATAGTCGTAAAAGCAATAGTCGTACATCCAATGGCACAGAGCAAAGAGCATAGTAACCTCATTAAGGAGGTGCTAAAGAAGAAAGGTATCTCGCAGACTTGGCTAGCGAGAGAGCTAGGGCTGAGCTTCAGTATCACGAATGCTTATGTCTGCAACCGCAAGCAACCCAACCTTATCACTATCTTCAAGGTCGCAGACCTGCTTAATGTCTCACCCAAGGAACTCGTCAAATAGTATGGCTACATTTCTATCAAAAGAAAAACAAAAGCAACTGCAGGAAGAACAGGAGGAACAAAAGCGCAGGCAAGACAATAAACAGCACTGCCAGAAGATTCTTGATGGAATCGGCAAGTTTGATAATACGACAGCTGAGCGAGCAGTATGGGAGCTCATACAGAATGCTCGAGACTTGTCGGAGCATGCAAAAGTTAAGCTTACCTTAACTAGGGATCACTTGATTTTCACCCATGAGGGAAGCCCCTTTGACTATGAGAGCTTCACCTCGCTGATCAAGCAAATCTCATCCGTCCTCAAGGAAGAGAAAGATACTGTCGGTCAGTTTGGTACTGGCTTTATGACAACGCATAAGTTTAGCCGCATAGTCAAGATATCGGGAAGCGTAAAACTAGACGAAGGAATCTTCGTTGACATCGAGGATTTTGAACTTGATCGTCGCCCTGATGATCTCCAAGGTATGCTTGAGACAATGAGTAAGCAACTGACTTTTGCAGACAAGCTACTCGATCAAGAGACTAGGGAAAATCCCAGGCCCGAAACCACCTTTGTGTATCAACTGGACGAGATCCGGCTGCCCTATGCAGAGAAAGGGATAGGCATGGCTTTCGACCTTATCCCCTATGTAATGGTACTCAATGAGCGTATTGAGGAGGTATACCTAGAGGACACTATTTCTGGTAAATCAGTTCTTTTTAGGCGCGGGGTGGAGTATTGTCTTGACCAAGCTATCGGCTACTACAAGGTGCCAATTATCCAACAGGGTGGAGATGACAAAGCAGTTTATTTCTTGAGAACTGAGGATAAGAAAGACATCATCATACTGCCTCTCAAGGCCGAAGACGAGGCGATATCTTTGGGAGCCGTTCCTAAGTTCTTCATTCATTTTCCTCTGTTAGGAACAGAAAGCTTTGGGGTAAACTATGTTTTCCATAGTGACCGCTTCTATCCCGAAGAACCTCGTAATGCTATCGTACTACCCGAGGATAATATAGAGAAGAAGAGCAAGTATACCCACAATGCAGACGTGTTTAGGTTTATGAGGGACAACCTCTATACCTACCTAGAGAAGTACAGTGACTCAATCAAGCATTCACATCTCCTTGCGTCCATCGGGCTCCTATGCGTTGACGAAAAGGAAGATGCAGAAAGGGCTAGATTCTGTCGAGATCTCCAAAAGGAGTTTGTGACAAAGTTTCAAAGCTTGCCCTTTGTCCTGTTGCAAAACAACACAAAGGTGTCTGTGATTAATGATAAAAATGTGCGGTTCTTAGCACCTGATATCGTAGCATTCCTGAGGAAGGACGACGGAGAGGAATATCTTGATGTCATATACGGTTATGCTTCAAGAATCTCAACCTTACCAGCGAAGGAGGTGGTACTTACTTGGTCAGAGATAATAGAGCAATGGAAGGTCGAAGAATCAAGTATATTCATCGATATAGATGAACTTGTCACAAACATATCAAGTCGAGAGGCTGATGAGGGGCTCTTACAATTCCTTCGATTCTTGAAAGAATGCGGGCAAGATCATTATTTCAAAGAAAAAGCTCTTATCCCTAATCGAGAGGGGGAGAGAAAGGTGGCTAAAGACCTCCGAAACGCCAAGGGTATTCCCGAGGAGTTGTATCGCATATGCACTCTTCTCATCCCAGAAAGCACACGCTCGTTTGTCTCTGACGCATATACTGAGCTATACAACTTAACGGAATATCGAAGAGATGACCTGAAGAAGGACATTAACCTCTTCATCTTATCTTTGAAAAGCCAGAGTAGTTGGAATGATGATGAGCTAACTGCTTTAATCAAGTATTGTTCTATATTCCCTACTGCAGAGGGGAGCTCTACACGTGATAAGGCTATGCCTTTCATCTGCCAGCTACATAATCACCCTTATGAGAGGCAATACGTTCCTCCGCTCCCAGGCATAGAGGTTGACAAGGAGCAAGATCTATACCGAACGGCCTTTGATACCTTGGTGGACTATAGCCTTAAGGTAATAGAGGGCTATGCTAAGGATGAAAGCAGGTCTTGGCTGAAAGAGGTAACCAACAGCACGTTGCACTATAGCCTGCTCCAAGCACTTAGTAATAAAGACAGGGGGACAACCTATCAAAAGGAACTTTTCCCAAAGTACGCAATCATACCCAATCAAGAAGGAGAGCTATGCTATGTAGGGGAGTTGTCTGCTCTCGCCAATAGAAAGACTATTCCTGCAAGTGTTCAAGATAAGTTGCTCGAGTTGTACCAAGAGGTGTTTGGTGCGTCATATAGGGCAAAGCTTATTGATGAGCGGTATGTTGAGCTTGTTCAGATCAAAGACGAAAGAGCCCAAGATATTGGGCGCATGATAGAAGATAAGCTAAAAGAGCGTGAGTATACACATCCGAGCATTATTGAGATCATAGAGCTACTAGACAGCGAAGCTAAAGAGCAGGACAAGGGATACTGGAGTAGCTGGTTTAGCTATATTGATTCCAATAAGGCTAATATCTTCTTGGGACGTTTGCAAGGAGATGAGCGAAGTCATACTTACCAATTCATGAAAGCTCATCCCTCTAGAAAGGAAAGGGTTGCTAAGCTTATGGATAATCCAAACTTCGAGAGGATCATGGCCAAGGCAGAGGAAAGTATAAGAGCAGAGAAGGAGCAAGCCGCAACCTTCAAGCATATGCTTATTATAGGGAAGACGATTGAGAATCAGCTCCGAGAGCACCTCCAAGAGGAATTACTTGTTGAGTGTCGCGAGATGGATAAGCCGATGGAGGTAAACGATATCCAAAATGGCCAAGATATTGTCATCAAGCACAACGGAGAGGTTGTTTTCTTTATAGAGGTTAAAAGTAAGTGGAACTTTGACCAGCCAGCCCATATGAGCACAAATCAGATGCGTCAAGCGGTCTTAAACCCAGATTGCTATGCCTTGTGTTGTGTAGACCTAACAGAGCATAGAGCATCCGATCTTGAGCGCTTGGAGGCAGAGACTGTCATTGGCAACACTTATGTTCATCTTGATATAGGGCAAAAGTTAGGCTTCTTTTTGAAGGAGATTATCTATGATAGCAATGATGAGGAGACTCATCTGAAGATCAAGGACTATCAAAGCTCACTCAACAAAGGATTCTTCACCAGTGGTATAAGGGGATTGGATTCTTTGATTGAGGCCATCCTCAAAAGAAGGGGAGCTGTTTCATAAATCGGCAAACAGCCGTTTATGGAATAGTCCCGTGGCTATGCACAGAAATTCAAATACAAGACACTGAGGCTGAGGGGAGTTCACTGGAGTAAATGACCGAAGCCGAATGTTGAAAGCAACGCCGTAGTTGAGCATTTCTGAAGCAGCTTCTAGGCTTTGACGCTAAGTCCTAATAGGGTAGAGGCGTGGAGGCAGGAGGGGCTTCTGCGCTCTTGCTGTATCTTTGGGGAGGAAGAGAGGGGGAGTTGGTGAGGGCTTGGTTTTGGGGTGTAGAAAAGGGTGTAAATCGCACAACTTGCTGATTTACACCCTTGTTTGCGGAGAGGGCGGGATTCGAACCCGCGAAACGCTTTTGGCGTTTACACACTTTCCAGGCGTGCCTCTTCAACCACTCGAGCACCTCTCCTTGATTCTTCTTGGCTGGAAAGCAGTGCAGAGATAAACATTGTTCGCTAGAGAAGCAAATCCGCCCCCATGGTGATGGTGCTGTGTATCTCCCGCTCATCGGGCTGCGCTGGTCTCCTTTGTGTGCGACAGCCTCGCTATGAAGATAGGGCGAGAGGATAGATGTCCTCTGGCAGTGTGCGCCCCAAGCCTTACATTCGCTGCAGGGTAAGCGGGACAAGCAGCGACATGAAGGGGAAAGATCCACAGGGGGCAACTTGGGATGCGTCCAGCCCAGCCAGCGCGCCATCTGCTGACTCAGGAGGCCTCGGGGGAGTGTTGCTGCTTGAGGGGCGCTAGCACGCAGCTCGACCGTCCGAGCCCCAGGCGCGGTCCGACGGAGCGTTGTATGGAGGGCTGCCTAACCCAGGGTTTGGTCGCCCTTGCAGGGCTACGCACCTTGGGCTTTGGGGCGGGATCGCCCCTATAGGGGCTTGCTCGGCCGTTGGGGCAAGCCCGGGGCTGCAATCCCGAAGCCCTGCGGGGGTGACCCGCAGAGCGGCTCTTGCCGCAGCACGGCCCTTTTCCAAAACACGGCTCTTTTCCCCAGCGCGGCCCTTCCCTATAGCGCGGCCCTTTTATCCCGCGTAGTGCGGGGTGGGGTATTATGCCCCGATAGTCGAGTTCCTTGGCAGTTCCCTGGCGGCGGGGTAAGCCCCAGCGGGGCGACCCATTCAAAGCCCAGGGTGCGCAGCCCTGTAAGGGCGACCAAACCCTGGGTTAGCTCGTGCCTACCTTCCCGAAGCCCTGTAGGGGCGACCCTTCCCAAAACCTTCTAATTACGACCAAACCCTAGCGCTGCTTTGACTGATATCCATTGGCGCTGTGACTGACGGCAGTCGGGGCGCTCGGGGACGGCAGTCAGAGTCGTGAGGGATATCACTCATGAAGGGGACCCTTATGACAGGGTGGGGCGGTGGTGAGGGCTGCCGTGCGCAGGCTCATGATGCGGCTAGCTCGCGAGCGCTGCGCGGGGTGTAGGTTCTGTAGTGTCCACTGCCCCGCCCCGCTGCTGCTGGAGGGGCATTGAGGACTTTGTGGTGCGCGATTCGCGAGCATAATTTTAGGGTGGGTGTACAAGATATTAAAATTTGTTGTATCTTTGCAGGCGCAAGTGGTAGGACGGGCTTGGAGCTTCCAAGTGTAATGGCTCCGCCCCGAGGCAGTGCTAAAGGCTGCCCGAAGTTATAGCTTGTTCGACCCTTTCTCTATTTGTGTCAAGGCTTCCTTGTGTGGCCTAGCACCCTACTCAAACTGGCGCATCTCGCCTTGTCGTGGTGATGCGCTTCTTAATCCTCGCAGTGTATATATGAGCTGCGCGGGTCTATCTAACAATATTATTAGTAACACAAAAAAAGAACAGTATGAAGAAACTCATGCTAATCATGGCTGCGGCTCTGGTATCCCTCTCCGCTTGCTCGAAGGGCGCCGATGAGCCCGTAGCACAGCAGAATCAGAACGACGAGGTCCTGACTTCGATTAAGCTTAAGATCGAGGGTGAGCGCGAGCCTATCCAGGTGGTCGAAGGGGAGCAGGCTATCGACCAGCAGGGGCGTGCCCTGAATCTTACTGGGACGACTCGCGGTAATAGGATTACGAGTATCACGCTTGGTGATACAAAGAGCGTCGAAGGGGTTGTGTATATCTACACTCCAGGGAGCTCAACTCCGGGTATCGCCCGCAAAGTGCTTTTCAATGTCGAGGGCAATAAGATCTCCTACTATGGTGAGCTTGACAATGTCAATCTTAAGAAGGGCGACCTCAAGCTCTCCAAGATGGATGTCTATGTAGGTGGTAGCATCAAGCGCGATGATATCAACAATAGGACAGACGCTCGTGGCGGCTCTGTAGAATACTATCCTTCTAACATCGCCCTGCGTACGCCTACGGAGGGGACGATGGATCTGTCTGTCTTCAATCCCATCTTCTACAGTACTAATGTACCTGTGACTAAAAGTGCTGATGGGGCTGATCGTGACTACTTCAGTGTGAATCATCGCTTCAAGCTCTATGGAGAGTTCATTTCGGTTCGCTTCCGTATGAAGGGGCAAGCTCGTCACGTTATTGGAACGTTTAATGGCTTCCTTGTTCGTGGCTTCGGTCGTAATGGTGTCACGCTTGATGCGCCCGATGCCGGTAATAAGTATAAGCCTACGATGCGTGCCACGCCATCTGCTAATCATCGCAATGGCCTTTGGACTCCATTCAGCGATAAGTTGAAGCCTACTGACGTTCCTTATCAGATCTCTATCCAGAGAGGTGGTGTTCCCTATGAGGGATCTCTCAATAACCTGAGAGATGCTGCCTATACGCTCTATCTCTTCACCCCCGCAGAGGAGCATGGAGGCTTCCGTCTAGGCCTCAATAAGAGCCCGAACATCTTCTCAGATGGGATTGGCTTCCCGAATTACCCTGGCTATTGGGGCGGTGATGGTACTAATACCTACCACTCGACGAGTAAGAACTGGGGGAAGTTCCATAACCTCTTCCTGGTTTACGAGTTCTAAGAGACTGGGTCCAAGGCTAACTTAAAGACGTAACGAATATGAACAAGATACAGAAAGAGCTTTATCAGGCTCCAGAACTCAACGCAATAGAGCTTAACCATGACCTCAGCATCCTCCTTTCCTTCTCAATCGAAGGTAACGTGGAGCCTATCGATGAGGGTGACAGTGATAACGGCATTAACGATTTCGGTCGTTGGTAAGCTCCCGAGAGCCTAACCGATAGCTCCTTACCAGCTCAACTGGGTAAGTAATAGCGCGCCCACGCTGCGCCGAGTCACGGACTCGGGTAGCGTGGGCGCGCTGCTTTGTGTGTGTGGGTCGAGGCAGGGAGCGT
>ERZ773073.1079-NODE-1079-length-13183-cov-15.459247_pt1 | contig 13183 bp, 9 predicted proteins | sample MGYA00580616_ERZ773073 | MGnify/ENA primary metagenome ERZ773073 (study PRJEB29015, sample SAMEA2737960) | human oral metagenome | biome: human oral; feature: human-associated habitat; material: dental | place: China | collected 2131 ...
CGACGGCAGGCAGGGCCGGTATTTCCAGCTCAACGAGCTCGGGCTGATCGTCGTGAAGTCGCTAGGGGAGGCGATGGGCGTCGATGCGATCGTCCGCCGCGTCGTCGAGGCTTACGACGTCGACCCGAAGACGGCCGACGCCGACGTGAGAGCCTTCCTCGCCCAGATCAAGGAACTTGGAGTGGCGGCATGACGATCCAACTCTTCTCCGAAGAGACCACGCAAACCCACTGGCGCGATCGGATGCGCGCTCGCCGGGCCATTCTCGCTTCGTCCCGGCTGGCCAAGGCGAAACCCGAACGCATCGAGCGCGTCATCGGCAAGTGGGCCTCGAAATACCCCGTGACGGACATGGAGACGGCCCGCACGGACAGGGCCGCCGTATGCACTGTGAGCGAGCGGGCCAGAAGCCAGGAGGGATGCCTCCTGCGCTCGATCGCCGTGGCGAGGGCGGCCAAGTATCGCCGACGGTCGATCACGTGGTGCTCGGGCTTCGCCCTCGAGCCGTTCCGCGGGCACGCGTGGGTCGAGGTCGGCGGGGTTCCGGTCAGCGAGAACGTCGAAATAGCGGACTACACAAAGAGCCTGGAGGTTCGGGCGCGCGGCGACGCCGACGTTTCGGCGGCTTCCGGCGAATCCGCGGGCGCAGGCCTCCTCGAACCCGACAGGATGATGGAGCCGCCGCCTGCCGCGCCCGTGCGGCCGCGCGACCTGTTCGGGCTCGCCAAGGACAAGCGGCTTCTCGTCGTCGCCGCCCTCATGGCCCTCGTTGGCTCGGGGCTCACCCTTCTGATTCCGGGGTTCATAGCGAAGTTCTTCAGCGACGGCTCGTTCTCGCTGCCGAGCCTCGGGTGGATCGGGGTGTTTCTGGGGGTGCTGCTTGCCTCGGGCGTGGCGATGGTTTTCCAGTATTACTACCTGCAGAAGGTCGGCGAAACGATCGTCCGCGATGCCAGGGGCAAACTGAGCAACCACCTCCTACGCCTCCAGATCAAGGAGTACGACGAGCGAAGCGCGGGCGACCTCGTCAGCAGGGTCGCGGCGGACACGTCCAGCCTGCGAACCGGATTCCTTCAGATCTTCGTCGCATGCACCACGGGATTTCCGCTTGTCATCGGGACGTGCGCGCTCATGCTCTTCCTCGATCCGTTCCTCATGGGGACGGCGCTCGCCCTCATCGTCGGGCTCGGCTTCGTCCTCTTCGCGGTGAGCCGTTTGATCCAAGGCGCCAGCCTTGTCGCTCAGCAAAAGCTCGGCAGCCTCACCTCGCAGGTTCAACGGGACATGGGCGGAATACGGACCATTCGCGCGACGAACGCCACCGACTCCGAGGCCTCGATGCTCGAAAGCCGGGTGGAGGACGCCTGGCAAGCCGGGCTGAAAATGGCCAAGGTCCAGTCGATCGTCAGCCCTATCGCCAACATCGGCTTCCAGCTTTCGGCGATCGTCGTCATCCTGGTGGGGGCCTACCGCACGAGCATCGGGGCGATGTCGATATCCGAGCTCGTCCAATTCGCGGCCCTGCTCTTCATTCTCGTCTCTCCGCTGGGCCAGATGGCCTCGGCTCTCTCGCAGCTGCACTCTTCCCTCGGATCTTTGCAGCGAATCAACGAGATTCTGGATCTGCCGCGAGAAGACGAGCTGGACATGGCGAACCTCCTTTCGCCCGAGCTTCTGAAGACCCTCGAGGCGTCTGCCAAGCCCAATGCCCCTGCCATCGACTTCGACGACGTCGTCTTCACCTACGGCACCCGCGAATTCGGACAGGAAATGGACGACGCCGACTCCCTCGTGCTCCACAAACTCAATCTGCAGGTTCCCGAGGGCAAGCGGGTGGCGATCGTCGGCCCCTCCGGCGCCGGCAAGAGTACCGTGCTCCAGCTCATCGAGAGGTTCTACGACGTCAACCGCGGGGCCATACGCGTGTTCGGCAAAGACATACGCGACTATTCGCGCAGCGATCTTCGCGACGTGCTCGGATACGTCGAACAGGACGCGCCCGTGCTTTCGGGAAGCCTGCGGGAGAACCTCACGCTCGGCCTGGGCGACGTCGGGGACGACAGATGCATGGAGGCCCTGGAAAGGGTCAACCTCGGCTACCTCGCAACCCGCTCAGAGCAGGGGCTCGACGGGCCGGTCGGGGAATCGGGCGCCTCGCTGTCCGGCGGCGAAAGGCAGCGCCTGGCCATTGCCCGCGCCTTGCTTTCGAACAAGCGGATCCTCCTCTTCGACGAGGCCACCGCCAACCTCGATTCCCACAACGAGCGCCAGATCGGCGACGTGCTGAGGAACATGGCCGGCAACAGAACGGTTCTGGTGGTGGCTCACAGGCTATCTACCATAATGGACGCCGACCTCATCCACGTCCTAGAGCACGGCAGGCTCGTGGCCTCGGGCACCCACTCCGAGCTCGTCGTCAAGTCGCAGATCTACAGAAACTTGGCAAGCGAGCAACACCTGGCATAAGCTGCTCTTGCATATCGTATGATGAAATAGGGCGGGCATATGACCGACATAGAAACAAACGTCAACAGCATCTCCATAAGCGAGCTGCGAAAGAGCCGTCGGGGCGTCGAGATTCTTCATGGCGTGGGCTTCACGGCCGCCCCCGGCGAGGTGACCGCGTTTCTGGGGCCCAATGGGGCCGGCAAGAGCTCGACCCTCAGGATTCTTCTGGGCCTCGACAGGGCCGACAGCGGCTCGGCCCTGTTCGGGGGCAAGCGCTACCGCGACATTGAGCGGCCGCTCACCCGCGTGGGCGCGCTTTTCGACGGGCTGGCGGGAAACAAGATGCGTTCCGTGGCGTCCCATCTCGCAATCGTCGCCGAAAGCAACGGCATCCCTCACGCGCGAGTCTCGCAGGTTCTGGAGGAGGTTGGGCTCTCCGCCAAGCGGAAGTCGCGTCTTGGCACGCTTTCCCTCGGCGAGGGGCAGCGCCTCGGGTTGGCGGTCGCCCTCTTGGGCGAGCCCCAGTTCCTTGTGCTTGACGAGCCGACCAACGGCCTCGATCCCGCCGGAATTCGCTGGTTCAGGAACTTCGTCAAAGAGCAGGCGGCGCTGGGGCGCACGGTTCTGCTGTCGAGCCACGCGCTTTCCGAGGTGCAGGCGGTGGCCGATAGCGCGGTGGTCATCTCCAAAGGCAGCATCCTGCTCGACTCCCCCCTCGCGGAGGCCACGGAAAAGATCTCCTCGCTCGAAGACCTTTTCTTCGAACTGACGGAAGGGGTTGCATGAGCGCCTTCTTCAGGAGCGTTTGGCTCGAGTTTCGGAAGATGGGGGCGGGCAGGGGCCTCGTCGTCTTCTTGTCCCTCCTGTTCCTTGTGCAGCCTCTGTTCTCCTACATCGAAGGCAGGCAGCTTCTCGCGATTGGCCTGGACGCGACTCCGCAGACCCATCCCCAGCTGGCCGAGCCGGTAGGAGATCCGCGGTACCTCGGTTTCGACGTTCTGCCCGTGGGCGAGCTCGTCATCCTCATCTATGCGGCCATCCTCGGCGCGGCGGACTATCGAACGAGGGAAGTGCGGACCACCCTTCTCGCGGTCAACCGAAGGTCTCGCGTTCTCGGGGCCAAGTTCCTTGGCCTGGGTTCCTTCCTCTTTACTCGTCGGCTTTGCGTCCGCGTATCTGACGGTTGCAGCCCAGCAGCTTGCGGCGCACAGTCAAAGCGGAGTGGACCCGGCAACCCTCGCCCCGGGCGTCTGGCGGCTCATTGCCTGGAAAGCGGTGCACTGGACGGCGCTCGGCCTCATGTCATACGCGATTGCGCTCTTGTGCCGCAACTGGCTGCCAGCCGCCGCCGTGCTGGCCCCGCTGACCGTTGGAATAGGCAACGCACTTGTGAGCCGGTGGAGCGGAAGCGCCTTCCTGCCCTCGGTGGCCGGAAGCTGCCTTTCCGCAATTCCGGACAAGTCGTGCCACGTCAGCCAAAATGCGAGTTTCGCGGCCCTCGTCGCATGGCTCGCGCTGTTCGTCGCCGCCGGATGGGCGGTGTTCTCCAGGCGAGACGTGGGGGCGCGATAGCCGTGGGGCTCTACCCGTCCGAGCTGCGCAAGTCCATAACCCACCCGTTTGGCGCCCTCGGGGTCGCAGCCCCGTTGGCATGCGTGCCCGTCGTCGCGATTGCGGCGGCTGGCAACGCCGTCGGGGAAAGCGAAGGCCTGCTTCGGTCCCTCCAGCTGTCCCAGCTTTTCACGGCGATCCTCGCGATGGGCGTTTGGGGGCAGGAGTACGAGAGCTCGAGCCTTCGCGGGGCGCTTCTGGCGACGCCGCGGCGATTGCGCCTTTTGGCGGCCAAGCTGGCCGTTCTGACGACGCTCACGCTCGCCGCCTTGGCGGGAGGCGTTTTCGCAGGTTGGCTGAGCCTGGCGATGTCCGCCGGGGGCGTCGCTCTTCCCGGGGCGGGCAAGGCTGCCATGATCGCGCTTTCCTGGGTGGGAATGGCCTTTGTGGCCGCGGGCCTCGCCGTCGTCTGGCGGTCCGCCGTCGTCCCCGGGGCGGTTCTCATTCCCCTCTTCTTGGGGCTCTCCCAGCTGCTGTCGGGAATAGTCTCGGCAGCCCGCTTCCTTCCCGACCGTTCGACTTTCGCCGTTTTCACGAGGGCCGGGGGAGACGCTCTAGATCCGGGTCCCGGGATGCTCGTTCTCCTCGTGTGGGTCGTGTGCCTCACGGCGATCGCGGCATGGCTGTTCGAACGCAGGGACGTTCGTTAGCTTTGCGGTCGGTCGGCCTTGCAAAAGGAGAGAGGCAAGGCTGACAGGCCTTCCGTTTGCGGATAAGATGACAGGCACCGACCCGGTTAGGAGGTGCAGCGGTGATCACCAGGGTCGACGTCGCCCCCGAGGTGCTCTACTGGGCTGTTGAGCGTGCAGGCTGGGACGTTGAAACCGCCGTCAAAAGGGAACCCAAGTTCCCCGAGTGGGTCAGTGGCGAGACCCGTCCTACCGTCAAGCAGCTTGAAAAATTTGCCAACAAAACTCACACGCCCTTTGGGTTCTTGTTCCTTTCTGAACCGCCCGTCGAGACTGTGCCAATACCCGATCTGCGCACTGTTGGCAGTAAGGGGATTCGGCGGCCCTCCGCGGATCTCCTCGACACGATCTACCTGTGCCAGAACCGCCAGGACTGGTATCGCGATTACGCTCTGGCCAACGGGGTTGAACCTTTGGAATTCGTCGGTGCGGCAACGATCGATTCACCCGCTGCACAGGTGGCGGCGCGAATGCGCGAGTTGCTTGATTTCGGATTGGAAGACAGCTCTAGATCCGCCGACAGGCAGAGCGTTTTACGTGCTCTCGTGGAGAGCGCCGAGCGTGCCGGAGTGCTCGTCATGATCAATGGCGTGGTCGGCGACAACACTCACCGTAAGCTGGATTGCGACGAGTTTCGCGGATTTGCCCTGTGTGACCCCCTCGTTCCGCTCGTCTTTGTCAATGCGACGGACACTAAAGCGGCGCAGATCTTCACGCTGCTACACGAGTTGGCGCACATCTGGTTGGGCAGGAGCGCCCTTTCGGAAGCCGCTCTCGACTTCAGAAGCGAGAAAGCGGAGGAACTCTGGTGCAACAGCGTGGCTGCCGAAGTGCTTCTTCCCATCGATTCGCTGCGCGACGAGGGCCTTCAAGGAGTCTCCAGTGAAGAACTCGACCGGTTGGCTTCCAAGTACAAGGTCAGCACGCTGGTGGTCCTCAAACGCATCTTCGACCTCGGAATTCTGAAGTGGGATGAATACGTTGAAACGTACCGAAATGAGAGTGCACGCACGAAAATGCTCGCCAATGGAAGCTCTCGAGACACTAGCGGCGGAAACTACTACCACACGGTCCCTTTCCGGTTGAGCCGCAATTTTGCCCGTGCGGTCATATCGAGCGCTTTCGAGGGCACGACGCTTTACAGAGACGCTTATCGGCTGCTGGGCACGAAGAAGCATTCGACCTTTGAGAAACTCGCGGATGCAGTGGGGGTTGCGTGATGTACCTTCTTGACGCGAACATCTTCATCCAGGCTAAGAACCGCCATTACGCCTTCGACGTTGTTCCAGGTTTTTGGCGATGGTTGGAGAGGGCTCACGGCATAGGAATTGCGGGCAGTGTTGAAAGGGTCCGAGAAGAGTTGCTTGCGGGACAAGACGAACTGGCCGACTGGGCCAGAACCCACCCTTCCTTCTTTCAGCCCATTGACGACGACACCGCTGCCTGCTTCCGGCCGCTTTCAAAATGGGCTTCGTCCGCGCCCGCGGGCTACAAATCCGCTGCTCTCAGCGAGTTCTCGTCCGATGCGGCGGACTTCCTCCTCGTTGCGCACGCACTTGCCCATGGGCATGTCGTCGTGACGCATGAGGTCCCCTCTCCCAATTCCAGTAAAAGAGTGAAGATACCGGATGCGTGCAAAGCTTTAGGCGTCGAATGGGAGAGTCCCTTTGCAATGCTCAGAAAGAGCAAAGCGAAGTTTGATCTGGTTGAGTCCTTCGCGCCTGGGCACTCCAGCGATTCGGGCCGTCCCGGAAAAGACGAGCCCGATCAAGCCGGCGAGTCCAACGGCGGGCAAGGCTTGCTCTTCTAACGGCTGCCCTTGTCGAGCCGGGCCCGTCCGAGCCCTTCCGGGACGGCGGGGCGCTTGCATCGGCGGCCCCGCCGTCCGGTTTCTGCTATGCGCTCAAAGCGCCTTGAACATGCCCGTGAAGGGGACTGAGACCGCCGGGGCAGTCTTGTCCTCGGCCGGGCGGAAGTTCACGAATCCTCCCAGCGGAGCGGTCTCGGAGCCGCCGCGAAGCACGTACTCGTAGAGGCTGTAGCTCGGATCGCTGACGGAAACGGTCACGGTCCGCTCGCCGCGCGCGGGCACCCTCACGCCGTAAACCGCTCTTCCGTCCACGCTGAAGGACGTCCTGAGGCGGGGGTTCGTCCACTTTCCTCCCTCGCCGCCGAGCTTCAGGAGGGTGAACCCGCTGAAGCCAACGTACTGCGACCGGCTCCCGACATTGTGCAGACGGACCGTGAATTTCCAGTAGCCGTCGGCAAACTCCGCCCGCGCTGCGAGATTCGAGGGATCTGAGGCGCCGTCGACAGTCGCGTAAAGCTTAGTCTTGGCGGCGGCGTCGGCGTCAGTCTTGCCGTAGCCCTGCACTTGCGGGGCGACGAGGGCAAGGGAGCGCCCGTCGTTCGTCCGGGCAGGCGCCGACGTCCCCTGGAGGAGCAGGCGCACGAGGTTCTCTTTCTCCTGCGCGGAGCGCGAGGCGAAAGAGGGGTCGGATTGCACGCGCTGGCGCACGCGGGCGACGTCGGCGGCCGAAGGGGCGAAGGGCACATTTTCAGCCGACGTCGGAGCGGCTGTGGCTTGCGCCGCCGGGGACGGCGTCGACGCATCGTCGGCCAAAGACGCCGACATCGGCAAGAAAGCCGAGACGGCAACCGCCGCAAAGGCGACGAAACGTCGGGGGGTTCGGATTGTTGACATGCATGCCTCGCATTCATCGTGAGCGCAGCGGCGCTCGGTTTCGGAGCCACGAGCTTTCAGGGAAAGTGACCCTCCACTTGATGGTAACAATTTCAACTACTGAATGGAAGTAAAGAATTAAAGTAAATTCTTGCAAAGCTTTCTCGGGGCGTCGGACGTTTCCGGGTCGAGGATGCGCCGTAGGTGAGGACGCGCCTTCCAGATGGGATGCGCCGTAGGCGTGGACGCGCCTTCCAGATGGGACGCGTTGCGGATGTGGACGTGCCTTCTCGGGAGTTGAAAGCTGTCGGCAGCGCGGGCGCCGTTCCTGAAGGCAGGCCGCCGCCTCGTTTCCCGAGAAGAGTGGGAAGTTTCGGCAGAAAAGCGGAGAGCGTCCTCGGATGGGCGAGGAGCTTCCCCAACGGCGTGCGAATCGCCGAATTCCTGTGGTAATGTCTCAGGCTATGAATAACTTTCGTTGATTAGCTGCGCCGCGACGTCCATTCCGCGGCGACATGACCTCACCCCAGTCAAGGCTATACGCGGGGTTTTCAGCCCTGCCTACGAAAGACAACAATGGCATCCCATTCTCATCGCATATACGTCGTCCCCATGCCCAGGCGCCTGCCGCGCTTCATGAGGGAAGACACCTCGGAGCCAGACCGCGTCCCGGCAACGCCGTCGGGCATCATGCGCAAGGCGTTCCGAGACACCTGGAAAATCAACCTCGTCTATACGGCGATGGTCTGCATCGCCTCGGTCTGCACCGCCCTCATTCCCTGGGCGCTCGGCAAAGTGCTCGATTCGGGGCTGGAAAACGGGTTGACCCCGGAGATCCTTCCCGGCGTCGGCCTGTTCGTCGGCCTCGTCCTCCTCAACTCCGTCACAAGCGTGTCCGAAGTGATGGAAATCGTCATTGCCATGCGGGCGGCGTGGAACCCCGCACGGCGGCTCATGCGCGTCGTATTCGGCCGGCGAACCGACGTCGGCCGCGACATGGCCTCCGGCGACATCGTCACGGCGATGACGGTGGACGCCGAGAGAGTCGGTTCGTTCACCGCCTATCTGCCGGCCGTCATCGGATCGTTCCTCGGCTTCGTCGCGGTTGTGGCCCTCATGATCGGCATCTCTGTGCCTTTGGGGCTTTTCGTCGCGGTCGGGATGCCGATTCTCATGGCGGTCACCAGCTGGATGGTCAAGCCATTCGAGGCGCGGGTGGCCGAGCAGCGGGAGGAATCGGGGATTCTCACCTCGATCGCCTCCGACGGAATCGCCGGATTGCGCGTCATGCGCGGCGTGGGAGGCGCCGACCTTTACAACGAGACGTACGCGGCCCAGTCCGCTCGGGTGCGCGACGCCGGCATCCGCGCCTCGAAGTACCGAGCGCGTCTGCGTGTGGTCTCCGAGGCCGGTCCGGCTTTCTTTACGGCGGTGGTGATCGGCCAAGGACTGTGGATGACGTACGACGGCGCAATCAGCCCCGGAGCGCTCGTGGCCTTCTACGGCTTTACCGCGTATTTGTCCATTCCCATTGAAGCCCTCATTGACACGACGTACGTGGCCACTCGGGCATGGACGGGGGCGAAGAAGATGTCGCGCATCCTCGCGGCCAAGCGCCTCGTTTCCGACGCCCAGGCCGATCCCGGCCTCGCCACGCCCGACTGGACGCGTGCGGCCTTGACCGACGCTGCGTCGGGGGTGCGGATCGGCCCGGGGAAGACGGTCGCCCTCGTATCGGGCTCTCCGGAGGAGTCCGCCGCCCTCGCCGCGCGCCTGGCCCGAACCGACGACGCCGACGAAGTGTACGCCGACGGCGTCGATCTGCGCCGCCTCCGACTGGCCGAGGTCAGGAAAAACATCGCCTACTCCGGCCCGATAGCCGAGCTGTACATGGGCACGCTCCGCTCGAATCTGCTCGGTCCGGACGCCGAGCCGATCGAGCCGCGCGCAGTGGCGGCTCAGGTTGCCGACGCCCTCAAGCCGGGCGGCGAGATTCGCCCGGTTCTCAGCGAGGAGCCGGGGGAGCGGCCTGCCGATGCCCGCCTGCTGCGCGCCGTCCACGCAGCCGACGGTGCCGACGTCCTCTCCTCGACGGAGGGAGGGCTTGACGGCCAGGTCGCCGAACGCGGCAGATCGATGTCCGGAGGCCAGCGCCAGCGAGCGGCGCTCGCCCGCGCACTCGCGTTGGACGCGCCTGTCACGATCCTCGTCGAGCCGACGAGCGCCGTCGACTCGCACACGGAATCCCGGATCGCCGAGCGGCTGGCCGACTGCCGCGCTGGAAAGACGACAATCATCGCCACCGTTTCGCCCCTTGTGCTCGGCCGATGCGACGAGGTCGTCTTCCTCATCGACGGGAAAGAGGCCCTGCGCGGGACCCACCACGAGCTTTCGTCCCACCCCGAGTACCGGGCCGTGGTCCACCGCGGCGAAAGCGACGAAGGCGGCAAAGCGCCGACAGCGCCGGAGGCAAGAGGCGAAGGCGCAAGGGACGTTGGCGACGAGAAGGGCGGCGTTGACGAGAAGGTCGGCGTTGACGAGAAGGTCGGCGTTGACGAGAAGGTCGGCGTCGGCCTCGGCAAAGCCGACGTCGACCGTGAGAACGGAGGTGCGAAATGAGGCTCCCGGTGGCCGACACGCGCACCGCCATGCGCAAACTCCTCGGCCTCATCGCTGATCGCAAGGCCGAATTCGCGGTCGTTTTCACGCTCCAGACGGCGCTCGCCGTCGTCGGCGTTGTGACGCCGACGGTCGTCGGCCGCGCAGTCGACGCCGTCGCCGCGGGAACGACGTCCTCCTACATCCGCAACGCGATCGCGTTCATCGCCGTCGTCGTGGTGATACAGGCCATTTTGGGGTACGCGGCAAGCCTGCGCGCCTACGTCTTCTCACAGAAGATTCTGGCCGTGCTGCGTGAGCGGGTCGTGAGGGCCGTGACCTCCCTTCCCCTCGGGACCGTCGAGGCCGCCGGGTCGGGCGACATGATCGGCCGCACCACGCACGACGTCGACAGGGTCAGCTTATTCATCGAGGGCGCCGTGAGTCGGCTGTTCATGACGGTCCTGACGATTGCCGCGACCCTCGTTGCGATCTTTGTGGCGAATCCTTTGCTCGGCGGGGTCGTGGTGTTGGCCGCTGCGCCGATCTTTTTCACGGTTCGCTTCTACGTCCGGCGCGGCGTGCCGGCGTATCTTGCGGCGTCGGCGATCAGCGCGGGAATGTCCGGCGTAGCGTCGGAGACCGTGGAGCAGTCGACCACCGCCGACGCCATGCGGCTGGGGCGGGTGCGCGCCGAACGGATGGACACGCTCATTTACGAGTACTGGCGCAACGAGGTCTACACCGGCTGGCTTCGGATGCTGTTCATCGTCATGAATCAGCTTGTCACCTATCTTCCCGTGGTCACCGGCCTTGCACTCGGCGGGTACATGATCGGAATCGGCCAAACGACGTACGGGACAGTCACAGCGATCGTCCTGTACGCGTCCCAGCTGCGCTATCCTCTGTGGACGTTCAGCTGGTGGGCCGACGAGTTCCAGTTCGCGATGGCCGCCTTTGCGAGGATCTTCGGCGTCGAAGAGGCGAGTGAAACGGGCGCCGGCGAAGAGTCTGGGGAGAGCGGGGGCGTCCGAGAGGTGAGTGCAGGCAGCGTGCGTGACACGGGCGCAAGCGGCGCCGGTGCAAGCGGCGCGCACGACACGGGCGAAAGCGGGGGAGTCGCCCGCGAAGCTTGCAAAGAGCCAAGCGCCGCCCGAGTCTCCGGCGCTGCCGCAGAGGCGGAGGCGGCGGGACCGGATTCCTCCGGCGGGATTGACGCCGCCTTGCACATCGAAGACGTGCATTTTGCCTACCGCGAGGGCCAGGACGTGTTGCACGGCGTGACGTTGGACGTCGACGGCGGGGAGACTGTCGCGATCGTCGGGCCCTCCGGCGCCGGAAAATCGACGTTGGGGCGCTTGATCGCCGGAATCAACGCACCCGCGGCGGGGTCTGTGCGCATCGGACGGGCCGAAGTGTCCTCGATGCCGGAATCCGCCCTCCACACTGCCGTGGCCATGGTCACCCAGGAGCACCACGTGTTCCTCGGCAGCCTCGCCCACAATATGCGCTTGGCCAAGCGCGATGCGACGGACGAAGAGATTCGGAGCGCGCTGGAGGCGGTTGAGGCGACGTGGGTCGATGATTTAGAAGACGGCCTCGAGACGAAGATCGGGTCGGGAGGGCTCGCGTTGACGCCGCCGCAGGCCCAGCAACTGGCCCTCGCCCGCATCGTTTTGCTCGATCCGGCGGTGCTGGTTCTCGACGAGGCGACCTCCCAGCTCAATCCGACGGAGGCTCGCTCGCTTGAACGCGCGCTCGGCAGGGTCCTCAAGGGACGCACCGTCGTCTCGATCGCGCACAGGCTGTACACCGCGCACGACGCCGACAGGGTCGCCGTCATGATCGACGGCCGCGTCGCCGAATACGGCAGCCACGACGAGCTGACGGCCCGCGGCGGCGAGTACGCCGCGCTGTGGAACGCCTGGCAAAGCGACTGAAAGGCCCGGCAACGGCCCGGCAAAGCAGCCAAAACCTGGTCGCCAGCATGAAGGGGCCCTCGACAGAGGGCCCCTTCATGCTGGCCTTGGCCTTATTGCCTGCAGGCGTCTATTTTGGCAACGCTTGCCGTCACTGCTCCCTTGCCTGCAGCTCGATCGTGTTCTCGATGACCTGCGTGGGGGCGACTCCGGGAAGATAGGCGTCGCCGACCATGATTGCGGGGGTGCCGCTGAGTCCCAGGCTCTGGGCGAGTTGCTGTTCCGCAGAGGCTTCTCGCGCGACTTCGGGCGAAGCGTAGTCGGCCTCGAATTTGGCCATGTCCAGCCCGACCTTCTGCGCCACGGTCCGGACCGACGCGTTGGTGTAGTGGGCGTGGTCCTGAGGGGAGGCCAGGTCTTTGTAGGCCGCGTCGGCGAACTCGAACAGCTTTCCCTGTTTCGCCGCGGCCAGCGTGGCGCGAGCCGGCTTGTCGGAACCGTACTGCTCGAAAATCACGAAGTTGTGCCACACCAGCTGGACTTTCCCGGATTTGGCCAGTTCTTCGAGCCTCGCCATGGATTGGGCGTGAAACTTCGCGCACATCGGACACGAGAAATCTGTGAAAAGGTGGATCTTGACTTTCGCGTCGGCGGGGCCGAGCGTGCGGCCGGTGTTCGCGTAGGTCGGGATCTTGGATATGAGTTTGCGGCTCTCCTCGGAGACCGAGGGGATGTAGTCGTCCGTCGTCAGCCCTTTGGCCTTCGCTGCGGCCCTTTCTTTCTGCTGGAAGCTGTCGGGCAAAGGCTGGCTCGACGACGCCTTGGCGCTGGCCCCCGAGCTTTCGGCGTTTGCCGTCGTGTCGCCCTTCGCCCTGAGCATCATGAACGAAACCGCGAGGGCGACGACCGCCAGCGAAGCGACGGCAGCGATAGCCCATCCCGGCACCCCTTTGCTCGTTTTGACCGCAGAAAGGGAATTTGCCGAGTTCAGGGCGTTCAGCCCGACGCCTGGAAGCTCGCGATTCGGCGGCGAGCCGGATCCGCCCGGGCTTCGGAAGCCGCTTGGGCCCGCAGAATCGAGCGGACTGGACGAGCCGGAGGGACGCGAATTGTCCGCTGCGCTGTTCTGGGGCGTGTCGGGTCGGTTCATCGTCAGTCCTCCACCCAGCCTTCGAGGGCTTGCATGTACCCTTCGGCGTCGGCGTCCTCGAATATGTTGAAGACGACGAGCTCGA
>ERZ773073.1083-NODE-1083-length-13145-cov-13.005042_pt1 | contig 13145 bp, 12 predicted proteins | sample MGYA00580616_ERZ773073 | MGnify/ENA primary metagenome ERZ773073 (study PRJEB29015, sample SAMEA2737960) | human oral metagenome | biome: human oral; feature: human-associated habitat; material: dental | place: China | collected 2131 ...
GCGCCGTCCTGGAGGCCACGGCCTTCCAGACCCGCGAGGTGCTGGACGCCATGGAGGCCGACTCGGGTGTGAAACTGACCGAGCTGAAGGTCGACGGCGGCATGACCGCCAACGACACCCTCATGCAGTTCCAGGCCGACCAGCTCGGCGTCGATGTGGTGCGTCCCGTCGTCGCGGAGACCACGGCGCTCGGTGCGGCCTACGCTGCGGGCATCGCCGTCGGTTTCTGGAGCGGTGAGCAGGACGTCATCGACAACTGGGCCGAGGACAGGCGCTGGAACCCGGCGATGGACGAGGCCGAACGCGATCGTCTGTACCGCAACTGGAAGAAAGCCGTCACCAAGACCTTCGACTGGGTTGACGACGACGTCGTGGAATGAACTGATCACGCACGCACCACGGTCTTCGCCCCGTGCGGTCCCGGCATTGGGACGGCGCGGGGCGAAACCCTCCTCGACGACGTGAACACAATGCGCTCCCGGGACCATTGACGTATTCCTCCCACCCGGGTGAGTGGTCCGGCTGCCTGGCATCGGGCTCGGACACGTCGTCGCAGGTGCTCGGTCGCAGGGGGTGCTGCGATTCTGGTGTGCCATGAGGTGAAGGGACAGTTGTGTGATGGCAGTGATGAGTGGTCGTTGGCGCACGTTCCTTGGTTCGTATGTTCTCTCGATTGCCGGGGACCGGTGGCTCGACACCGCGGTGCCCGCCCTGTCGCTGTTGGTTTTCGGGGATCTGCAGGGGGCTGCGCTGTATCTGTGGAGTTCCGGATGTGCGCGTCCACTGACCAGTTGGGGTGCTGGACGGTGGGTGTCACGGTGGCCCGCCTTTCCATGGTTGGGGGGAAGTAACCTTCTGACAGGCATCGCGATGGCCGGCCTGGGCCTGGTGTTCATGAGTGGGGGCCCGGTGTCGGTGGTGCAGGTGGGGGTCATTGTCGCGGGGGTCCTGCTCGGGGCGGCGGCCGGCGTTCAGACGGTCGTGTTCGGGGCCACCGTCAAGGCCGTGGTGCCGGCGTCATGGATGGGACGCGCGCAGGCCCAGCTCGAGATCGCCGACTCCCTGACCAGTTTCGTGGCACCGCTGTTGGCCACATGGATGCTCCTGTCGTGGCAGCCTGGACTCGCGCTGGTGGTCGCAGGCTCCCTGTATCTCCTAGTGGCAGCCTTGAGATGGCGCTACATGATCGTGGCATCGGTTCAATCCCGACCGCGACCGCGGGGTCGTCGGGGTCTGTCGTGGTTCCTGGTGCCTTTCGAGGGCTGGGAACGTCGGCACGTTTCGGTTGCGGTGCTTACCGCGTCGTTGCTGACGATGCTGTGCGTGCCGGTGGCCTCGGCCCGTCTGGAAATTCTTGGGTTGTCGCCGGGCATGTCCGGGATGGTGATCGCCGCCACCTCGCTCGGCAGCATCCCGACAGCGCTCATCGCGGGGCGGCTCATCCCGCGAATGGACGCATCGCGGCTGATCCTGGTCGTGCCGCTCCTCGGGGCACTCATCCTCCTGGTGTGTCTGCATCTCAGTTCGAGTCTGCCACTCACCCTGGCGCTGGCGGCCGGGTTCGATGCCTGTGCCTGCTGGGTCTTCGTGGTGACTGGGACCGCCCGTACCCAAGGTGAGGAAGCCCTCGACCTGGTACGGATCGCAGCTGTTATGTCCGTGCTCGGAGCTGCTGTGTCCACCCTCGCTGGGGTGATGTTGCTGGGTGTCACCGACCTGTCCGGGCAGGTGGCGGTGCTTGTCGGATGCCTGTTGTGCGTTGCGGCCTGCGGGCTCTCGGCCCACCCATTGACCTCTCTCAGGTCATCCGAGCCGGATCTCCCGGGCGGGTGACGAGGCGTCGAGACCCGTTCTCGTGCCCGGGGACGTGGGATCATGGCTTCATGTCAGACACTCCCGAGCTCACACCCGCCGAACCGCGACGCGTCGTTGTCGGGGTGGCTGGTTCCATCGCTGCGTACAAGGCCCCTTTCGTCATCAGAGCTCTGCGGGAGGCTGGACACGAGGTCAAGACGGTGCCCACCGAGGCGGCGTTGCGATTCATTGGGGCTCCCGCATTGGCGGCTGTCTCCGGTGCTCCGGTGTCGTCGGGCGTCTTCGACGATCCCGCCGCGGTCGAGCACGTTGCGGTGGGGGAGTGGGCGGAGCTCGTGGTGGTCGCTCCTGCGTCGGCGGATCTGCTGGCGCGTGTCGCGGCGGGACGGGCCGACGATCTGCTCACCGCGACGATCCTCACCACTACTGCGCCCGTGCTGCTGGCCCCCGCCATGCACACCCAGATGTGGCTCAACCCGGCCACCCAGGAGAACGTCGCCACGCTGCGTCGCCGTGGTTTGACGGTGCTCACCCCCGACTCCGGGCGCCTGACGGGCAAGGACTCCGGGATCGGGAGGCTGCCCGAGACCGACCGGATCGTCACCGAGGCCTTGGCCTTGCTGGAGAGCTCGGATGTCGAGGGCAGACCCAATGGGCTGGAGGGTCGGCACGTGGTGGTCTCGGCGGGCGGAACCCGCGAACCGATCGACCCGGTGCGGTTCCTCGGGAACCGTTCCTCCGGGCGGCAGGGCTGCGCCATCGCGCGGGCCGCAGCGATCCGTGGGGCGCGCGTCACGCTGGCTGCGGCGCACGTCGATGCCGGCATCCTGGCCCAGCTTCCGGCCTCCGTCGAGGTGGTTCCGGTGACCACGGCCCTGGAACTTAACGACGTCGTGCGGCACCTCTGCGCCGACGCCGATGTCGTCGTCATGGCCGCCGCGGTCGCGGATTACCGGCCCACCACCGTGTCGGCTGCAAAGATCAAGAAACACGGCCTGGACGACGACGAGACGGGCCCCGTCCCGCCGCCGGTGATCACCCTGGTGGAGAACCCCGACATCCTGGCCGGATTGGTCTCCGACCCGCCTCGGGGCGAGAACGGACGGACCCTCGTGGTCGGGTTCGCGGCCGAAACTGGTGACGAGAACGGCGACGTGCTGAGCCACGGGGTCGCGAAGGCGTGGCGGAAAGGCGCCGACCTCCTCGCGGTCAACGCCGTCGGCCCCGCCCTCGGGTTTGGGGACGTGCCCAATGCGGTCGTGGTTCTGGACGCCCAGGGTCGCGAGGTAGCCCGGGCCTCTGGCAGCAAAGACGACGTGGCCAGGGCGCTGGTGGACCTCATCGCCGAACGCCTGGAAAACGACTGATCACCGCCCCGACCGCGACCGCCGGCCGGCCCTGCCCGACAAGACGGCGATTCCATTCCGGAGACGGCCCCTCGACGGGGCCCGCACCGGGTGGGGTGGATCGTGCCTGGCCGGTGGGAAAGCGGTTCAGAGGTCGATGGCCATGTCGGCGATGACCCTCAGGTCCTTCTCGGAGGGTTTCGAGACGATCCAACGAGTTGGCATGACATCCTCGTGCCGGATCACCAGGTGGGGTCGTTGCTGGAGCCTCTGTGGTTGAAAAGTCATCTCGCTGTTTCGTCAAGGTTCGGCCGGGCTTGGTGACCTCGACCAGGCTGGTGGGAACGCCGATCCGATGGAGTCGATCAGGCGGAGCATGACGTGTCGGACTGCGGTCATCAGGTTCCGATACTCACCGGAGGCTCGGGCCTCATCAAGCATCCGCAGCGCGCGCTCGCGCATCTCGGGAGAGTACTTCTGGCTCATCATGGACCATCCTTACTTCAAAAACGGAACGAAACCCAGGGCGATTCACCATGCGCCCGCACCCCGCTCCCACACCGCACCTACTGACGCACCCCCTAAGAAAGGTGTGGCGACAGATCCGGGTCCAACAACCTCAACGAGCGCTTCAACCGCGAGATTTGTCGGTTCACTGATGTCGTAGGCATCTTCCCCAACCGCAAGTCCATCATCCGCCTCGTCGGCGCCGTCCTGACCCACTGCCGCACCGCCACCCTCACCGACCACACCGAACCAGCCGAGACCACCCGGAATGTGAACAGCACCCTCGTCCCCGCCCTGACCATCTAACCCCCTCAACAAGGAATCACACCCGTACACCACCCATGGAACTTGATCCCGTAATCGTCTTCAAATGTGTGTTCTGGCTAGGGGTTTGGCTGGCCGATGTGGTGGCTGCGATTAACTTCGCTGCCTATGAGGCGCACAGCACTCCGCCCCTTAACTTTCGGCCAGATCTTCATTTGGGTGGTTGTGGCACTGCACGGGCTATTTTAATCTAATGCTAGGTCAGGTCGACCTACCTCATTCGAGGCGCTGCATAATGGGAAGGAGGAGGCTGATGAATGCATTTGCTGCTGATGTTCGTGTGCAAGCGAACAGTGCAACTGGCGCTGCTGCAGATCCAGACTCGCTGACGCTTATCACGAGGCTGGTCTGTACAAAGGTGACCTGCCGGGCCACCTGTGGCTGCACGCCGCTCTGCATTACGCATGGTCCGCTTAGCTGTTGGTAAAGCGGCGCGGGATCGTCTGTGGGAGTCTGAGGTGGCATCTGCAGACGATCCCAGTGGAATTGTTTTAGCGACCACAAAATGAGATTCAAAATGACCACAAGGCCGACGCCGAGGGAACTTGATGAGGTGATTACCGAGATCGCCATTCGTCTTGCAGACGAAGAGACAGTCCAGACCTCAGTGCAACAGGTTTGCAAGAATGCCAACTATCCCACAGCATGGGAACCAGCTTCACTTGCCATGGGTCCGCTTGGGAACGCAGTTCTATTCTCAATGCTCGATCGTAGTGGAATTAGCGCCGCTCGGGACTGGAGGAGTCTGGCCTGTGGTGTGCTGGAAAGATACGCAGATGAAGTCATTGGGGGTGCTTCCAAAAATGACTCGCTATTTGGTGGCGCGGGAGGGGTGCTTCTTGCGTATGTGGTGGCGGCAATTAATGAATCTAGGTGGATCGATGTGGCTGAAATCTTGGCGGAGGGACTTGCTGAGCAGACTCTTGCGCTCGATCCGATACCTAGCGAGGGTGACATTTCGGACGCTGATTATGATATTATTAGCGGTCGGGCGGGAATCCTGATTGCTGTATCTATTGCATCCCGAAAATTCCCGAATTCTATCAGCATTTCGGCGGCGTGTAACAGGCTGTTCGACGATATTGATGAGCTTCTTACTAGGGGCGAGACTATTGCAGATACTGTCTGGATAGACCCGAGGTACTACCCGCACGAGGACTATGCCGTTGATTTCCCTCACGGCTATTATAACATGGGCCTGTCTCACGGAATACCTGGCCTATTGGTGGCCCTTGCCAGCGCCAACGTAACAGGACGCCGTGATGAAAAAAGGCGCAGTCTCTTGGCTGGACTTTCTGATATCATTCTCGATAACGCCTTGGTGGACAGCTTCGGGCTAGGGTGGCCATCAGGCCGTGATCGTGAGGAATGGCAGGAAAGCATAAGATCAACGCCAGAGCGTGGAGTTCCTAATGCTTGGTGTTATGGAGCCCCAGGTGTTGCGGTCGCGTTGAGTCGAGCGGGCGTGGTTTTGGGGGATAAAAAGCTCATTAAGCGCGCGCAAAATACCATGCGTGATGCCCTTACTCGTACTATAGCGACGGGTAGTCATCGATCGATGAGCCCGACTTTTTGCCACGGTATTTCGGGAATTCTTGCATGTTCCATCTCGGTCCTTGGGTCAGCTGAGCTCTACAAAGTCGGAAGTACTCAATATCAGCTTGCTGCCAGTCTTTTGTCAAAAGCAAATAAGTCTCACCCTCTTGTCTTTCAGGACTTTGAGGAGCCTGCTCAGTATCTCGATAATCCGACCGTTATACAAGGAGCTGCCGGCATTGCTCTGACGTTGATATTAGCGCGCAATGAGCGCCGCTCGCCCGGTTGGCAGAACTTGTTTGGCCTCGAATAGGAGAACCTTATAGTGCGCACCCCTGATACTCCGAATACCTATCAGGCCACGCAAGGCTTTGTGTTGCGAATGCCGATGTGGCACCGCGAGAAATTTGCGTGTCTATCTACATACCAAGACATTCTTGAGGCCCTACCGTTAATGCTCCGCGATGTGCAGTTGAAACTTGCTTTAACGGTTTCGAGTCCTTCACTCGCAGAGCAGCTTGAGAGAATTATTGAGAAGCCTATTGACGGAAGTGATCCCAAGATTAGACGTGCGGCGCGAAGCCTTCGCAAATATCTGATCCGCATGACCCGGCGTTCAACACCTTTTGGCTTAATGTCTGGTGTTGCGATGGGGCAGTTCGGTGACCGGAGCACCCTAGAGCCAAGCGCCATAGTTGCGCAAACCGTTGAGGTGTTTCCGGACTATGAATGGCTGATGAGTACAGTTGCTGACATTGCCAGGCAAGACACAGAGGGTCTCTTGCCGACCACGCTAAATCCATACATTCACCGGCTCGGCGAGCGCTTGGATATAGCGCATGCGAATGTGTTTGGACTGGCTGAGAGCGTTCACGTTGACCTTCGTGTAACCTCTGCAACAGATATGGTAATCATGCTCGCTGAAAAGGGTGCCAGCCGAAGGGAAATGATCGAAATTCTGCTTGCCCGTCACGACGATGTGGATCGAGAAACTGTGATTAATTTCATAGATGATCTTTCTCGAAATGGGGTAATTTCTGAAAATCTGCTGGCAGGTTTGACGCCTGGGGGAGAGTCCTCTGTAATTTTAACGACGCTCAAGGACTTGCCTGAGTTCGACGAGAGATACCAAGCCCTGAATGAAGTCGATCACCTTTGTCAAAGTGTAACTACTATTGGTGACCTCAATTCAAAATGGGAGGTAATCTGTGATGCACAGGACAGAGCGTCGGGTCGCGCTGGAGCGATGAATAGGATCTCGGTCAATGCGGCCCTGAACCTGCAAGATGTAGCACTCCACACGAACGTGTCTCGACGGGTCGAAGAGCTTGCAAACCTGCTTTCCGGTACAAATTTCTTTCCACGACGCAACCCATATCTCGTTGAATATGAGCATCATTTTCTGGAGCGGTACGGAGTTGGGGGGGAAGTCCCTGTCCTCGAATTACTAAGCGCTGGACGTGGCCTTGAGGCGCCCAGTACATATCGCTTGCCGTCTCGAACCTATCCGCTGGCCTCGCCGTCACGTGAGAATGGAGAACAACGAACCGCGGTGCTTATCGATGCATACGCCCAAGCGCTACAGAGCGGAATGCGGCTCGAACTGTCTGACAAACTTCTTGCGGCATATACCAGCACCGACTTTCGACCCCCGAATCCATCTTTGGAGTATTTCGTTCGGATCCTCGCGGCATCTAGGGCGGCCATTGACCAGAATGACTTTGATCTATTTGTCATCCCTGACGGACTCGCGCAGGGCGGACGTTCCATCGGTCGGTTTACAGGACTACTAGGGGTGGGTGCGCAGAGCCTAGTGCGCGAAATATTTGATCACGAGGAGGCGCAAAGCGGCACGGATGCGCTACTGGTACAACTTCGGTATATGCCTGACAAAGCGCGAATGGCGAATGTCGCACGGGCCGCCGACCTCGGCGTAGCAGTTCTGGCGCTCGGCACGGCGGAAGAATCTGATTTTCGATTGGATGACGTTCTGGTTGGAAATGACGGAAGTCGATTCTATCTCCGTGATGCGTCCTCTGGTCGTCGGCTGCGGATCGTTGAAAATCACATGCTCAGCCCGCTCAATGCCCCGAACGTTGTGCGGCTAATGTTAGATGTCTCAAATGACTGGTATCGTTCGTTCAACATGTTTGACTGGGGGATGCTGCGGGAAGCGGCCTTTCTTCCCCGGGTTGGTCGTGGCAGGATTATTTTGAGTCCAGCGCAATGGAACGTGAAGCAGGACACGTTGCAGACACTGCAAAGGTCATCTCAATCCAGCCGCGTGGACCAGCTTCGTGCGTCTCTAGATCTCCCGGACGAAGTGTTTTTTGTCCTAGGTGATAATCGACTTCCGCTAGATCTTCGGACTGAGATCGACCGGGAGATCTTGGATGAAGAGATTGCTAGGGCGCAGAAATCGGGCAACGGTTTGCATCTTGAGGAGGTTATCAACGGTCAAGATCGTGAAGCCGCGCGAGTGCTACCGAGAGGTTTCTCTGAATCAAGGACGTCGTGCTGGCTCACTGACGCTGCTGGACATAGCTACGATCATGAAGTCGTTGTTCCGGTGATCTGGGCCGGTTCAGAGGACGGTATGCCGAGTCCTTCAGTGACGGAGCCTCGTAGAACGACGACAGTGCGAAACAGCTATGAGTGGGATGCCTGCTGGGTATGTCTCGATGTATACGGTGGGTTGCAGAACCTCGATGCAGTCGTTGGGCTCGACCTCGCTGACCTGCGCGGCGTCACGCACATGCTGGCTGACACGTGGTTCTTCATTAGGTACTCGATCCCGGCGCATCGACTGCGCATACGCCTAAGAGCAAATTCAGAGGCCGATGTCGAGCCAATTCGGTCGGCTCTCACAGGCTGGGCTAGCCGGCTTCTAGAGCGCTCGTTGATCTACGATTATGGGCTCGTATCCTTCGTGCCCGAGATCAACAGATTTGGAGGTGAATTGGCATACGACAAGGCGCTAAGCGTCTTCACTGCGTCCAGTGCGCTTGCTGGTTTCATCTCACAGCTTCGCGCCAATGGCCTCCTCGGCAAGGTGTCAGATGATATTGTTGGTGTTTTCATGTTGGCGTCCTGTCGAGAGAGTATTCATCTCTCTCCTAGAGATTTCTCGCCGTCCCCGAGTAAGGATCAGGAATTTCGCGAATACTATCGGTCTAGTAGACGGTTGCTTTTGGATGTTCTGACGAGTGGGAGAATTCAAGGTCTTGACGATAGTAGCCAATTCAAGTTGCAACAACTAGCCTCGGCAATGGCTAAGGCTATGGCTGAATACTCATGCGCGCTTACCGGTGCGCGATTGAGCCCGACGCTCGGCCAGAGCGCTCTTGCTTCAATGATACACATGTTGTTCAATCGAGCATTTCCTGTTGGAAACGCCGTTGAGCAGCGTTCGCTCGATCTATGGGTCCTCGCAAGCGAGGCGTTGGAAAGAAGAATTCGAGCGCTAAGCGATGCTGAAGCCAAGGTCTCCGCGTCGGAGTTACAGGGAGGATCGGAGATGAGCATTGAATAACTGGATTCGGGTACTACGCCTCATTTGGTTGACGGGGCGCGGAGGCGTCCTTGGCATACTTGTCTCGACTGCTATTGATGCCCTCGTGCCTGCTTCCCAAGTGGTGCTTCTGGGGCTCACGGTCAATGCCGTCCTTACAGCCAAGGAGGCTACAGACCTCATGGTCTATCCACTACTGTTCGGACTCGTTGCGTTGTTTGGCCTGATTCTTACCACCCTGCAGAGCTATTGGCAGGCTTCGCTTGAGCAGAAGGTTTCGAATACCTTTAACCTGAAGTTGATGGAAAAATCGGGGGAACTGAGTCTTCCGGATTTCGAAAATCCCCGAGTGTATAACATGCTTCAGCTCGCTACGCGCGAGGCGACCAGCCGCCCCTACCAGCTGTTCTCGCAATTGGTAGCTACCGTGTCGGGTGGCATTTCGCTCGTGACGGTAACCGGGATTCTTTTCAGCTGGAGCCCGTTGGTCGCGTTGCTGGTCCTCCTGTCGCCCGTACTACCTGTGCTTGTGAACCAACTTTTCGTGAAGCGGCTTTGGCAGGTGGAGCGCAACCGTTCTGAGGAAAGGCGTCGAGGGCAGTATCTTCTTGCGCTGGCGACAAACGACAAGACATACAAAGAGACGCGCCTATTTGGTTTGGTTCCGTATTTCACCAATACCTACCGGCGGATGCTCGAGCGATTTTATTCTGTCGATATGGAAATCGAGTGTAAGCGTGGTATGGCCGGCGTTATCTCAGGGCTCGTTGGTGTTATTGTCACTGCTTCGGCGATCTTTTTGGCGATATCTGACTCACTCGCAGCGGGCGACGTGGGTCGTCTTGCAGCCTACATCAGCGCGATATCGGCCGTCACGACTGCTGCGCAGATGCTCATTGGAGGTTTTGGGCAGCTCTTCGAGCATACACTCTTTCTCGGCAACCTGTTCGACTTCCTGGATCTCTCACCATCCCAGAAGGAAGGTGTTGATTCACCGAGTCCGGCTTTGGTCGGCAGCGAGCCGGTGGAACCTCAGGAGATTGTTTTCGATGATGTAACTTTCCAGTACCCCGGCCGGACGGAGGCTGCATTGCTGAACTTCTCCGCTACTTTCTCTCCGGGCCGAACGGTCGCACTCGTCGGCGAGAACGGCGCGGGAAAATCCACGATCGTGAAGTTGCTCACCCGCCTTTACGAGCCGACGTCTGGTCGCATCCTCCTGGGCGGTGTCGATATTCGGGAGATGGAGCTGGATGCCTATCGCAGTCAGCTGGCAGTGCTGTTCCAGGACTTCATTCAGTATGAGGCGCCCCTTCGTCAGAACATTGGCTTTGGGCGACTGGAGAAATTGGGGGACGATGAAGGAATCCTGTCTGCAGCCAAGCGTGCCAGAATCATGGACGTAATCGAAAATCTGCCACATGGGATTGATACGCAACTTGGAAAATGGTTCAGTGAGGGTCGCCAGCTGTCGGGCGGTGAATGGCAGCGCGTGGCGCTGGCGCGAGCCTTCTTCCGTGATGCTCCAGTCATCGTGCTCGATGAGCCGACAGCTGCTCTTGACGCGCAGGCCGAGGAAGCGGTATTTGAACAGATGAATGCAGAGGAGTCGAGAGCTACGAAAATCCTCATCTCACATCGTTTCTCGACGGTCCGAGTGGCTGATGAAATCTTGGTGATCAGCGAGGGCAAGCTCATCGAACGCGGTACACACAGTTCTTTGGTTGCGGCTGGCGGTGTCTACGCAAAGATGTATGCGGTCCAAGCGAAAGGCTACCTGGACGGGTAGGCCCCGGGCTCACGATTCCGGGCGTCCTCACCGATGTGAGGTCGGGTTCTAGCACGAAGTTTCTCGGAGTGACATCTAGGCTACTTGCAGTTGCGTGTAGTGGGGTCGTTGAGAAAAGTGCTTATGGTTTTGCGCTGGCGCGGGTGTTGTGAAGCGCTCGGCTGGACAAGAAGCATGCGCCGTGAACGAGCTCACGGGGTCGCGAAGGCGTGGCGGAAGGGCGCCGACCTGCTGGCCGTCAACGCCGTCGGTCCCGCCTTCGGGTTCGGTGACGTGCCCAATGCGGTCGTGGTTCTGGACGCCCAGGGTCGCGAGGTGGCCCGGGCATCCGGCAGCAAGGACGACGTGGCCAGGGCGCTGGTGGACCTCATCGCCGAACGCCTGGATAACAACTGATCACAGTCCCAACCGCGATCGCCCGTCGATCCTGCCCGCGGCTGCGGTGGTCCGTCCCGGGGACTTCCTCCATGTTCCCCGGGCCGGGGCCACGCCTGGATCGCCACGGATTCTTGCTACTGGCCGCAAGATCTGTGGCGGTTCATCCGTGCATCACCAGCTCTCCCCGGTTTCCACAACCGTTTTGAGGCCGCTGAGCACGAACATCCAGGCTGCCCCGACGTTCTTGGCCGTGTTCGGGGAACTATCGAGGCGGTCATGGATCACGGTGAGACAGCAGTGGCCGCCTTCTTGGGGCTCGATGAGCCAGGTGACACGGCTGGCAGGTTCGTCCACCGAAGGTGGGTGATAGAGCGAACGCCAGGTGATCACGAATCTGTGGTTGGGATCCGATTCCAGTACCTCCCCGTCGACCAGGGGGGCGTCGGTCGAGCGATAGACGCATGGTGAGCCGGGTTGCGTGGTCGTGTCGATGCTGGATCCAAAGAAGTAGCGACGGGTGAATTCGGGTTTCGTGATGGCCTCCCAGATTGCCTCGGGAGCGGCCTTGATGAAGATGCGGTGCACCTGTGTGGATGTCATGAATCCTCCAGCTCTTGTTTCAACTCCACCAGGATGGATGCCTGGCGGGCGGTGTACTTGTCGATCCAGCGGGCGTGGATCTGTTGGATAGGAACAGGATTGAGAAAATGCCGTTTAACGCGACCGTCGCGTTGCGTGGTTATCAGACCTGCTTCTTCCAGGATGTGCAGGTGTTTTGCGATGCCGAACCGTGTCATCTCGAAGTCCTTTTCCAGATCCGTCTGGGTTAGGCCTCCCTCGGTGAACAGCCGGTCGAGCAGTGCGCGCCTCGTGGGGTCCGCCAAGGCCTTGAAAACCTCATCCATGTCCACCCCGAGAAAATATGTGACTTAACGGTCACATGTCAAGAGGAGGGCGTGAAGGTTGTGGATCCGCTTGCCTTCTCGTCGTTCGCTTGCGCTCCAGAGGGAGCGGGTGACAAGAAAACAAGCGCATGAGGATCTTCTCGAAGCTGGTGAGCTGACCTGCTCGTTCGTCGTGGTCCGGCTCAACCAGCTTCGGAAGAGGTATGCTCACGTGCCGGCTCAACCGGCTCTGAGCCCGATCTCCCGGTCGTAGTGGGCGATCACCTTTCTGGGTAGGTAGTCTGAGCCCAGAGCACTGAGAAGAAGAGGCTCGTCACGGCCGGCAAGTTCGACGTTGAGGAGCGCTGGCCCGAACTGCTCGTGCAGCGGCATGTGTTGTGACCAAAGCCGCTGGAGCAGCGCCCCTCACCGATGTGATGAACCCTGGTCCCGAGGCGTGGAGCATCCGGAGCACGGACACTTCATTCACCGGGCACCGAATCATTCGTGACGTATCCGCTCCCCCGATAGTTCGACGGTGACACTCCGAACACCGCCTTGAAGTAACGGGCCGCATGTCCACGGCTGCGCCATCCCACTTTGTTCATCGCCTCGGCTATGGGGAGGTCGGTTTCCCGCAACAGTGCGGCCAGCAGACGTGCGCGAAGGTACATCAGGAAACGCATCGGGGTGCGGCCGAACCTGCGAGTGAACACTCGCCCGAGCTGTGACACCGAAAGATGGACCAGCGCAGCGAGTTCGTCCAGTCGCCAGTCGTGTTCAGGTCGCTCAGCCAACAGGCGCGCGGCCTGTTGAGCGGCGGAGAGGCTCATCGTCGCCTCCTGCGGTTTCCTCGTGTGGGCGGGGCAGGCGGCGACGATCCCGTCGTCTTGAACAGGTCCACCCAGGCCTTCGGATGCATCATTCGGGGTAGGGCTGAGGCATCGATGCCGTGTCTTCCGAGCCAGGCCCGGGCCGCCTGCGGTGAAGGGAAGGAAGTGGCGCGAGCAAGGATCTGGGCCAGTCCGTTTCCCGGCCCGGTGTAGATGCGGTGG
>ERZ773073.1085-NODE-1085-length-13131-cov-19.399893_pt1 | contig 13131 bp, 5 predicted proteins | sample MGYA00580616_ERZ773073 | MGnify/ENA primary metagenome ERZ773073 (study PRJEB29015, sample SAMEA2737960) | human oral metagenome | biome: human oral; feature: human-associated habitat; material: dental | place: China | collected 2131 ...
CCTTTTGTGAAGTAAGCTGTATTGTAATCTCCGTCCATTGTTACATTTGCATATGATTTAGCTTTTGAGTTAGTATCAGCTGAGTAGTAGTAAACTGAATTTCCTTGTTCTTCAGGTTCTTTATCCCATATTTCTGGTGTATGAGGCGTAACTGATTTAACATGTCCACCTGCATTGCTAGCTGTTGAATATGCAAGTTTAATTTTTGGTGCATCTGCAGCTGAAGTTCCCAAGTTTACAGTTGTTACTGCTCCACCAGTTTTTTCAGCAAGAACAATTCCATGTGAGAATCTGTCAATTTCCATATCAGCAGCTATGTTGATAGTTCTTGCCGTATCCGACAATCCTCTGTTATTATTAATGTAAACCCCAATTGCAGAATCTCTTTCTCTTGGATTGTCTAAACCTGACAATAAATCATCAGGATGTGTATAAGTAGTTTGTCTATTCGAAATAGTATACGGGTTACCAGCTGAATCTATTGCGTTTTGAACTTGTTGATGTCCTAAAACTTTATCATTTCCGACTTTGATCTTAGTATTCTTAATATCTACATTTCCATCTCCAGAATATATACCATAACTGTTTCTATTAATTGTAAATACAGAATCAGTACCATCAGCTTTTGCACCAGTTGTTATATTATATCCATAGATAGCCCAGCTTCCTACATTTTGTTTGTGATTAGCTTCGTCACCAATCTTAATATCTCCATGATGTTCAATGAATGTATTGTATCTTGCATCAGCTGAATGATCATTTGCAAGAATTCCTACATTTACTTTCTTCATATCTTCAGAAGTAACTTCACTTGCTTTATTAGGTAATAATGACTCTTGAAGTGTAATATCTCCCCAGTTTTCAAATGTACCTTTATTAACAACTGCACCATAAGCTCTTACATGAGTTTTTGATTTAGTTTCGTCTTCTTTGATATTCCCTTTATTGATTACTCTGTCTCCTGCGTTATTAGTATTTACAAGAATACCTGCAATACCCTTAGTTGTACCTGTTGTAACACCTGAAATTTCATTTGGTAATGTTACAGCAGTATCTCCCGCGTTTGTAAATTCAATGTCAAGATCATTTCTTGCAGTTGTGTTTCCACTATGTTTTCCACCAAATGCCATTGCAAATCCGTTTTTGTCATTAGCTCCTTTATAATTGTAAAGGAATTTCTTAGTATGGTTTGCACCAATTGCAACATTAGTATCATCCATTCCCCATAATCCTACACCATTATCTTGAGTTTCAACTGCAAAATTATCCGAGTTAAGATTAATATCAGCAGCCTCAGCATAAATACCAATACCATTCTTACCAGTAGCAATATCGTTTCCACCTAGTGTAAGACTAAGAGGTACTGCTGGTGTTGATGAAGGATTTCCAGGTGTTCCACTACCAGCGAATGAACCAAGTGTTCCGCCTCCACCAGTCAAGTTAATTACCCCACCGGCATTAGCTCTGCTTGTATAATCAGCAACACTATTTACAAGTGCTATACCAATACCTTTTGCATCAGGTGATGAAACGTTTTTGTTTCTTACGTCAATACCGTTTGTTCCAATTGCAGTGTTGTTTAAGAAGTCAATTGTAACTTTGCTTGAAGTGGCTGCATTTCTGTTTTCTCCATAGATACCAACAGCTTGATCCCCTTCAACATAGATTTTAGCATTGTCATGTCTAATTTCAAGTGAATTTTCGTAAGCTCTTCCTTCTCTGTCAGTAAGCCCAGTGTTTGAAATACCTGCAATTGCATAGTTTTCTCCGCTTGGATTTGTTTCATTAGATCTAGTAATTGCAGTACCTTTTTGAGGCGGTGCATATTTACCAGTTACTGTAATTTCACTATCTTTCAAGTTTTGAATAATACTTCCATTTGTTCCAAGTAATGCATTTCCATGGTCAATTCTTATAACCCCTTTATTACTTGTAGTACCATTTCCATTTTTAAGAGTTCCAAAGTTTACAAGAAGTCCAGTGATTGCATTTGTCTTAGAACCTCCCCAAATATCAACTTTTCCAGAGTTTATAATTCCAGATTCACTATTTTTAGTTTTTCTCCAGTTAGCTAATGTTGCAGTTGCGTCAAGGTCGTCCCATCTGTATAATGAGTTACCCATTGCAAGTCCAACATTTCTTTGTTGGTAATTTGGTGCATAACTTGGACCTAAATCTCTGTATGTGGCATCCCCTTGAACTTTTACACCATCAATAGTAACAACGTTAGATTCCATTGCAATGTTATTGAATGGATCATTATGTCCGTTAGATCCTACGACAGATGCATTATAAGTATTGTCTTGAGTAGTTACAACATCTTCAATTACTACATCCTGACTATCAGTAAGTTTTAGTTTACTATTAATTATAGTGCTGTAGAATGAGAACTGGTCTCCACCTTTACCGTATTCAGTTGTATTATTAGATTTGTTAGCAATTTTCATGCCTTGATAATCTGTACCGATACCTTTAAGGAATCCGCCACTACCATCTCCACCAGCTTGGGTACCTTTCCATTCAATTTCTTTTTCAGCCTGGTTAATTAATCCTACATTAACTCCACTTGTTGCAGTCTTGTTGGCAGAAATGTATGCTGTAACGTTTTCCATTCCACGATACTTAGCTGCAAGCCATGAAGCAGTGTTGTCGTTAGCAGATTTTTTATAGTAGTCTGATAACGGTCTATTACTATTATTTGTCCAAGCATCATACCCATAACGGTTTCCAGTATATAGAATTCCATCATACATTCCTATATGAGTTTTTCCAGTAAAGTTGATATTTGCCGCAACGTCTGTTCCAGTTCTGCTTACGTAGAATGGAGTTGTATTTGTATGGTCATTTCCACCCGCTACATTGTAGATACCTTTTCTTGTATCAGTACTTACCACATAACCACTACTTCTAGTACTATAATTAGCAGTTTGTAAATCTCCATTACTATTTGTTGTTATATTGTTTTGGTTTGTAAGGAATCCAGCAAAATTAACTTGTCCACTATTTGTAGCATAAACTCCTCCATCTTTTCCAGTAACAACGTGAATACCTTTTCCATCTGTTGTTCCTGCTTGAATATCAACTAATGAAGTCGGTCCATTAGCATAAGCTCCCATACCATAAACTAATGATTTAGTACTTAACGCAGTCGCTGTAGTTGAACCTATTTTATTTGCCTCAATCTCATAAGCAGTTTCAGAAGCCACAGCATCACTTTGGATAACTACTTTACCTCCATCGATTGCATAAGCACCAACATTTTGGTAAGTTTTTGCTCTTTCCTGAGCAGTTCTGTTTGCGTAGTCAGCAAGGAGTACATAATCTGCTGCTGTAATATTTTTTACTTGAACAGTTGATGCTCCAGCTGATCCTGAGATAGTTCCTGTTTTATCATAACCATTTGCAAATGCGACAACTGATTGTCCTCCACCTGCTCTTGTAGATTTCTCAGCAACAATCTTACCACCATCTACAGCATAATAAGCGACACCTTTCTTAGCAACCATATCTACTTGCTGTTTAAAGTTAATAGTTGATTGCTCTTTAGGAATAGAACCTCCACCAGTAACGGCATAGTTCGTCATATTACTGAATACTCCGTTAGCAAATCCAATAACAGATTCATTTGAAGTATCTGCATAAGTAACGTTAGCTACGTCATATCCTCTTAAGGCAGCACCGTTTGCAGTAGCTTTTACCCCATCAGAAATAGCTTGAATTCCTGCTACCTTTGATGTTGCAGATGTATCAACATCTACTCCAGTTCCATTAGTAGCATAAACCATTATACCTCTCTTAGAAGCACTTCCTAATCCAACTCTAAAGTCTTTAATGTCAACATTCTTCAAAGTACCGCTCATGTCAGAGATGAAACCTTCCCCAAGTTTAGAGTTTTGTCCAGAAGCGGCATAAACTACAACGTTATTTTGACTGTAATCATCAGTCCATTTTCTAGCTTCTCCACCCATTGATCCTTGAAGTCTGATTTCTCCACCGAATGCTCCAACAGGCGCTTCAGTTGGAGAGCCTTGAACAGAAGTTCTAGGTCCTCTAAGGTTAACCATGATATTGTTGCTTCCAACCATTTGAGCGTCACCCAATGTAAGGTTTCCAGATTTTACATATGCAAGCCCTTCATAAATAACGTTATTGTTACCTTTAGTGTAAATTCTACCTACACCTGTCTGTGCAGGAGTTGAAGCGTTATCTGTTCCAATTGCAGTCGTAGTTGATTTATCACCATTTACTAATGAAAGCTGGTTTATAAATTTGTTTACTTTATAAACAGTGTTGTTATTATAATCTGTAGCGGCAGAAGACGGATCAGCAAATGTTATGTCAGGACCTGCTGAACCTGATTTTGAAATTATTTTTACATGTGTATTGTCAGCTGTTGAACCATTTTGAAGGTTGAAAGCTACATTGTTATTACCAGTTCCTTTAATTGATGATGTTTTGTCAATTTCAAATTCATTAGCATAGTTTGTATTTACTGTTGTTAATATCTCATTACCATTAGCATCACTAGCAATGTTGATATTCTTAGCAGTTATTTTACCATTACGTAAGAATATTCCTGTACCATGCCCATCACTTGATGAATTTGTATTTACAGTAAAGCTAGTCCCATCCATATTTGAAATAGTTGCTGCTCCAGTTGTACCTGTGTCATCTCCAACTAGTATTCCAATTCCATTGTCATTTGCAATATAATGTCCACCAGTTATACTAGCAGCAGTAGTTCCTTTTGTAAGATAAAGACCATTACTACTGTCATTTGCTTGCCAAGTTCCACCTGTTATATTTATTGGTGTTGCTGTTGAAAATGCGATAACTCCATTTCCTGAACCTTTAACGTAGAAGCTAGTGTTAGTTAATGATAATGCACCAGTTTGATTTGCAAAAATACCATTTCCACCAGCATCTACATAGAATGTAGAACCAGTATCTTGTACAGCACCAGCAGTAGAACCTGCATAAATACCATTATTACTTGATGAATTTTTTACATGAAATTCATTCAGTGAAGTAGTTGACTTACCAGCTTTTAAGAAAATACCGTGACTGTTATTACCATTGATAGTGAATACTGAATTATCCGCTTTAATTGAATTTGATCCTGTATCAGCAAAGATACCGTTATTATAGTTTCCATCACCAGTTTCAAAGTCAGAATGGTCAACTTCTACCTTTGTTTTAGAATAAATACCATTACTGTTATCTACACTATTAGCTATAATAAATTTAGTTCTAGTGCTACCAGTCCCATATCCAGTAACTACTTTAGCACCTGCTAAATTATTAATCCCGTTTGAATTGTTAGAATTAATTTTAAAAACAGTTCCATTAGAAGTTACATTTTTACTTCCATTCATTACTATACCATTACTTGATGCTCCAGAAATAGTAAATATTCCACGATCAGTAGTTACATCCCCACCATTTGAGTAAATACCATTAGTACTAGAACCACTTACGTTGAAATCACTTCTGTCAGTAGTGATAGATCCACCAGTTAATTTAACACCATTTGTTCCATCTCCACGTGAGTTAAATGTATCAGTAGTAGAGTTTACACTTCCTCCTGTTATTAATATACCATTACGTGCTTTACCATTACCAGCATATACATCGAATTTATTGTTTGTTGTGCTGACAGCTGTAGTTACTAATACAGAAGCATCATATTTATCTGTACTTGATGCAATAATATTAAACGTTTCAGTACCAACAAAACTAGTTGACCCATCGTTAGGTATAGCATTATGCTGATATTGATGCCAAGTCCAAGTGTCAACTCCACCTGGAGTAGTATGATTCCAAGCAGCTCTTAAGTTAGCTCCTGAACCACTTGCCCAAGTATACGCGGCAGTCCATGTAGAATTTGGATTAGCAGCTAAATATTTAGCTGCTAAGTAATTTATTGCCGCAGCAGTGGGTGTTGTTGATGGAGCAACTATTGTATGAGTCCCCCCACCTGCAGTTTGTGTAGCAACTATAGTATCTGCAGCATAAGCTCTTTCGGCTTCATCTCCTCCTACAAGATGTCCACTCCAAGTAGCTGCTGTTATATTAGTATCATAGTCACTCCAGTGTCCATAGTATGTTACAGGATATCGCCATCCATTATGATATGGACTAGTAGTTGGATCTGTTACAGTACCAATAGTAAACTTACCATTACTTATATTAGTTATTGCCCCAACATTATAAGTAGTATTAGTAAGTCCCCAATAACGCGAATTATGAACACTTCCTGCTGATTCAATTGTCCCTTTTGATGTTGTACTATTACCTGCAGCATTTGCTCCCGCATTTGATGAATTAGTTGTGTAAGTATCATAACGATGATTATAGTTAGATGCACTTGAATCAGTTCCATTTGTAAATCCATTATTTTTGGCTAACGGATTTAATTGTTGGAAGTTATTCGCTACTGGGAATGTAGTACCAACTGTGTTTGCAGTATGGATAGTCGGATTGAATGTTGGTGCAGTTGATAATGTAAGCGAATCCAATCTTTCAGGTGTATAAGGTTTATATGGCTCATGAATATTAGCAGGAGTAATTGCCAATGTATTAGGCTCCTGATTTCTTGGTAAATTCAAGTTAGTTGCCCCATATTGATGTTTACTTGCATCGAATACATATTTAGTTAGATCGTTTGTTCTAGAATAGTATTCTAATTTTTTACCACCACGACCTTTATAACTTGTTCCCCAGTCGTTATTTGTATATCCAGTTCCAAATTGGAATGAAGCCCATGGACTTTTTACAACTTGGTCTCCTTCTTTTAATAATTGTGCTAATTCAGCATTTGCTCCTCTAAGGGCTTTTTGGTTTTCTTTCTTAGCACGTAGGAATGACTGTCTAAGGTCTGTTATCGTATCATACGCCTGAGCTGATACCTCCTGTTGATCTTCAGCAACATCGGCACGTATAATTGAAGGTGCGAATGTTGTCAAAAGACCTGTTACAAGGAATGTAATCAATAGGCTGTCAGAATAGTGTACATCTTTACATCTTTTTACAAACGATCGTAAGTCTTTAGCGATCTGTCGTAAGTTATTACTCATATCTTCCTCCTTAAAATTAGATAATAGCCAAAAGACTATTATTCAATATAAAAATGTTTCATCATAACTCAGATAGATATCCGAGAGATTAGTCTTAAACTTAACAAAAGAATTTAAAACTATGGTTATTTTAAAGAATATAATTTTCAAATTATGAATGTACAGAATTGCAGAAAGTTCGTTATTTATATTTTTTAAAATGTCCACAAGTGATTATTTTATGATTCGATGATTTTGTCAAAATTTTAAATAAGTGATTGATAGTGATTTCAACAATTTAACCTTTTTCATAACAATAATTTAAAATAGATAACGAATTAATTTTACCAGAAAAGCAATATTCAATTCGTGCTTTAGACAATTTCAAAATTTTATAAATTTCGTGCTTCCGACAGGAAATTTGTCTCATATTTATTAAGAATAAAGCTTTATTCTCATTATATAAATACTAATATCAGTTCCGAAATTATCGTCTTTATATAAAAAACAACATAATATGGTCTCGTATAAGTTAAAACTTACATTTACGTTATATTATGTTAATTTAGACCTGATGTACTAAATTTTAATAATGTTTAAAATTAGTTTTATTGTTTATAAATATGAGAAATTTCCTATCCCAAATTTTTTGTATTACATTCCTATAATCTTCAAATTAGATTCTTTTCATAATCCAAGTTTTTAAATTATAACGGATAAAATAGCTTAACTTTACAAAATTTATTTATTTTCAAGATTTTTTTCCTTCTTTAATATTTATAAATTTATCCGTCTCATTTAAAAGACTATTGAAACAACCTTAGTATACCCTATTAGCAAAAATATGTCAAGTTTTTTCGTAAAAAAATACAATTCTCATTATTTTTTTTAATTTGGAATTAATTTGTGAGATTCATATTTACTTAGAAAATATTTTTGAAAACTGGAATAAATCATTTTAAATTTTAAAAAGTATTAAATATAAAAAAAAATATTACATTATTTTTTTAAATAAAATTAATTTGTATAAATTTATTAAAAATATTGTTATCATTCCATTTTTATACTAGTTTTATTAAATTTTCAATAAAAAAAGACCATCTCGTTTGATAGCCTTCTTTTATTTTAATTTTTATTTAACAACTTGCCATTTGTTATTCTTATCTTTTTTAAAATTAATTGTCGATGTGGCAAGATTTATTTTCTTTGTCTTTTTCAAATATTCATATTGAAGCTTTATGTACTTGTCAATATCAACTTCCACTTCTCCCTTTGCTTTATCGACTTTTGTTACGTATTTGCTAGTATTATCTCCTAGATACTTATTTAAAGCAGCTTCATCATATCCTTTTACAAGAAACACAACTTCACCTTTGTCACCTTTTTCATCAACTTTATAAACTGAGACTTCAAACTGTTCCAAAAGCATTGTATTTGTATCTTCCCATTGCTTTTTCAATGTTGGATTATTTACCTTTGAAATATACACGTCAACATCAGGATTTATCGACTTTAGCATCTCTCTTGAGCCGTAATTTGAGATTTCTTGTAACGCCTTTGCATAATCTGATGCTGCAGTTTTCAATGAATCATATGTTTTCACTTGCTCTGTTTCCTTTTTAGCTGGTGCCGCATTAGCAACTCCAGACACCGCAACCATATTTCCTAAGACCAACAGACTTATTAACATTCTTTTTAATTTTAACATTTTTTCTTTATCCTCCTATTTTTATTAAACACTTTTATACTTTCTGATTTTACGTAGAAAAATTCTTTTATTGCTTTTTCTTCAAAAAGATTATAATTTTTTTGTAATTCTATTATGGATGATTTTAAGATTTCTCCTTTTCTAACTCTTTGGGAAATTCCGTAAAATGCTCTTTCCAGAAAATTGATGTTTTGATAACTTGACATTACTTTTTCAGATTTGAGCCATTGGAAAGTTCTTTTGAAGTTGTCGGGGAAAAATTTTTCATTAATTTTTATATTATACAATATTTTGTTTTCAATATTATTAAGATTATCATTGAATAAACTATCAAAATTTTTAGATAAAAAGTGGTCAATGTACATATCCGACACAATTCCCTTAAAAATTCCAAATTTTTCCGTCAGCAATTCATTCAAAAAATTTTCATTTCTGTCAGAAATCTTATCAATTATTCTATGTAGAACAATCCCTTCTTTTAATTCATCTGGAAGTTCAATTGTTTCCACTAATCCCTTATAAAAATCTCCAGCAAAATTTGCATATAATGTTTTTTTATTTTCTTTTTCATCAATTTCAAGTGAAATCAATGAATGTGCTAAAAAATTCATAATTCTTCTTTCTATTCTTCTTCCAGTTTATCAGCAAATTTAAATCCTTGCTCTTCTAATTCTTTTTTCGATTCATTATAGAAATTTTCATAAATTCTTACAATCATTTCCTTGTATGAAGGAAGTTGCGGCGTTCCATTTTCTTTACGCCATTCGTTTATATCCTTTTCGTGAAATTCTACGCCTTCCTTAACCTTTTCCGCATCATATTTATCTTCAAATGCAAACGTGTCTAGCGGAACTCTTGGTTTTACTCTTGTTAGCGGTCTTTCTGCAGGCACTCCAATTGTGCTTCCAATTAATGGAAAAACATATTTTGGTAATCCCAGCATTTTTATAATTTCTTTTGAATTTTTTCTAATCGCCCCAATTACAGTAGTTCCATAACCAAGTGCAATAGCGGCTGTTTGCAGTGCATTTACCACAATTCCTGCATCTATAGCTCTCCATCAGCAGATAGCGGTCCGATGTTTCTTTTTCCAACAGATTCCGCAGCATATACTCCACGATAAAAATCCATTACTACAAATACAAAAACGCTTGCTTCTGCAATATGCTTCTGTCCACCACATAATTCAGCAATTTTTTCCAGTTTTTGCTTATCTCTAATTACAATTAATGAAGTTTGCTGTCCATTAACTGAATTTGCAGCTCTTTGCGCTGTATAAAGTATAGCCTGTAAATCTTTCTCTTTTATATTTTCTCCAGTAAATTCTCTTACAGAACGTCTATCTTGCAATTGTTTTATTGTTTCATTCATTTTAAACTCTCCTATTTTCCAGTTTATTCAACTAAATGTTATCACATTATATTTTTATTGTCAAACTGTCATCTTTTTTCAAAAAATATTGACACACATAATATTTTGTAGTAATATATTTGTATAATCAAAATATTTGTATACAATAAATAAATTATAAGATTACAGACATAAGGAGAAAAATATGCTAAAAAAATTAATGATCTTAAGTTTAATTGCCGCTTCACTAATGGCATTTGGAGAAGAGAAAAATGATACATTTGATATAACGTTGGAAGAAACTGTAGTAACAGGCGTCAAAAATGATGATATACAAAAAAGTGGACAAATCAAAAACACAACTGTCGTAACTTATCAGGATATTCACGATAAAGGGTACAATACTGTAGAAGAAGTACTAAAACATACGCCAGGCATAAATTTTGTAAATAATGGATTTGGATACATTGCAGATGTAAGAGGTCAAGGGGAGCAGGGAGCTACAAAAAATGTAAAAATTCTTGTGGATGGCACTCCTTTGAACATACTGGACACTTCACATGCAATTTTGCCGCTAAACTCTATCGCAGTAGAAGATATTGAAAAAATAGAAATTGTCAATGGTGGAGGAACTGTACTTTACGGTGGAGGGACTACTGGTGGAGTAATTAACATAATTACGAAGAAAACTCAAGATGAGTTTATGAAAAGTAAAATCTACTATCAGAACAGTTCATTTGATACGAACAAATACGGTATTGGAACAAGCGTTAAATTTGCTGATAAATTTTTGTTGAATTTAGGGTATGAAGGTATTGACGGGAAAGGTTACAGATATAGAGATAAAAAAAATGGGAAAAACTTAAGAGGTGGATTTACATATGATATCACAGATAATCAAACTTTGAGCTTTAAGGCGACAAGATATGATGAAGATACGAAGGAATCCGATGGAATTAAAAAAGTCCAAATGGATAGAGATAGACGACAAGACGGGGATACTTTGACTGATTCCAATTTAAAAAGGACTGAATTTAGCTTAAATTACGAAATTAAGCCAACTGACAATCTTGCCTTCTCACTTTTGGGATACAATCAAAAAACTGTTAGAAAATATGAACAAAGCATTCCAGCAGAAAAAGCAAATCTTTCAGGAATGCGACCTGGTAATTCTCGACCTAATCCTGGTGGCAGTTCTAGACCTGGAGGGAATATGCCAAATTTTTCAGCAGGACAAGTAAATCACATAACAAAAGGAGGATTTAAAGATACAAAAAATGGAATTGATTTAAAGGGAAAATATAATTATGGCTCTGGCGATATTATTTTCGGATATGAATACATAAAAAATAAATCTTCCAGAAATGCTTATGGCGGATTATATATGTGGAGTCAAAAACTATTCTCAACTTCCAATGTTGATATTGATATGGAAAAAGACACACATTCAGTCTTTATCCAGAATAAACATTCGTTCACAGATAAACTGGATGGAATCTTAGGCTACAGATACGAACATGCTGATTATGATATTTACAGAACAGACGGGACAAATTCTGTCAATAATAAATCCAAAAAGAACAACAATGCCTATGAAGCAGGATTGAACTTTAAATATTCGGATACTGGAAATGTTTATGCAAAATATGAAAGAGGTTACAGATCTCCATCTCCAGCTGAAATGGTAGACAAAACTCCTACTACAGGATATATTCTAAACAATTTAAAATCTGAAAAATACGATACTTATGAAATTGGTGTAAAAGATATACTTGGTCCATCATTTGTAAGTATTACAGGTTTTTATACAAAAAAAGATGATGAAATTCTTAGAAATATGATAGGTCACGGTATTCACTGGACACACAGAAATTTACCCAAAACCGAAAGAAAAGGTATCGAACTGTTTGCCGAACAATATTTAGAACCATTTAGAATAAATGAGTCAGTTTCTTACATAGATGCAAAAATAACGAAAGGAACTGATAAAGGTAAAAAAATACCGTATGTATCAAGAATTAAAGCAACTTTGGGAGCTAACTATGAAATTGTAAAAGGGCTGAATATAACAGCAGACTTAAATTACTTCTCTGATTCAGTAGATGAAAAATACGAAAAAATTAAGGCTTATTCTACAACAGATTTAGGAATGAACTATACTCACAAAACAGGTCTAGGGCTTCAGGCGGGAATTAAAAACGTATTTGATAAAAAATACTATAGATACAAAAACGGAGACAGCTATATTCCAGAAGCTGAAAGAACTTACTATGTCGGTGTAAGCTATAACTTTTAGAAAATAAATTTTAATATAAAGTGCAGTCAGACAATTGTTTGGTTGTATTTTTTTAGGTGAACTACTCCCGCTTTTAGAAGTGGGAGCTTCTTGGGAAGTATGTACTTTTACTAGCTACATATATTTACCAAGCTCTTCGGACAGTCCCTGCCCTGTCTTTTTTTATTTTTCTAATATTCCAACATCAATTTCCCAATGTTTTTTATATTCAGTGCCGCATTGTAATCTCTATCAATCTCAATTCTACAGCACTCACATTTATAGCTTCTTTCTGATAATTTCAGTTCCTCTTTAACATTTCCACATTTACTACAAGTTTTCGACGATGGAAACCACTTATCTATCTTCAAAAATTGTTTCCCTAAAAACATCAGTTTATACTCAAGCATCCTCAAAAACATTCCCCATCCATTATCTCCTACACTTTTCCCAAAATTTAATGCCTGGCTCATCCCTTTCATATTCAAATCCTCGACAATCACAGCATTATGTTCTTTGGACAATTTTTTCGATAATTTATGCAAAAAATCTCTTCGACAATTTTTAATATACTCATGTAATTTTGATATTTTCGCTTTTTGCTTATACCAATTTTTAGAAAATTTTACTTTCCTTGATAATGATTTCTGTAATTTCTTTAATTTTTCTTCTAACATCCTAAAATATTTTGGATAATCAGCCCTTTGGTTTTCAGAACTGACAAATAATTCAGACATTGAAAA
>ERZ773073.1086-NODE-1086-length-13108-cov-28.347889_pt1 | contig 13108 bp, 10 predicted proteins | sample MGYA00580616_ERZ773073 | MGnify/ENA primary metagenome ERZ773073 (study PRJEB29015, sample SAMEA2737960) | human oral metagenome | biome: human oral; feature: human-associated habitat; material: dental | place: China | collected 2131 ...
AACTCCCACTGGGCCGGGTCGTCCGGGTCGCCGTACTCGGCCTGCCAGGAGGCGCGGCGCACGAGCAGGCGGGAAAGGGCGTCCCGATTGGCGAGTATGCGCTGGTGGAGGCGGTCGAGCCTCCTGGCGCCCATCACGCACAGGTAGGCCACGACGGCGGTGAGCACGACCACGACCACTGCGATGACGACGAGGTGCGTCTGGAAGTGCATCATCGGCCCTCCTCCCCCCTGCCGCGGATGAGGTTGCGGGCGCTGCGGCTCCCAGAGACAGCCGGGCTGCCCGTGTCGATGGCGAGCTTGTACACCTCGTAGACCTTGTCGGCCACGACCTCCCAGTCGTACTGGAGACTGGCCGCCTCCCCTGCCCTGGCGATCCCCTCGAGCCGCTGTGGATCGCCGAGCAGCGCGATCAGCTCATCGGCCAGCGACGCGGCGCTGCCCGTCTCGAAGAGGACGCCGAAGCGCCCGTCGCCCAGCACAGCGCGGAACGCCTCGATACCGGAAGCGACGACGGCGGTGCCGGCGGCCATCGCCTCGACGAGGACGATCCCGAAGGACTCGCCGCCCGTCTGGGGGGCCACGTAGGCGCTGGCGCCCGCCAGCAGCGACTCCTTCTCGGGGTCGGTGATGCCGCCCAGGAACTGGACCCTGTCCCCGAAACGGGCGAGTCCGGAGCGGATCGCGTCCGCCTCGCCGCGCCCGGCGATGAGGAACCGCGCGCCGGGGACGGCCTCGAGCACGCGGGGGATGGCGGCGGCGAAGACCGGCAGGCCCTTGCGGGGCTCGTCGAGGCGCCCCAGGAAGACGACCACGGGGGCGCCGTCGCGGGCCCGCCACGGCTCGATGGGCTCGGCGCCGCGGAACGAGGCCGTGTCGACGCCGTTGGGGATGATGACCGCGTCCCCTCCGTGGTGCTCGATGAGGGTGCGCCGCGCCTCGCTGGACACGGCGATCCGCACGGCGATCCGCTCCATGTAGGGGCGCATGGGGGCCGAGGCGATCGACCGCGACAGCGAGCGCGTGAGCGCAGCGTGGAACGTGGCGACCAGGGGGGCGCCAGACAGGATCGTGGCGGCCATGGACACCGAGGGGACCACCGGCTCGTGGACGTGGACGACGTCGAAGTCCCCGTCGGCCAGCCACCTGCGGGTGCGGGCGAAGGCGGCGGGGCTGATCGAGATGTTGGCGACCGAGCCGTTGAAGGGGACGGAGACCGACGATCCGGCGCTGGTGACCCACTCCGGCAGGCCGGGGGCGCTGGAGGGGCTGAGCACCCGCACCTCGTGCCCGCGGCTGCGCAGCTTGAGCGCCAGGTCGCGGATGTGGAAGCCCACCCCCCCGGGCACGTCCCACGAGTAGGGGTTGACGATGCCGATCCTCATTGCCCCGCCCCCCTGCTGCGGTGGGCCGCGCGGGCGCGGGCGAGCCGCTCGGGGTCGAGGTCCTCGGTGTAGACCTTCTGCATCATGTGCCAGTCCTCGGGTTTGTCGGCGAGCATCCCCGTGAAGGCGTCCACCCACGCCTGGGTGAGGGCCTCGACTTCGTTCGCGCCCCCGCCGGGCGCGGCGGTGATGGGGCCGGCGAGCTCGACGCGCACGGAGGCGACGGGCGCGTCCTCGTCCGCGTAGGACACGCACGCGGCGTACAGGGGGCGCGAGAGCCTGTGGGCGAGGGCGGCGGGCCCCGCCGCCACGAGGGCGCGGTGCCCCGCGAAGTCGACCTCGATCCCGGCTCCTGAGATGTCCCGGTCGGCCAGCAGCGGCACCAGGACCGAGCGCCCTCTGACGCGCTCGACCAGGGTGTCGAAGACGGACTCGCCCTTGCCCACGCCGATGATCTCCATGCCCAGTCCCTCGCGCAGCCGCACGAAGGAGTCGAACAGGGAGGGCGGCTCCACCCGTTCGGCGACGGTGACGACGGGGCGCCCGTGCGCGCACACCCACGCCCCGGCCCGGTCCCACGAGCCGGAGTGCCCGAGCGCGAGGACCACGGGGCCGTCCTCGGAGGCTTCTTCGATGCGGTCGAAGTCCTCGAAGACGACGCGCTCGAGCAGCGGCGCGCCCTTCGGGGAGCCGAGCACGAGCTGTTCGGCGTAGTTGCGGATGTGGGATTCGACGGCCCGCACCACCAGTTCCTGGTCCGGCTCCCCGCCGGTGAGGCGGCGCAGGTTGGAGCGCAACTGGTCCACGTTGGCCCCGCCCCTGCGCGCCGCCCGGCGGGCGCCCGCCCGGGCAGCGGAGAGCACCCACCGCAACGGGAGGCGGGGGGCCAGGGCGAAGGCCACCGAAAGGGCGGAGAACCTCATGCGCCCTCCGCCTCGTCGATGTGGCGCGCGGTGTACCACACGCGCTGGCCGACGGTGATGAACGAGGCGAGGGCCACCCACGTCAGCCCCGCGACGAAGACCCACGCGCTGGCGCCCAGGTCCATGATCATCGCTGAGCCCATGGCGATGAGGAGCCTGTCGGTGCGCTCGGCGATCCCGAGCTTCGCGGTCACGCCGACGGACTCGGCGCGGGCGCGCGCGTAGGGGACGGCGGCGGCCCCGACGATGGAGGCCAGGCCCGCGATGACGGCCCACGTGCGGGCGGTCCCCTCCTCCATGTGGAAGACCGCGTAGTAGGTGAGGGAGGCGAAGACCGCGCCGTCGCCGAGGCGGTCCAGGGTGGAGTCGAAGAAGGCGCCGAAGCGGGTGCCGCCCGTCGTCATCCTGGCCAGGGTGCCGTCGACGGAGTCCCCGAACATGATGACCGCCAACGCGGTCCCGCCCTGCCAGATCCACCCCTGTGCGACGACGCCGAAGGCGACCGCGATCGTGGCGGCGGTGCCGAAGGCGGTCACCATGTTGGGGGTGACGCCCGCCTTGGCGAGGAGCCGGGCCAGCGGCGTGAAAACGGCCCTCGGGATGGAGCGCCCGTGGTTGCCCAGCATGCCTCAGTCCTCCTGGTCCCACGCGGCGGCCAGGGCCGATCGCGCGTCCTCGAGCAGCTCCGGGACGGCCTTGGTGCGCGCGATGATCGGCAGGAAGTTCGCGTCGCCCGACCACCGGGGCACGATGTGCTGGTGGAGGTGGGCGGCGATGCCCGCGCCCGCGACCTCACCCTGGTTCATGCCCAGGTTGAAACCGTGGGGGCCCGAGACCCCGCGCAGGACGCGCATGGCGGTGGCGGTGAGCTCCCCCAGCTCCACCCGTTCCCGTCCGGTGAGCTCCGTGTAGTCCGAGACGTGGCGGTACGGGCACACCAGCAGGTGGCCGGAGTTGTAGGGGAACAGGTTCATGACCACGAAGCACTCGCTCCCCCGGTGGACGACGAGCCCGTCGGCGTCCTCCTTGCCGGGGGCGGCGCAGAACGGGCACTCGTCGCGGGAGCCGTCGGCGGGCTTGCCCTCGCCGTGGATGTACGCCATCCGGTACGGCGTCCAGAAGCGGTTGAAGGCGTCGGGGACGCCCGCCAGGGAACGGGAGTCCTCGGTGGGCAGCGGCGCCTGGGCCCCGAGGGGGCCCGCGCCGGTCGATCCGGGGTTCTGCTCGCTCATGGTCAGGCCCGGTCGATGCCCTCGACGGCGTCGTGGTTGGCGCGCGAGGCCACGTGGCGGGCGATGAGCTCCACCGCGCGGTCCACGGGGATCCCGTTGTGCTGGGACCCGTCGCGCAGGCGGAAGGACACGGCCCCCGCCTCGGCGTCCTCCCCGCCGGCGATGAGGGTGAAGGGCACCTTCTCCTTCGCGGCGTTGCGGATCTTCTTGCCGAAGCGGTCGTCGGAGAGGTCCGTCTCCACGCGGATGCCGCGCTCGCGCAGCTTGGCGGCGACCTCCTCCACGTAGTCGTCGAAGGCGCTGGCCACGGGCACGAGCCTGACCTGGACGGGGGCGAGCCACGCGGGGAACGCGCCCGCGTAGTGCTCGGTGAGCACGCCGATGAAGCGCTCGATGGCGCCGAACTTGGCCGAGTGGATCATGACCGGCTCGTGGCGGGCCCCGTCGGCGGCCGTGTACTCCAGGCCGAAGCGGTGGGGCTGGTTGAAGTCGTACTGGATGGTCGACATCTGCCACGTGCGCCCGATGGCGTCCTTGGCCTGCACGGAGATCTTCGGGCCGTAGAAGGCCGCGCCGCCCGGGTCGTCGACTACCCGTAGCCCGTTCTCCTGGGCGCATTCGGCGGCGATGTCGGCAAGGATCCGCGTCGCGTCGGCCCACTGCTCGTCGGAGCCGATGAACTTGTCCTTCTTCGCGCCGTCCTCGTCGCGGGTGGAGACCTCCAGGTAGAAGTCCTCCATGCCGAAGTCCTTGAGCAGGGTGAGCACGAAGGTCAGGAGGTGGCGCACCTCGCCGGGGGCCTGCTCGGGGGTGCAGTAGGAGTGGGAGTCGTCCTGGGTGATCGACCGCACCCGGGTGAGGCCCTGGAGCACACCGGACTTCTCGTTGCGGTAGACGGTGCCGAACTCGAAGAACCGCAACGGCAGCTCGCGGTAGGACCGGCCCCTGGAGCGGAAGATGAGATTGTGCATCGGGCAGTTCATGGCCTTGAGGTAGTAGGCCTGGCCCTCGTCGTCCATCGGGGGGAACATGCCGTCGGCGTAGTAGGGCAGGTGGCCGGAGGTGTGGAACAGCTCCGCCTTGGAGATGTGGGGCGTGCCCACGTACTGGAAGCCGTTGGCGATGTGCGCCTCGCGCACGTAGTCCTCCATGACGCGCTTGAGGACGCCGCCCTTGGGGTGGAAGACGGGCAGGCCGGGGCCGATCTCCTCGGGGAAGCTGAACAGGTCCAGCTCGGCGCCCAGGCGCCGGTGGTCGCGGCGCTCAGCCTCCTTGAGGCGCTCCTGGTAGGCGACCAGGTCGTCCTTGGAGGCCCACGCCGTGCCGTAGATGCGCTGCAGTTGGTCGCCGTTCTGGTCGCCCTTCCAGTAGGCGGCCGACGACTTGGTGAGGGCGAAGCCGTTGCCGATCAGCTTCGTGGAGGGCAGGTGGGGCCCGCGGCACAGGTCCTTCCACGCGACCGTCCCGTCGCGGCGCACGTTGTCGTACATGGTGAGGCCGCCACCGCCGACCTCGACGGAGGCCCCCTCGGCGCCCTTGCCCTTCGTGGTGACCAGTTCGAGCTTGTAGGGCTGGTCGGCCAGCTCGAGGCGGGCCTCGTCCTCGCTGATCTCGCGGCGCACGAAGCGCTGGCCCTCCTTGACGATGCGCTTCATGCGCTTCTCCAGCTCGCGCAGCAGCTCGGGCGTGACGGCGTCGATGTTGCCGAAGTCGTAGTAGAAGCCGTCGGTGATGAAGGGCCCGATGCCCAGGTCCACGTCGGGGAAGACGTCCTGGACGGCCTGGGCGAGCACGTGGGTGGCGCTGTGGCGCAGGATGTCCAGGCCGTCCGGGGAGTCCAGGGCGATGGCCTCCACGCGGGTGCCCGCCTCGAGCTCGGTGTCCAGGTCGCGGGGGGCCCCGTCGACTTTGATGGCGACGACGGAGCGGTCGCCCGCGTACCAGGCCGTCCCCGTGGTCCCCGCCTCGATGGTGGTCGCTTGTCCGTCGATGACGAGGTCGAAAGTGGGCACGGTGGCTCCTCGGGTCGGTGTGTTCGAAGGCGCGGGAGTCCCCGCGCTCGGGATCAATGGCGATTCTACCCGCTAGTGCGGCGGCGTCAGGAGCGGCGCATCCTCCTCTTCACGGACATGGCCGTCCGCAGGGAGCGGTAGGTGGTCCTCTTGACGGGCATCTCCCATCCGCCGGGCACGTCCGTGAAGTGCGAGGCGAAGGCGATCTTGTACTTGCCGACGCGGAACAGCTCGGGGCAGCGCGCCGAGTGGGCGCCCATGAGGTCGAAGCCCCTGACCCCCTCGGAGGCCAGCGCGGCGGCGGCCAGGAAGTCCAGGGCAGGGGGCTGGCGGAGTTTGCGGGCCTTGTCGGTGGAGGCGCCGTACTCGGCCTGGGCGCGGATCCCCTGGACGAGGCAAAGGTCCCAGCACAGGACGGCGCCCTCGGAGTCGCGCATCGAGAAGATGCGGGCGTGCTCGGGGCCCAGGGACGACAGAAGGTCCAGGTAGACCTGCTTGGGGTGGGGGCGGAAGCCGTCGCGCTCGGCGGTCTCCTCCATGACGGCGTAGTACTCGTCGATGACCTCGAGGGCGCGGCCGGTGTCCTCGTGGAAGGTGATGCCCTCGGCCTTGCCCTTCTTCAGGCCGCTCCGGATCGACCGCTTGCCCGACTTGGGCATGGTGTCCAGGATCGCCTCCTCGGTCTTGCCGGAGGTGTCGATGACGACGGTGCGGTCGTAGCTGATGGTCTGCATCGGCATGTGCAGGTCGGGGTGCTGGTACCAGGCGTGGAGCCGGACGAAGGCGACGGAGCGGTCGCGGGAGCGGATCTCGCGCAGCAGGTCGGCGCGCAGCGCCTCCTCGCGCTCGGGCGTGGCCTCGCGCAGCCACACGGGCCCCCATTTCGCCCACAGGAAGCGCACTCCACGCAGCGAGTAGTTGTACAGGGTGAGGAAGGCGATGAGTTTGCCGTCCTCGCACCACTTGTAGCGCCCCCACAGCGAGTGGCCCTGCGACGCCTCGAACGCCTCCCACACGCATGCCTGCTCGACGGGCAGCGCGCTGTCCTGGAAGCCCGAGGCCGCCGCGGTCTTCTCCTCGACGCCGATGGGTATGAGCTGGGTTTCGGGCATGGCTGTCCTTCGTCGCGTTACGGGCTGTGGCTGGTCAGAGTCTAACAAGCGCTCTCCCCCGATCCGCGGGAGCGGGGCGATCGTGCTGTTCTCCACACGGGCCGCCCCGGCGCCCCGACCGGTCCCGCAAGGGACTGGGGCGCTCCGGGCGGCGGGAGGGGCCGCGCCCCCGGGCCCCGCATGAGGGCGGACGGGTCGCGCCCTGGGCGCCACCGGGGGAACCGGGCGGCGGGGTCAGTAGGAGGTCTGCGTGGGCTCGGGGTAGTAGCGCGCGAACTTGCGGCGGTGGTTCTGCTTCTGCAACCACACGGCCAGGTTGCGGCGCAGGTTCTTCTCCGCGGGGTTGAGGAGCAGGTCGAAGCGGCGCCCGTCGCGGATGATGCCCTTGACCCTCCGTTTGAGGGCGGGGTCGACGATGTAGCGCAGCAGCAGGGAGTCGGGCACCATCGTGTACAGGATCTCGCGCGTGGCGCGCACCTGCTCGCAGCGCTGCCCGTCGATGAGGTCGGCGACCATGGGGACCACCGGGTTCGCGCCCGCGGCCGCCATGTACCAGTTGTTGCGCCCGATCCTGGGGTTCACCTCGAAGAACACCGCCCGGCCGTCGCGGGGGTCGATCTTGACGTCGAAGTTCGCGAAGCCCCGGTAGCCCGAGCCCGCCAGCAGTTCGACGGCCCCCTCCCACAGCTCGGGGAACTCCTCTGTGATCATCGCGACGGGGTTGCCGATCATCGTGGGCGCGTGGTCCTCCAGCAGGACGCGCGCCGACCCGATCAGGGTGGTCTCCCCGTGGGAGTCGACGTAGGCGGTGATGGAGCGCATCTGCGTGTTGTCGCCGGGTATGAGCTCCTGGACCAGGAAGGAGTCCCGGAACCCCGCGGAGCGCAGGGTCCGCCACAGCCCGTCGAGCTCCTCCGGGGAGTCGATGAACCAGATCTTGCGCTTCCCCTCGAATTCGAGGACGTCGTAGGGCTCCCCGTTGGCCGCTTTGGCCACCACCGGGAAGGGGATGTCGATGGCAGGGGCGGCCCACGCCCCGTCGTCGGCCCCGGAGAAGTCCACCACGACGGTGCGCGGCGTGGGGATCCCCGCCTTCTCGCACGCCCGGGTGAAGCGGGCCTTGTCGGTGAGGGCGGCCATGGCCTCCAGCGACGGGAAGGGCAGGGCGTAGTGGCGCCCCAGTTCCTCGTGGTTGCGGGCCACGAACGCGGAGAAGATGTCGTGGTTGGCCATGAGGATGAGCCGCTTGGAGGGGTGGTCCCGCGCGATGCCCATGAGGGCGTCCATGAGCTGGGCGTCCGAGGCGTGGGCCGGGATGCGGCGCACGTCGAAGAAGTTCGACCCGGTGATCGACTCGGTGGGCAGACTGCCCACGCACAGGCACCTGCAGCCGAAAGCCTCGTTGAAGCACCTGCCGATGCCGTAGACGCCGAAGTCCCCCCCGATGATGACGGGAAGGATGTCGGTGCGCGGTGACATTGCCATTGGTCCCCTCCTTGTGGGCGCTCGGGTGCCCCAAGCCTACCGGCAGGGGGCGGGCGGCGTGCCCCCCACCCTGGGAGCCCGATCCGCCCGGATGCCCCGTACTGTACAATCCCCAGTGGTGCGCGCAGCCGCGACATCCCATCTACCCGGAGGACCGCAATGCCCAACCCCTACGACGAGGACCGCACCTCCTCATCTGGTCCGTAAGAAGAGCGAGCTCACACCCGAGCAGTACGCCCACCAGCGCAAGATGCTGATCGTCTCCGGGGCGATCATGGTCGTGTGCATCGCGGCGATCGTCGGCATCCTCAACCTGATCGGCTAGTCCGCCCTCCGGGACCGATCGTCCCAGCGCTCCCAGGCGGGGGAGGCTCCCCCTACAATGGGGTGGAGCGCCGGGGGCCCGACCATCGAGTCCCCCGCAATGCCCTCAACCGGAATCCAGGTGGAACGACGATGACCAACCCATACACACCGAACGCAGGTCCCCAAGGCGGAGGCTACGGGGGGCAACCGAACACAGGTCCCCAAGGCGGCTACGGGGGGCAGATGCCTCCCACGGGCCCGGTGCCGCCCGCCCCGGGGGCGCCCGGACAACCCCGAACGCCTGCCGGTCCCGCGCCGCTGCCCCCGCCGACGTCGAACACGCCCCTCATCGTCGGCCTCGTCGTCGGCGCACTGGTCGTGGTCCTCGTCATCGTGGGCGTCCTGTGGTTCACACGATGGCGGGTCCCGCGCACCCCCGCCCCCGCCTACACTCCCGGGCCCGTTTCCACCACGCGCAGCCCCAGACCGACGGCCACCAACCGGGCGCCTGCCAGCAGCTTCATCGAGACGCAGGTCACCGAGGAGTGCCACAACGCGGTCAAGCAGACGGTCCGCAACCCCCTGTTCACCCGCGATTCCGCGACATACGGCTACACCGACTCCAGCGGCGACCAGCACTGGACCGTCAGCGGCAGGGCCACGGGGACCAACACCGCGGGCAAGATCGGCACCTTCCAGTGGACTTGCACGGCGACCTATTTCGACAAGACCGGCCTCGTCGACGCCTGGTCCTCCGTGGACACGACCCCCGTCCGCTGAGGCCGCCGCACTACCAGGGGACGCCATGCGATTCAACACCGCGCTGATACCGTCGCAGCGCTACGAGCCGCCCGGCGGCCAGTGGTGGCTGGCCGGCATCGTCTACCAGGTGTACCCGCGCAGCTTCCAGGACTCCGATTCCGACGGCGTCGGCGATCTGCGGGGCGTGCGCTCGCGCCTCGACTACCTGCAGCGCCTCGGAGTCGATGCGATCTGGCTCTCCCCCGTCTACGCCTCGCCCCAGGAGGACAACGGCTACGACATCAGCGACTACCGGGCCATAGACCCCCTGTTCGGGACGATGGAGGACTTCATTGCCCTCCTGGACGACGTCCACGCCCGGGGCATGAGGCTCATCATGGACCTCGTCGTCAACCACACCTCCACCCAGCACGAGTGGTTCCGCGAGTCCCGCTCCCCCTCCAGCCCCAAGCGCGACTGGTACTACTGGCGGCCCGCCCGCCCCGGCCACTGCCCCGGCGCGCCCGGATCCGAGCCCAACAACTGGGAGTCCTTCTTCTCCGGTCCGGCCTGGTGCTTCGACGAGGAGTCAGGCGAGTACTACCTCCACCTGTTCGCCCCCGGGCAGGCGGACCTCAACTGGGAGAACCCCCGGTTGCGCCGGGCCGTCTACGACATGATGAACTGGTGGCTCGACCTGGGGGTCGACGGCTTCCGCGTGGACGCGATCGACATGATCGCGAAGGAGGAGGGCCTGCCCGACGGCGGACCGGCGCGCCCGCCCTTCGGCGTCGGCTACGAGCGCTTCGCGGGCCGCCCCCGCCTGCACGACTTCCTCCAGGAGATGCACCGCGAGGTCCTCGCGGGCCGCCCCGCCGTGTTCACCGTGGGCGAGACCTCCAGCGCCAGCCCGGACAGCGCCCTGCTGTTCTGCGATCCCGCCCGCCGCGAGTTCAATTCGCTCATCCAGTTCGAGCACGTCAACCTGGGGACCGAGGCGGGCAAGTTCTCCCCCCGTGCCCTGCGCGACGGCGAGCTCGTCGACTCCTTGTGCCGCTGGCAGGACGGAGTGGGCGAACGGGGCTGGAACTGCCTGTACCTCGACAGCCACGACCAGCCCCGCTCCGCCTCCCGATTCGGGGATCCGGAGCACTGGCGCGCCTCGGCGACCGCGCTGGCGACGATGCTGCAGTTGCAGCGGGGCACCCCCTTCGTCTACCAGGGCCAGGAACTGGGGATGACGAACGCGGGCTTCACCTCGATCGACCAGTACCGCGACGTCGAGTCGCTCAACCACTACGCGCAGGCCCTCGCCGCCGGTGCCGACGAGCGGACCGTCCTGTCCGGCCTGGCGCGCATGTCGCGGGACAACGCCCGCACCCCCATGCAGTGGGACACCTCGCCCAACGCCGGCTTCACCACCGGAACTCCGTGGATCGGGCTCTCACGGTCCTGGGCGTCCGGGGAGGCCCGCGCCACGGCGAAAGCGCAGGTGGACGACCCCGATTCCATCTACTCCTACTACCGGGCGCTGGCCGAACTGCGCCACCGCATGCCCGTCGTCGCCCTCGGCTCGTTCAACCGCACCGCCACCGGGGACGCCCGGGTCTTCGCCTACGAGCGCCGCCTTGAAGGGGAGTCCGGGCTGGTGGTCGTCGTCAACCTCTCCTCCCAGACCATCGCGCCCCGTCCCGGCGTGGTCCCCGCCGCAGCGCCCCTCGTGCTGTCCAACGGCGACGGCGAGGGACCGCTGGGCCCATGGGAGGCACGGGTCCACCTGCTCGCCGACTGAGCCGACTGAGCGTCCGGAGCGGGCACGCGAGAGGCGGGCGGGAACCCCCGCCCGCCTCTTCAGCGGTTGTTCAGCGCCCGGGGCGCCCGGATCACTTCTGGCGGCGGCGCGCCACCAGGGTGGCCACTCCCGCGATCGCCAGCAGACCCGCCAGCGCGCCGATGGCGATGGTGCCCGCACCGGTGTTCGCCAGCTTCGGCTTCGGCTGGGCGGCCGGGGCCGGGGTGGTCGTCGTCGCGGTGGCGGCGGGCGTGGTGGTCGACTCCTGCGGGGTCGGCGTGGTGGACTCGCCGGGGGCGGGGGTCGTCGCGTTCACCAGGGTCAGGGAGAAGACGCGGTCCTGCGCGAGGGTGAAGGTGGCCTCGCGGGCGTCAGCCGACAGGGTCACGCCGTCAGCGGCCTCGAAGATCCCGGAGCGCGCGGTGTCCCATGTGACAGTCCCGGGCAGGTCGCCCTCCTTGATGGTGACCTTGGTGCCCAGGGGCAGCGAGTCCGCGCTGGTGAAGGTCTCCCCCGCCTTGAGCGTGGCCGTGTACGTGCGGTCGACGGTCGGATCCGCCTCATTGCTCACGGTGATGTTCAGGGTGTACTCCAGGGAGGCGTCGGCAGTGCCCTCGAGCTTCTTGGTGACCGAGAACTTCTGGTGGGCCTCGGCGTCGCCCAGGGCGCCGTAGCGCATGAACCTAGTGGCCTTCTGGTCCTCCTTGCCGGGGACCGACAGGACCGCGGAGTTCTCGAAGGTGCCGCTCAGCGGGTTGTCCGCCGAGGCTCCCGCGACGTGGGCGGGCAGCATGACGACACCGAACTTGCCAGCGGGGATGTCGGGGAGCTTGAGGGTGACCTTGCTGCCCTCGCAGGTCACGCCCACGCCCTTGGCGAAGGACCCGGCCGTCGTGTCCTTCTCCATCTGGGCACCGGTGGCGGTGCCCTCGACCAGGTAGGAGTGGGTGGGAACGAAGGACTGGACCTTGTCGCAGGTGAAGTCCCAGTTGCCGCCGACGGCGGAGTCGACGATGGTGGCCCCGCGCACGCCGGACTCACCGCCGGGGACGATCAGGCGGTAGGTGATGGCCTGGTCCTCGTTGTGCGAGTACTGGATGGACATCCAGCCGTCCTTGCGGAAGGAGGTCGCGTTCCCGGGGGGCGTGAGACTGCCGACGCGCTCGGTCTTGATCTCCTTCTTGCCGCCGATCAGGTAAGTCGGGGTGGTGATGGAATCGCCGTCGTAGCGCATCTGGCCCCAGCTGGAGACGGTGCCCGTCCACGAGGCCGCCTGCTCCGCGCTCTTGGTGAACACGACGGTGACCTTGCCGTCGGTGCCCCAAGTGCCGCAACCGACCACCGTGCCGTCAGAGGACTGGACGGGGAAGTTCTTCGCGGCCGTCGGCGAGATGGGCTTGGCGCCGTTCGCCTTGTCCGTGACCGTGGCGTCGTACGTGAAGTAGTCGCCCGCCTTGACCGGCGCCGAGGTCGACCACGGCATCTTCACGCCGACGGTCTGCCAGTTCACGAAGGTCCGCACCGACTTGCCGCGGTCATCGACCAGGTCGGAGTTGTCGTAGTCGACCGAAACCGCGCTCGTGATGTCTTTCTCCGGCGCCGGGCAGGTGTCGTCCGCGTGGGCGGCGCGCTGCCCGAGGACCACTTGCCCCAATCCGATGATCGTGGCGAACACTGCGAGCGCTGCGGCCAATGCGACCCAGCGCCTGGAGCTCCAGGTAGCCATTCTCCATACTCCTGTCGTTCTCTTCCCGCCATATTTCAGGCCTAGCAGCAACAAGCATAGGCCAAACTTCTCTTATTCGGTAGGAAACCAAGGGTTTCCCGCCCTCGCAGGGCACGTGGGTACCCGATAATCGCCTCGATGCGGGCACAAACCCCTGGTATTCTGGGGAATTTATGCCCAGATTCAGATTTAAGTGATCTACGAGATACGTTACGACCTGTCCATTTACTGGATAGAGGTGCTCAGCATGCGGTCACTCGCGGCGCTGGACGACCGCCCCAACGGCAGCGCCGCGCCGGACCGGTCGCGCGGACGCGGTGCGCACCTCATGGATCCGTCGATCGACGCCCTACCGGGAGGGCCCGCCGCGCGGACGCTGCGCGCACGGCCATGGG
>ERZ773073.1088-NODE-1088-length-13091-cov-11.785901_pt1 | contig 13091 bp, 16 predicted proteins | sample MGYA00580616_ERZ773073 | MGnify/ENA primary metagenome ERZ773073 (study PRJEB29015, sample SAMEA2737960) | human oral metagenome | biome: human oral; feature: human-associated habitat; material: dental | place: China | collected 2131 ...
AATTTTCACGCCGCCAATAACATCCGGATTGATGCGCTCGCGAAAATGCGTCTCGCGCCCACCAACGAGCGTGCGTATACGCGCACGCAGCTCGTCGCTTAGCTGGTGCGCCGAAAGCGTCTCAACGATGACGATGCCGCGTGCTTGCAACTCTTCTTCAATCGCTGCAACGACCAAATTCGCCGTACGCGTCGCTTTCATTTCGATCAAATATGCCGCGATTTCGCGCAACAATAAACCGCGATCTCCACCCGCCACCAATACGTCAGCCGCGTAGCTCGCCAGCCGCCGCCGCGAAATCACCTGCGTCATTTATTGCAGCTCCCCGAGGTTTTTTTCAATCAGCTGCGTATCTTTACTCGCATCAACGGTGCGGCGCGTCACGCCAGCAGTCGCTTCGACTACTAAGTCAATCATTTCGCTGCGCAAACTTTTCTTTGCCGCCGCTAATTCTGCCGCCACGTCGCGCCGCCCATTTTCGATAATCCGCTTTGCTTGTGATGACGCTTTTGCCTCGGCATCGGCTATCATATCTGCCGCTTCTTGCTTTGCCGACGACACAATCGCCCGTGACTCGCGCTGCGCATTTTTGAGCATCGCTGCGGTGCGCGCTTCGCTTTCGTCAGCTGCTTTCTGTGCCTGCCGTGCTGCTTTGGCGCTCGCCTTAGCTTCGGCATCGCGCCTGTCTAACATCTCAACGAGCGGCGGATACACAAACTTGCGAAGCAGGATGAGCAACACTAGAAACGCAACCGTTTGCAAACCAAGCGCTTTCCAGTCAAGTCCGAGCGACGTAAACATATCCGCTTTTTCCGCGTGCACCGCCGCAAATTGTGTCACACTTTCTATCACGATGTGCCCCTGCTACTTACATAACCTTTCCGACGATTGCCGCCACGAAACCGATGATAGCCAAAGCGTCGATAAATGAAATCCCAAGGATCATCATCGTGCGCAAATCGTTAATTTTTTCTGGATTACGCCCAGCCGCATTCATCGCAGCCGTACCGACCATACCGCACCCGATCGCGGCAAACGCTGCCGGAATTGCATAAGTGAGAGCAAATGATAATGCTTCCATAATTGATAATTCTCCTTATATTATTGTTATCGATTTATGATTCATTCTCCGCCGCTAGTTTCGGACTATCAACAGGGGAATGATCAACTGAAGCGTACGGCTCGCCATGGTCGCCATGCGGCACGAGACCTAGGGAAATAAATACGGTTGACAACATAAAGAAAATGTACGCTTGAATGCCACCAATAAACAGCTCAAAAAAGTAAAACGGTTGAAGCGCCATCGGCGAAATCACCTGCGTCAAATACGCAATCATGATTAACAGTACCTCACCTGCTAGCACGTTGCCAAACAAGCGGAAGCTCAGGCCCAGCATGCGCGAAAACTCCGCCACCAGCTCTAAGATACCGACAAATGACATAATCGGATCGCGTAGCGGGTTTACAAAGTAGCGCCCCATATTGCCACGAAAGCCCATATACTTAAACGCATACACCTGCGCCGCGACAATAGTCACAATCGCCAGTCCAAACGTCATATTTAAGTCCGCTACGCCACCACGCAATAGGGGAGTGCCGTGCTCGCCGACTGTGATCGGGCCAACGACAGGCAACAAGCCTAACCAATATTGTGCCACCACAAAAAAGAATATCGTAATCGTTAGCGGTGCAACTCGTCGCGCCCACGCCTCATCTTGGATTACCTGCTTAACCGTGTTGTACAACCCTTCAAACGTCCACTGTATCAAGCGCGTTGCAAATGTATGTTTTTTACGCCCCAGCACCGCCAAGCGCATCCGAAACATCAGCCACACGAGCACGATCAATCCAAACGCGCCAAGCACCTGCGAATTTGTTACCGCAAATCCGCCGATCGTCGCGACTGTATCAGCTTTCACCGAGATATGCGGACCAGCCGCCGCAAATGTTGCCGTTGCAGTATCAGTCGCCGCGCCCACACTATCAGAAACCATCGTACCCGCGCCGCCTACCGCTATGCCTAGTCCGAATCCAGCCGCTATCATCGCTGCGCCGCCTTTCGCCGCGTACCGCCCGCGATTTGCCGCTTCACAAGCACAAACGCGCCGGTAAATCCTAGCGCGATGCCGCCAAACATCAGCCACGGCTTCGTACCGAACTGCGCATCTAGCCATACGCCCGCCAGCGTTAGTCCAACGCTCGGCGTAAACATGCGCCATGTCGTATCTGCCATCGTCGCCATAATCGCCGACGCCGGCACGCTCGCAGAGGATGTGGCGCCCGCCGCACGGCTGTCGCTATCGCCAGAGAGTTTACTCATACGCAGTTAATTGTATCAGGCAACCAGATTGTCTGTAAAGCCCGAAGCTCGTATACTATGAACATGCCGCGCCGTAATCGCACTCCCAAGCACCAGCGCTACCGTAATAATTCCGCCCGAGCGCCCGAGAAAAAGCGCTTCGCCAGCCGCAGCGACGCTCTGCGCGCTATTCGCGAGCTGCAAAAATACCATTTAGATTTGAAGCTCACTTGTTACCAGTCGCCTGTTGACGGCGGCTGGTACTTGACCAAGCAGCACATCTAGCGCTTGATAGCCTATTGCGTACGCTATATATTGTGTGTATAATGATTATGATTAACGAAAAGGGGTCATAATGTCAAAAGCTGCACAATCACACGTCATCGTTTACAGCGCCGCCTGGTGCGCATTTTGCAAAACCGAGAAACAATATTTAGAGCACCTCGGCGTGCCGTTTACCGTACGCGATATTGAAACCGACGAGGGCGCAATGGACGAGCTGCTCGCCAAAGTTGGCGGGGGTGCCAGCAGCGTCCCCGTTACCGACATTGCCGGCGTTATCGTCCGCGGCTTTGACCGCGCTAAAATTGACGCAGCATTGCACGACAAAGGACTGCTTGCTTAGTTTTTCGCTTGACCAACCATATCATACATGGTATATATAGAATAGCTTTCTGCGCAATCCCGCGCGGAGAGGTCGTTCTTTGGAGAGGATAAGGCAATGGAGACTGCTCTCATTGTTGTTTTGTTCATTATTGCATTTATTGCTTGTCTGGCAATTACCATTGCTATACCAGCATGGGTTATCATGCTGGTGCTGGGTGCACTTCACACATCCGGGCTGGAGAACATTCCAGCAATTTCTTTTACACAAGCATTCTTGCTTGTCTCTCTTGTTGTAGTAGTCTTCTGGCTGCTGTATGCAGCAGCCAGAGACTGCTAGCTCTCGCCCCCGAATAGCTCGCCGATTCGGCATCAAGTCTGATTGAGCGCTTTCTCATTAAGCGCTCTCGGGCTTTTTGCCAGATTCAGCTTGAGCCGTTTCGGGGGCTATTTTCTTATGCTACTCATGATAAAAAACTGTATGCGACTCAATCGTCGCCAGTTATAGGATTAAGAAGACAGGGGAACTGTCAGTCTACACTGCGCCAATCTGTACGACCACACCGCCGATCTTTCGGCGGAAATAATCGTCGTGGCTAACGTAAAGTATTGCGCCCGCATAGCGCTCAAGCGCCGCCTCTAGCTCTTCAATACTCGGCAAATCCAAATGATTCGTCGGCTCGTCTAAAATCAGCAGCTGCGGATCATTCGCCAGCATGCTAATAATCTGAAACCGCGCCTTCTGTCCGCCGCTCAACCGAACAAGCGGCGTCATACCGTCAGCATCAGTAAACAGATAATCGCCCATTAGCTGGCGGATTTTTGTCTCGCCAATTGCCAGCTTGCGGTCAATATACATTTGCTCAATCGCATCGTGTAACGGCATATTCAGATACGTCGGCGCGATTTCCTGCTCATACACACCCACGCGTACATGCGGGTCAAGAGCAAGTGTGCCGCCATAAAGTACAGGAGCTATGTTTGATAGAGATTCAATGCAAGTTTGCCTAAAGCTGCCAGTAGTACCGAGGTTATCACTCGCCGCTCGGACGCTGTCAGAAAACAATCCGGGACCCGCAGAGCCAGCCCAGATTTTTTCTGAAGCGTCACTTGCGGCGGTGTTTGGAGTTATCTCGCTACACACTGCTCCCGCCAACAGCGCCCGAATCAACGTTGTCTTACCCGCGCCGTTGCGCCCGCGCAGCTCTACCGCTTCGCCTTCGCGCAAATCAATATTCACGCCCTCAAACAACAGTACATCGCCATATCCAAGTGCCACATCGCGCGCCTCAACGAGTTTGCGCCGCGAGCGCATCGCACCATCCTTCATACGCAAATGGATGTTACGCGCCTTGAATTTTTGGTAACGATCCGCCACCTTATAGTCCAACTGCGCCACATGCTCACGGTCAATCCAAAAGGTTGGCTTTTTGATTTTTTCTAACTCCGCCAGCTCTATCGCTGCTTGATTCTCGCGCCGCTTGAATTGCTTAATCGTATCGGGGTCACGCGCCCGCTCTTTCATGCGCCGAAACTGCAGTACCTTATCTTTTAGATTTGCAATCCGCCGCACCGCCGTCTCATATTCATTCATCGCATTGCTCGTTGCAAACGCATTATGCTTCAAATATGCATCGTAGTTGCCCTCGTAATTTACCGTCGCGCCATCCTTCAGCTCAACGATCCGGTCAACTTCTTTTAATACATCGCGGTCATGCGTAATAACCAGCATCGCTTGTTTTGATGTTTTCATCCAATCGATAAACTGCTTCTTTGCTAGGTAATCCATGTGGTTCGTCGGCTCGTCAATCAGTGCTAAATCCGCCTGCGCGTGCATAATTTTCACCACCTCGACCAGCCGCTTCTGCCCGCCGCTCAGCGAGGCGAGGGGGCGCTCCGCCACACCATCCATCTGAAAATTCCTCAACTCTTCGGTCACAAGCTCCTCAATTTGATAGAACCCTTTTTGTCCAAACCGATCAAGCGCCTGTGTATATTCTTCGATCTTTGCCATGTCGTTGCCCATCGTCTCAGGATAAGTATGCAGAATATGCCGCAATCGTGCGTACTCCGGCAGCCCGCTCAAGATGTACTCCAGCACTGTAGTATCGCCAACATCGTGATGCTCCTGCGCCGTTGCCACGACTACGCTGCCGCGGCGAAAAATTACGCTACCCGTAAAATCTTTATCCGTGCCTGTCAATATACCAAATAGCGTCGTTTTTCCTGCGCCATTGCGTCCGATGAGCCCGACTTTCTCGCCGTCGTCCACGCTAAACTTCACTCCGGTCATCAACACCGTAGGACCAAACGACTTCTCAGTAATATGGACGTCAGCAATCATACGGAATAGTATATCATAGCTCAGTATTGATTTTCGGTGTACTTTATTTTATAATATATAAAAGCCCCTGAGTTGCAAGACATCTCTTGACTTATACACATAAACTTGACATAATCGTGCATAGACTCCACGCGCAGCCGCGCATAATTCTCGGAGTCTCGTGTAGAGAGAGGGTGGGTCAAATGGCTCAGCCAACTATCGCCGAACCGAGCAGCTTCTCGCCTTTCGGCGAGAAGATTAATGTGGTAAATGCCCGCTACCGCGCGCCGTTCCGGCGTCCAGCGGAGGGTGAGGTTGCTGTCGCGCCAACGCGTCTGTCAGTGACGGACGCTGAGCTGTTTACGGGCGCACTTTTGTTCGGTGCTATTGGTGTTGCGTGCCTCACCGAAGCCGCGACCGGTCAAGTGCTCGCGCGTGGTCTTACTGACCGACGCATCACCGCAACACGCCGCATTGCTTGCGGTGTCATCGGCGCCGCAAGTGCCACCATCGCCAGCGTCGCCGGCTTTACACTGGCGCGGCGCTACGCTACCATCATAGCCAACTAGAGCGACTAACGCGTGCGCCCCTGCAGCGCCCCACAGTTGAGCCGCCCCGGACATACGTTGTCCGTTCGTGCTCCTGTCTGGGGCGGCTTTTCTTTTTGCACCCTAATATGCTCTTTATGCGAACATTGCTTGCACTATACTACCTGCAGCAACGCGGGCATCATCTTCGGCGCGCTGAATTACCGCCTGGTCAATCTCTGCTGCACGGACGGCAGCTTTTGCAATAAATTGCCGCAACGCAGGCGACCATGTTTCGGGCGGTGTATCAATCTCCGCGCCAAGTTGCTGCACCATTACATCAACATGACGGCGACGCGTACGCGTACGGTATTCAACTGGCGTTTCTTCCAGCATAAATAGTTCATCTTGCACGATTTCAAGTGATTTCAGCTTAGCACTTAATTTTTCGCGCAGCGTATCAGCGCCGAAACCTTTCGACCTAAGCGCTGCCAGCTCATTCGCAAAGCCTGCGGTTTGGTGCAATGCGTCGCGCGACAATTCATCAGAGTGTCCGGCAACTTGCTGCGAATATTTCTGCGTGCGATACGAGTATTCGGCATCGTACAGCGAACGTAATCGCGCCACAATATTAAACGGCAATTGTCCGCTCGTATAATAATCTTTTAGTTCATCGGGCAGAGAATGATAACGTAACGCTTTGCTCACACGATCGGCGGAATAACCAGTTAACAATACTAACTCTTTTTGCGTTGGCACGCGTCCGTCGTGCTTACGCTGAAAGTAATAATAATGCCGCGCAATATCATTCGCCGCCTCGACTGGATCGACCTCACGATGCTCGTTTTCGCGCCCCTGCAAACTCACCGCGTCGGCAAATGGCAGATTATGATACACGTCAATGCGCACATCGCTCTCGCGAAGCGCATACCCATATTTATCGGCGACTATACGCATAGCACGGCAGCGGCGATGTCCAGCGATCAAAATCCGCCACGTACCGTCGGGGCGGCGCTCAAGTTCACTGCTATCCGGAATCACAACCGTATGTCCATCACCGTTATAAAATACGCGATATTCATCTAGGTATGCCTGCAATTTACCTGCATCATCAAATTCATTAACTTGAATCGGATTAACCTGGCGCAAGTGCGGCGGTTCCGCGCCGCCATCAAGCGAGACTGCTAGCTCTTGTAGCGCCGCCGGATCGTACGTTGTGCGAATCTGCGGCAGCTCATTGACGCAAAACGGCAGCTGCGACATATCACATTCGTTAAATTCAGCACTACATTTAGACACTCGCGGGGCCTGGTTGCTCTCATAATTCATTGTTTCTAGTATAGCGCACATGTCATTATGACGCTATATATAATGTGTAAAATACATCGTTATCCACTATATGTAGCGTGTAGTATCATTATGCTGCAATGATATAATGATGTAATATGAGCAAGAAGCGCCCGCACAGCAAAAAACACGCTGGTTCGTCCGCGATCATTAACCGCCGGGCGCGGTTTGATTACACGCTGGGCGACGAAATTGTAGCAGGGCTAGCGCTCACTGGTCTGGAGGTGCGCGCCGCCCGTGACGGACACGTACAACTAAAAGGCGCGTTCGTTACAGTAAAAAATGGAGAATTATGGCTAAATAACGCTAGTTTCAGTCTACGCCATAACGAGCGCGGCAAGCCCGAAGCGCGCACGGTTGATACAAGCCCGCGCAAGTTGCTTGCAAACCGCCGGCAAATCGACCAGCTCGCCGCAAGCCGTACGCAAGGCATGACAATCGTGCCGACAAAATTACTGACACGGGGACGATTTATCAAACTCGTCATTGCGCTCGGTAAAGGCAAAAAGCGCTACGATAAACGCGAAACTATCAAACGCCGCGACCAAGACCGCGAGGCAAAACGGCTGATGCGCTAAGAATACGCCGATAAATCACACTTTAGCTAAACGCCATATTCGCATGACAGAAGTGCAGCAAACAGCAAAATACACTCAAACGTTTCAGACGCTATGGCATTCAAGCTATTGTTCAAGTTCCCGCCGCGCATCAATCAGGCGCTGATACAATTCAACAAGCTTCTTCGCCATCGCCTCAGAGTCAAACGCTTTCGCGACACGTAATGCGCCTGCCGATAAGTGCTTAAGCTTCTCGCGATCGCTGAGGATATCAGTAAAGACGCGCGCAAAATCTTCACCTTCAATTCCGTCGGTCAAAATTGAATTCTTCGGCGTAAGCGCTTCGGTCAAACGCTCATCGCAGTACACGATCGGCAAGCCTGCTGCGGCTGCCTCCAGAAACGTCATCGGCTGATTGTCGAAATGATACGACGCAAGCGCGAACACGTCTGCCTGCTTAAGCAACGATGCTACCTGCGCGCTTGAGCACATCCCCGTAAATATCACGCGGTCTTCTAGCTCTAATTCCGCCACGCGCTTACGCAATTCGCGTTCGTATGGGCCGCCGCCGACAAGTATGAGTTTAATCGTCTTATCGGCAATGTGTGGCATCGCTTCAATGAGCGCCATCTGCCGCTTCTCGGGGCTGAGCCGCGCCACGCAAATGATAAATTTTTCACCGCGCTTTTTTGCAATTGGCGAGTCTATAGCGCGCGCATGACGATATTTTTTCGTATTAATACTATTCGGAAAAATATAATACGGCGTCGTCAAGCCGCCTTCGTCGACCAAAATCTTCGCTAAATGTTTCGATGGAGATAAACATGCATCGCATTTATTCGCGAACGCTGCCGTCAGGCGCCAACCTTGACGCGATAGCATGTCTTTAATCTTACTGCGATCAAGTTCGCGAATCTGCTCGCGCGACATTTTCGGCATAATCGGCTTCGTTCTCAGCACCACGGGAAACGCTACCGTTGCTGCGATTAACCCCGCCGTTACCATAAACGGATAATCGTCAATGAGCTCGGTGTAGAGCGTGTGGATCGTCGTGACATGCGGAATATTCTGGCGCTTCGCAACACTATGCGCTAACACGCCTAAATAAAACTGCGTCTGGCTATGTACGACATCAAAGTCATATTCGTCAAGGCGTTTTGCAAGCCCTGGGTAAATATACGCCATTTCGCGCTTTTCAAACACATAATTCTTTGACGACGGCATACGAATTACGTGGTCGTCATAGTCGTCATAATCTTCGACTTTCGGCGCGACAACAAACACCTCGTGCCCTAAATCCTCCAGCGCTTGCTTGTATGTTGCTGTCGACGTTGCCACGCCGTGCACCGACGGTAAATAATCGTCGATAAATAGTCCAATTCTCATAACTACCCCTTAGTATATCATATTGCGCGCACCCGGCTCGTCAGGCAGCAAATCGCGCCAAGCTTCAAAGTGCAGAATATGACCGGCACTTGGTACGATACGGATCTTCGCCTCAGGTAAAAGCTGGCGCATCGCATTGCGCGCCTTCTCGGAGACAACCCTATCTCTTGCTCCCATCACGACCGTAACACGCCGCTGAACTTCTAGGGAAGGGGACGCTGTAAATGGGTTATCGTTATAAAGTAGCGTTGATAATATAGTCGATGTCCGCAGTGTCGTTGTTGCTTTTTTGTATTTTTCAGACTCAAGAAACCACGACCACGTGTCGCGATCATACGTATTCATACCGACCACACCGCGAATCAATTGTCCAAGGTAGATATTGTACACAGCCCAAAACGCTTTTTTTGGCATGTGTGTCGAAACAACCTGCAATGCATTTGAAACCTGCGACGTATGAGGCGTCGGGCAAGCAAGCACAACACGCGTTTTTTGCGGCAACAAACCGTTAACCATATAACGATACACGACAGACGAACCATATGAATTACTACTCAGCAAATCCGGCGTCCGCCCAATCGCATCAATCACGCGCGCCAACCACGCCGCTAAATCGTCGTACGACCGCAATTCCGGCAGCTCCGAGCCGCCATGTCCCGGCAAATCAACGGCGTACACAGCATAACCGGCGCGCACATACTGTTCAGCAAGCGGCATCATGTCAATTTTACCACCCGTCACGCCGTGGACTACAACCGCAACTTTGTTAGCGCTCGTGTTGCACTCCAACCAGCAGATTCCGTTTCGCTGGCGCTCCTCGCAGCCGAGCGCTGCAGCGATCTGCCTCAAGCTTGGCGGTCGTGTTGATCGTTTCATGCCATCGTATTATAGAGCGCATGCGGCAAAAAAGCTACTGCATATTGTATAATGCAAGTATGCAAACGCTTCATATTGCGCTCGTGCTTGAAGACATGTTTCCTGATTCCAGCGGCGTTAGTCGTTCCGTACAAATGCAAATTGAAGAGCTGGTGCGTTTAGGGCACCGCGTCACGCTGCTCGCGCCTGCCGTACAGCTAGTGCCACCCGCAAACGCTGAAACGATTCGCCTGCCGTCATATCGCTTCCCAGGGCTGCCAAAGCACACGCGAATTATTGCCAGTACTCGTACGCTCGCTAAGCAGATTTCACGCGAGCACAAATTCAATGTTATTCACAGCCAAACCGACACTGGTGCCGTGCGGCTAGCGGCGCATATCGCACGCATACAACACATTCCGCATGTACACACCTTTCACACCAACATGGCGGGCGCACACAGTACAGCGCCAATTATCGCGTTTCTCGGCAGCATCGGCTACCGGCTAGGCGCGTACAAACTACGGCGTATTCGCGGCAGTACGCAAGCCCTAGCTGCAATCAATCGTACTATACTGCACGAAGAGTCGCCGCTCGGGCTGTTTGACTGGCGATCGCAAGCGCTTATGGCGACAAGCGTTGATGCTATTACTACGCCATCGCGCTACATGTTACGTTACATTCAGGCTGCCGGCGCTAGTATGCACATTCCAAATGCTAGCATTCCTACCGGCTATAGCCGCTCGTTTGAGGCGATTATCGCAAAGACAAGACGCAAGCGGACATCGCATGCGTTGCGGTTTGTAAGCGTCAGCCGCATCGTCAAGGAAAAACGCCTCGCAGTCGTTATTGACGCATTTCGCCAAGCAGATATTCCAGACAGCGAACTCGTCATTATCGGCGACGGCGCAGAGCTTGCCGCTCTGCGCGCCCACGCCCAGGGCGATACGCGCATTACGTTCACCGGGCACGTTGGCAGCCAGCAAGAGATCGTACAGCATCTGCGCGATGCCGACATATTCATTCTCGCGTCATACCGCTTCGACAACCAGCCTATCGTCATTACAGAAGCACTTGCTGCCGGATTACCCGTATTGTACTGCGACGACCGGCTCGACGTCGGACTACACTCAAACAACAGCCTGCTCGTTGAGCCGTCTTGCAAGGCGCTCGCCGCCGGTATGCGCCAATTAGCCGATAAATCAACCCGCCATCGCCTAAGTATTGGCACGAAGTCCGTCTTCCGCGAGTTGTCACCAGAGGCAACCGCGCGCGCGTATACCAAACTATATCAACAGCTGCTCTCAAGTAAGAAGAGAAACTTTTAGCGATCCTAGCTCGCCGTCAGAGCATATAGTGCTTAGAAACAAGCGTGCAGAAAGAGAACACGTTAGCCAAACAGAGTGCTCAACTACTTCATATCTTTATTCGAATCAGGACGCAGGTGGCAGGCAGTATGTCTCTACTAACCTAATAACCGGTAACGCCATAGTTTCGCGCGGTAATTCTATGCTGCGATCAATAATAGCAGCAGGACAAGGATCGCGCGGCGGGAGCACCGTTGGCAGCTCGCCCACAGGGTAGGTGAGTGCGCCAGCAGGCGGCACGACCGGCTGTACTGAGCGCGTACGATCGGCGCGGTTGCGAGCGGTGATTTGCGCCGCCTGATCGTCAACACGAGCGCGGTCATCAGCATTTAACTCGGCGTACGGACGCGGCATCATACCAAGCGTACGTTGGGCGCTTACTACCGGATCGCACACGAAAAACAAATCAAGCACATGCTCGCATAATCCAGCACGGGCAAGCTCTTCGCCGACTTCGCCGAGCGCACGCCCGTCTAGCAATACAATCTCCACGCCCTCTTCGCGCGCATCGCGCAGCCATTTGCGCAACAACGCATCTTTGAACGCTTGGCTGCGCGGACGAGCACCAATTTTTACGCTGTTCGCGCTGATTTCCGGCGTGTAGAGCAGCGCATCGCGGTCTGCTCGCGGCAGATGATACACGAATTTCACGCGGCGCACGCAAGCGTCTTCGTTACGCTTATCGGCAAGAAATGCATCAATTGCTGCCGGATCGTCCAGATCTACGCCATATTCTTGCATCATTACCACGAGCACGCGAAAGACTTGCCCCGCATCAATCAGCATAACAGGCAGAAATAATTCATCGCGCACGTAATCTTTTACCAAACTCACAATCGTACCTTTGCCGCTGCGCGCATCGCCGTCGAACGTTACCAGCTTGGGAAGTGGATTGGTCATTAGATTCTATGATAACATGGATTCGCGCGAAATCCGTACGCTTGATTAAAAATACTCAGCAAACGATTATATAAATAACCTGCCCATACGCTATACTAGGTCCATGAAACTCTTCTCTTGGAACGTCAACGGTATCCGCGCCGTCATCAACAAAGGCGAGTTCGCGCGGTTCATTAGCACATACAACCCCGACATCGTTTGCCTGCAAGAGACGAAAGCATCGCGCAGTCAAGTAGAAATTGACTTATCTGAATACACTGAGCATTTCTACTCAGCGGCGAAAAAAGGCTATTCAGGCACAGCGGTTTTCTCGAAAACACCAGCGCACTGCTACCGCGACGGCTTTCCGAACGGTATTGTCCAGCGATTTCAGCTAACAGGCGACCGCTACGGTGATCCGAACGACGAAGGGCGCATTATCGCCGCAGAATTTGACGATTTCTGGCTCGTAACGTGCTATACGCCAAATTCCAAAGGCGATTTGAGCCGGCTGAGCCTGCGCCAACGCTGGGACGCCGCGTGTCTCGCATATCTGCAAGAATTGGAGACGGGGCAATATGGCGCCGCTAAACCTATCTTATACTGCGGCGATATGAATGTAGCATACGCCGACATTGACCTTGCAAACCCGAAATCAAACGCCGGCAAACATGGTTTTACCAATGAAGAGCGCGCTGGTTTTCAAGCGTATCTTGACGCTGGGTTTATTGATGTTTTCCGCGCCGCCCACCCGCACGAAGCGAACGCTTACACTTGGTGGACGCATTGGGCGAACGCCCGGGCGCGCAACGTTGGCTGGCGGATTGACTACTGGCTGGCATCTGTCGCAATTGCACCGCGCGTGCAAAACCCAACAATTCACGCCGAACAAATGGGCAGCGATCACTGCCCGGTGAGTATTGAATTTGCGTAGGCTGTCTTAAACAT
>ERZ773073.1090-NODE-1090-length-13089-cov-11.192880_pt1 | contig 13089 bp, 14 predicted proteins | sample MGYA00580616_ERZ773073 | MGnify/ENA primary metagenome ERZ773073 (study PRJEB29015, sample SAMEA2737960) | human oral metagenome | biome: human oral; feature: human-associated habitat; material: dental | place: China | collected 2131 ...
GTCTTGCCCTCCCCGGTCGCCAGCTCGATGGAGAACCCCCGCAGCAGGGCGGCGGCGGCCAGGTGCTGGTTGGGGAAGGGGTCGAGCCCCACCTCCCGCCCCGCCACCTCACCTGCGGCCGCCAGGAAACCGGCCAGTTCGGCGTCGCTGGTTGCGTCGAGGGATGTCGGGGTCTCGGGCGGGTTCTCCGGCATGGCGTCCACCACCCGCTGGAGACGTTTGAGGCGTTTGTCGTTGGCGGAACGCCACATGGACTCGCGCAGACGGTCGGCAACGGATGTGAGGGGCACGATGACTCCTGGGTCGGGTGCCATCCAGCCTAGGGCGTGCTGCGGACGTGGTCGCGGAAGAACCCGGGGATCACTCCTCGGCTGCGGGAACCGGTTCGGAGCAGGCGAAGCGCTGAAGCCGGAACCCGTCGTATCGCGATATGCCCAGGCCACCCTGGACGCTCATCTCCGCGTTCGGCTGCCCTTGGGGAACCTCCTTGTCCGGGATGTATCCGACGCAGAAACGCTCCGCCTCCCGTCCCAGCCCGGACGAGGAGGTGAGATGACCCTCCTCCGATTCCCGCCCGGGGGAGACGTCAAACACTTTCTGCGCGGGAGTCACATAATAGTTTTCGTTCCCGGGGACGGGTTCAAAAGCGATGACGAGGGATTTCCCTCCATGTACCCTGTCGGGCACCACGAGCGCTTTCCATTCAGGTACCCAGATCCGATCACCGGAACCATTTCTCACCCGGTAGGAATAACCACCACCTTCGCTTTTCTCAACCTCGACACTCACATCGGAGGAAGTCTTGTCGACCACCAAACGCTCCTCCCAATCGCATCCCGTCAGGGCAGCGACCGTGAGCGCGAACACCAGTCCCCAGGCGCCCGCGCGTCCTGCTCCGTAACGTCTCATTCGCAATGCCCCTCCAGTACGGCCCGTTCTCGTTTCTCCAGATCGACTTGTCAAAATCGTTTTCTCCGGTTCGCTGTGGACACAGGAAATCATCGACGCTGAATCGGCGAAGCAACTGCGATTTTATCAATGCGGGGTGTCACTCCGGGGATCACCAATTCCTCGGGGAAGCGACAGAACACCCCCGGGACGCCTCGCCTATCTGCTCACCGGGACGACGGCGCCGGGACCACGCGACCCGCACGGAACGGGCCCCACGCGCGGGAGCTAGGATTCCCGCATGTTGGCCTCAGTGATCACGTGTTCGGACCGGGTCGCCGCCGGGGTCTACCCCGACCGTTCCGGCCCCCTGCTGCGGGAGGCCCTGAACGGGTTGGGGTTCGAGCCCCGGGGGCCGAGGGTGGTGCCCGACAATCTCGTCATGATCCGCGCCGCCATCCGGGAGGCTGTCGCGTCCGGGGCGCGGGTGGTGCTCACCACCGGCGGCACGGGCGTCGGGCCGCGCGACGTCACCGTCGAGGCCACCCTCGATCTGCTCGCCTGCGAGCTGCCCGGGATCATGGAGGCCATTCGCCGTCACGGCGCCGAGAAGAACCCCCATGCCTTGGTGTCGCGGGGCCTGGCGGGGGTGGTGGAGTGCGCCGGGACTCGCGCGATCATCATCAACGCGCCCGGCTCTGAGGGCGGCGCATCCGACACCATCGAGGTCGCCGGCCCGCTGCTGCAACATCTCGTCGAACAACTCGACGGCGCCGATCACTGATCTCGCGTCGGGCGGGGAGGAAGTCCTGCGTGTTCCGGGCAGCGGACGAGACACGCAGGATTCCGAGCCCGCCGTCAATCTCCGGTATTGGGCAGCCCCGGCCGTAGTCTGGGCCCTGTTGGGTCAGGGCGTGCCGGAACCGTCGGATCTGGCAGGCCAGTGGGCACTGGAGTTGTCGGCGCTGGCACGGCGGTGGGTGACGGCAACACCGGCGGGACAGTGGCAGACGGCGATGGTTTCGGCTCGGAGCTGCTGGTTGGACTCGGGGCAGGTGGTCCTGTCACGGTTGGTGTCGCTGCCGCACTGGACGAAGTTTCCGTTGGCGAAGCACTTGGCTCCACCGTGGATGTTGGCGATGGGATCACCGATGACGAAGATGACGGCAGCACGGTGGGATCGCTCGTTGCTGTTGGGCTCACCGAAGGAGTCGCACTGGCTGAGGTCGTGGATGACGGAGACGGACTGGGGGAGGGCGTAGCTGAAGGTGTTGCCGAAGAACTCTCGCTTGGCGTCGGCGAAGGACTACGGGTCGGCGATGGGGTGTGCGTACGAGCCTTGGAGCCATGCCAGTATAGGTTTCGGGAGCTCTGCACCCAACCCTACATCGGATGAGACATCCGGCGGCGTAGCCTGCCTGGCCACCCGAGGAATACCGATCTCTCTGGCAAGGGTTTCAGCAATTTCTTGATGTCCGGTGATATTCGGATGATACCACTCCATGGGGTCGGCGGCATATATTCCACGAGTTTCTCCGCTGACGATTCTGATTCCCGCAGTTTCAAAGAATTCATTTACCCAACGTACAGAATTCTTTAAGAGAACACTGGGGTTGGGTTCATGCCCGCGGAAATGTTCTGGAATCGAACCTATGTAACGAGGACGAGGCGTGGTTGAAGGGTAGGGCGGAAGCGATCGATTCCATTCCACGACCGCCTCCTTTTGAATCGCCGCCAACTCCTGTCCCGCCTTGAGGATTTCGGTTCCAGCGTCGTAGAAAATCCATTCACCGCACGCCGGCGCCGAATCGTCGAACCGAGAGCACCCAAACAGCTTGTACCAGTCACTATCAGGTAGCAACAGATTCGGATACCCAGCCAGAACAATGTCGACGTCATACCGTCCCATACTTCTCAATTTGGCGGAGATTGTCGTGAACAACCTTTTCGTCCACGCCTTCAAGCCGTTAGGACCAGGGTCGCTCACGATGGCCCGAGCCTTTTCGACCGCCTCCTTGCAACTCACAGGGTGTCTCAGCCCTCTGGCAAAACATTTCTCGACAACAGCCCCGAAACCTATATCATTTCCACCAACGGTGAGCATAACCATATCAACATCAGTGGAAATTCTATCAACCTGCTCGTTGATCAAATTCTCAGTAGTGTGACCTTGGTGTCAAGTGGTGGAAGCAACGAGTAGGCGTTCGTATGCTTCGCGTGGGGTGAGCCATCCCAAGGCTGCTCTGGGACGTTCATTGAGCTCTTCGGCGATGGCGCCTGTGATAGGGCTGGTGTGTGGTGATGTCCCGCGTCAAGTAGTTGGCAGAGTTTCTTCTTGTTCGAAGGTGGGGGTGGCGGGGCCGACGTGCCCGAGGTGGATTTCGAGGGGCCGGTTCCAGGCGATGGCTTCGTGAGGGCGCACGGTGTTGTATTCGATGCGGTAGTCCTCGGCTCGCTCGACGAGTGTGAGGGCGTCGGGGATGTCGCCTGGGAACAGGCGCTCGTATTTCAACGTTCCGACCCCGCGTTCCCGGGACCCGTTCTGGCGTGGTTTCCGGGCCCGTGTGCGGACATGCCGGAGCTCGGGGTGGCCCATGATGAACAGTTCGAAGTTCAGTGACCGGAACGGGCCACCCTTATCGGTCACGATCGTGACCACGGGTAGCAGCACGCCGGTGTCCTCGTTGACGGGGCAGGTATCGACGAGCGGATGCCCGAACATGCGTTCGTAATCGGCCAGGACGAGCTCGATCGCCGTGATCGCGTCATGCTGGTTCGCAGTCGGCGAGATATGCCAAGGGTGCTCGTATTGTGAGTACCAGTCCTGGCACCCCGCGATCCGCCAAATCCCACCCTAGGCGGTCTCGAACTCGGGCAAGATCCAGCTGCCGCACCCACTACGGAGCCGGTCGGGGGCTTCGCGAACACAGCTTTAGCAGTCCCTTGGCGAGCTCACGACGTTGCTTGGCGTATTCCGAGGGCAGCAACAGGCCCGTCGTCTCGCAGCAGCCACAGCATGGTCGCCTGTGAGGCCTTATGCCCGTCATGGCGGGTCATCGCCCAGATCGTGCGATGCCCCAGGCCGGCTTGGGGGCATCGCATGTCCGACCACAAGATCCTGTGCAGCCATACGAGCCGGTTGGGGCCGCGGTCTCTTCAGCGGCTCAGCCTGTTTCGCTTTGGCTTACCACCTGCGCCAGATCCCGTTCAGGCATGTCAATCAGTCGACAGAACCTCGCAGTGGACATGCCCGCATCCACACGGATCACCTCGAGGTCCTCAAACGGCCCAACCTGCTCTCCGCCGATTTCTTCCACACCCGAATCTCAACAACAGCCTCACCCAACCCCTGAGTCAACTCAACTCAGCGACCTCGACCTCAAGCTGCTGCTCCCGGGACGTGGACTTACCCGTCTCAATCCCAGCTCTACCGCCTTCAAGGAACTGCCGTTTCCAGTTCCCGATCGCCTGCCCGGAAACCTTCTCCCAGCAGACTGCCTCAGCAATCGAGATCTCACCGTGCAGCACGGACAACACGATACGTAACTTCTTCTCCACACGGATCATCACAGAACGACTCATGATGACTCAAACCCTTCAGCTAGAACGTTGCACCAGCAACTAACTACCCCTGCCACATAGCCTGACGCGCGACAAACCTCACCAACTACATAACCAGATCCCAACTCGAAGCAGACGGTTTCAGACCCCTCATCCACTTACTTCTACGAAGAGCCATTTGACTGCAGGACGACTCAGCCAGCTTCGAAATGGGTATGGCCCCACTCGCTGACACTCACACGGCTTCGAGGACATGGGGTGTAGGAGAATGGGTAGTGCTGGCACCACCCCGAATGTGGAGTGCACCCTGTGTTGCGCGACCGATCCCGGCGATGGAATTGAGACATGTTCGATGACACCTACTCAGCAGCCCTGCTGGCCACCCACGACATCACCAAGAGTTTCGGCACGGTCACGGCATTGGCCGGGGTCTCCCTCACCATCGCCTCCGGGGAGTCCGTCGCCATCATGGGGCCCTCCGGTTCCGGCAAGTCCACCCTCCTGCACTGTCTGTCGGGTGTGCTGACCCCTGACAACGGACCGGTCCTGTTCGCCGGCAGGGATCTCACCCGGATGTCCGACGCGCAGCGCTCCCATCTACGGTTGCACCAGTTCGGTTTCGTCTTTCAGGACGGCCAGCTGATCCCGGAGCTCCCGGCCCGTGAGAACGTGGCGCTGCCGCTGCTGCTCACCGGCACCCGGCGTCGCGCCGCGCTGGCGAAGGCCGATGAGGTTCTGGCGAAGATTGGCATTCCCGATCTAGCCGGTCGTCGTCCCTCCGAGATGTCGGGTGGGCAGGCGCAGCGGGTCGCGATAGCCCGCGCACTGGTGGCGAATCCCCGGGTGGTGTTCGCCGATGAGCCCAGCGGCGCGCTCGATCAGGCAACGGGTCACGAGGTGATGCAGTTGTTGACCGCAACCGTCGCTCGGGCAGGGGCGTCGCTGGTGATGGTCACCCACGACTCGGCGGTCGCACGTTGGTGCTCACGTCTAGTGGAGATCCGTGACGGCCTGGTCCATGCCGACCGCCGCCTCGACGCGGGGATCGCGCGATGAGCGCCGCCACCGGTTTGACCGGCCTCACGTTCCAGCTCACCCGCGCGCGGTTCGCGGTTCGCCAAGGTGAAGCCCTGCTGTTTTTCGCAGCCGTGTTGGCCAATACCATCTCTGCCGCCCTGGCTTTCACAGTGGCGGGCGGGACGATGATGTTCTACACCCGCTGGGAACAGCCCACCGGACTGCTGGCGGCCCTGAAGGCGGAAGATCCCTCCTTCGACCTGATCCTGGGTTTCTACGTGGTGCTTGCCTTGATTGCCACGGCTCTGCTGGTACCCGCGATGGCCTCCCTGTCGGCATCAGCAGCCGTGCTGGGGGCGCAGGGTCGTGAGCAGCGACTGGCAGCTCTTCGACTGCTCGGACTGAGCTCCGGTGATGTAACCCGCATGTCGTTGATCGACTCGGCCATCCAGGCAAGCATCGGCACTCTCTTCGGCGGTCTGCTCTACCTGGTGACCGCTCCCTTCTGGGGAGCGCTCGAATTCCAGGGGGAACCAACGGCCCTGATCCTGCCCTGGTGGCTGGCACTGAGCGTTGCGGCTTCGAACATCGTCATCGCGCTGATCGCCACCTGGTGGGGGCTGCGACAGGTCCGGATCTCCCCTCTCGGTGTCGCTCGTCGTGGCGCAAAACCCCGAATGACCTGGAAACGGGTTGCGGCTTTTCTCGCGATTCTGGTCGTGACCTTCGTCGGAATGCCTGGTCTCCTGTCCGAAGGTGAAGCCACGGCCTATGTGGTGCTGGCTGTACTCATCAGCAGCGTGATCTTCGGCTACAACCTCTTCGGACCGTGGATGCTCCAGCTCTTCTCCCGTCTCTACCGTCTGATTCCCGGACCAGCAGCGCTGATGGCCGGACGCCGGATCATGGCCGATTCCCGCAGCGCCTGGCGCCGCATCGGCGGACTGGGAATCCTGGCGCTCATAGCGGGCTTTCTGGGATCGATGCCCTTCGAGATGAACAGCAACGTCAATGCTCTCATGCGAACTTTTGCGGACAAAGTCAAATGGGACCTCGCCAAGGGAGTCATCATCACCTTGACGGTTGCCCTGCTGCTGACTGCCACCGCCATCCTCATCAGCCAGGCCTCGTCCATATTCGAAAGGGCAGGCCTCACGGTCGCGCTGCACCGCCTCGGCACGCCCAGTTCCTTCCACACGAAGGCGCGGTGGCTGGAGAACCTGGGGCCGCTTGCACTGGTCACCGTGGTCGGATACCTCGTTGGCCTCGGCATTGCCCAGCCCGCGCTGATGGCCATGGAGAAAAAGCTCGGACAGCATGCCTCCGAGGCCGGAAACGTTGTGGTGGCCGCGGTGCTCGTGGGTGGCTTCGTCCTCGCCGCCCTGGCACTGGCGGCCACCCAGCCCCTGCAAAATCAGGTGCTGCGCACTCAGCGGCGCCGCAACGACTGAGCACTCACTGGCCTCCCGACCCGGAGCGGCTGTATGCCCTCGGGCCGGGAGGTCACGACTGTGCACCGATGTAACTGCGCACCGCCATCCGCCACGTGCCGATGGCCAGCAGGACGGAACCCGCGAACGAAACCGCGAGCAGCACCAGCTGACCGCTCTCGAAGAAGCTGTTCGCTGGAACGGTGATGGCCAGTCCGACCGGCACCACGAAAGTCAGGACGATCTGCAGTGGAAGCGCATGGAGACCCAGGGGCCAGCGTCCCACGGTCTCGAGGATCTGATTCGCCACGATGAGCACCCCCTTGCCCCTGCGCATCATCATGCCGAGGCCGGCGATCAGGTAGCACCACGCGGCGAGCGTGCCGATCCCCAAGGCGAGCGCCATGACGTAGTGGGCAAGCCTCGGTAGACCACCACCAGCGTTCAGCCAGGTCGCAATCGTGATCCCGACTCCGAGCAGCACGTGGGTCAGAGGGCCGAACGCCACCTCTGACAAACCGATCAGGAACAGTCGCGGTCCGGGGTTCAGCAGAATCAGGTCGGCACTTCCGTCGTGAATGCCCTCAACGAACCGGACCGTCGACGGGTACAACGCCACCTCGATGACCCCGAGGACGATGAAATGCGTACCGAGCAGAAAGACCAGCCCCTGGGCTGACCAGCCCGCCAGCACCGACGTCCTGGACGCGACGAACCACAAGCCGAGAAGATCCGCGCTCAAGGTGATACCGCTCAACAGGAGCGACATCCAGAAATCCGTCCGGTAGGCCCAGAGCCTGGTCACACTCATCTTCAGCAGCGCCGAGAAGCAGCGGATGAGGTATCGGATCCGCATCTCAGGCCACCACCGTCTCGAATCGGGCCACCGCCCTGCGCGACAGAACAACAGCCGCCAGCAACGCCAACGCAGCCCACAACGCCTGCTGTCCCAGAACCACCCACCCGGAGACGCCGTCATCGAACAGGCTCAAAGGCAGCGCCAGCATGCTCGGGAACGGGGTCAGCGACGCGGCCGTGTCAAACCAGTCCGGAAGCAACTCCAGCGGGGCAAAGCTGCCCGAGGCCAAACCCTGAACCGCAAAGTACAAGCCATTGACAGCGTTCATCCGTGTGGTCCAGAAGGACAGCTGCGCAAGCCCCCACTCGATCAGAAACCGGATCACGATCGCCATCACCAGGGATGCGACGAAGAACACAGCACGATCCCATCGAACATCCAGGTAGGCCCTCCCCACGATCCACATCACCGCTCCACCGACCAAAGCCACGGGCCCGGAGAAGAGCTTCGAACCCAGCGTGAGCGCCAGATCGCGACCCACGACAGCGCCCGGGCGCAGCAACTGGAGGGCATAGTCGCCGGAGCGGATCCGATCGCCGTAGTCCCACATCAGCCAGGTGTAGGACAGGTTGTTCACGACGAACGCCATGCTGAAGTACGCCGTCAGCCTCGCCCCAGCGGCGCCGCCACCGATCCCCTCCACATTCGTCCAGATCGCCAGCATGACCACCGGCTGGAGGAGACTCAACACAATCCACACGACAGCGGCCCCCGGGTAACGCCACTCCGCACGGTAGAAGACGAGGGCCTCCGCCCAGACTCCCCTGATCGTTCTCACCCGACCCCACCCTCGGCATACAGCGCGGCAACCAGGTCGTTCATGTCAGGACGTCCGATGGTGATCTCCGTGAATGCCACCCCCGCCCCGGTCAGGGCATCAACTACCTCACGCGAGGACGCATTCGTGTCGAACCGGAACACCGAGGCATCGGATCCCGGAACCTCCCTGTGGTCGAAAGCCGCAATCGCCCTCCTTGCCTCGTTGACACGCCCCGGATCGAGGGTGAGGCCCACACGCAGAGGAAGGGGAGCGTGGGAGACCATGTCCTGCAGTGACCCGTCGAATACGAGCCTTCCACCGTCGAGGAGCAGGGCCCTGTCACACACCGCCTCGACGTCCTCCATGTAGTGGCTCGTCAGGATGATCGTCGCCCCCGTATCACGGTTGTACTCCCGCAGGAAACCACGAAGCGACCTCTGCGAGGCAGCATCAAGCCCGATCGTCGGCTCGTCGAGCAATACCAGCTCGGGAAGGTGCAACAGCCCCATCGCCAGCTCCCCACGCATCCTCTCCCCCAGCGACAGGGTCCTGACGGGACGGTCGATATAGGCCCCCAATCCGAGGAGCTCCTCGAACCGTGCCAGGGTCTCGTCGAACTCATCGCGAGAGATGTCGTACAACACCCGTTGCAGCTCCAAAGAGACACGCAGGGGCACGTCCAGGTTGGCCCTCTGCTTCTGCCCCATGATCAGGGAGGTACGCATGAGAAACCCGCGGGACCTGCGGGCCGGGGTTTCACCCAAACAGGAAATGGTCCCCTCGCTCGGTCGCAGAACCCCGGAGAGCATCCGCATCATGGTGGACTTGCCCGCCCCGTTCGGCCCCAGCAGGGCCACCGACTCACCCGCCGCAACCCGGAACGAGACATCATCGACGGCCCGCCCCCTACCGATCTTCGATCCGCGGGGCCGCCGGTAAGCGCGACTCACACGTGAAACCTCAATCACCGGCGAACTCTCAACATCACTTCGCATCACACCACCCCAGCTATCCCGGCCCTCATCCTCGCGGGTCCGGCGCTCTCATCCCGTACAACGAATACTCCGACGCCCTCTCCGTTCAAGGCGTTCGGTTTCCCGCGACTCGCCCGGATGGTATCAATCGCGAGAGGCCCTGTCAATTCCCTCGGCCCTCATGGAACCCGAACCAGGCCGCTGCTCTCATTCGGCGCGAAAGTTCTCGACACCAAGCACCGACAGACGAAGTCGTCCCAACGCCCACCAGCGCAGAAGATCCTGCAGAAGAACAGGAATAACTTTGCCCAGACGGGCCGCATCACGACACTGACGCTGGTGATCAGCACCGTCGCCGTGGCGTAGCGGTGGTTTTGGGACACACGGACGTCCCATCGGAACATCACGTAACATCGCCGATCCACCCGATGCCCGTCCGGCCCACAACGCGCTCCCCCTTGACTCCACACATGGCTCCGACCTAGTGTCTGACCTCATGGAACATCCCCGCATGATGCAGCTTGGCGCGCACTTCACCGCCTCTGCCTGCCGGTGTTCCTGCCCGGTCCATCAGTTCTGACGCACCTGGAAGTCCGGATCGTCCCGGAATTTTCGTCTTCACTGCGCACTCGTAGTCCTCTGCGTTTTCCGGCAGCCGTCGCAAACTGACCCGTCACACCCGTTGATGGTCGACAATCCACACCCTGAACGAGGAGTACCCATGCCCATTTCCCGTCGCCATGTCCTGGGTGGCACATTCGCGTCGTTGGCCCTGGCCTTCACCGCCTGTTCCGGAGCATCGCCCAATCCGGTCGCTTCCTCCGGGACCGGATCTGCCGGCAACGGACAGTTCCGGACCCTCGACCAGATCAAGTCCTCAGGCACCGTCAGGATCGGGGTTTTCAGCGACAAAGCCCCCTTCGGGTATGTCGATGCCGATGGCAAACCCGCAGGCTATGACGTGGTCTACGCGGAGAGAATCGGCAAGGACCTCGGCGCAAAGGTGGACTACGTTCCCGTCGAGGCCGCTTCCCGGGTCGAGTTCCTGCAAACCGCGAAGGTGGACATCGTCCTGGCGAATTTCACCGTCACGCCGGAACGCGGGGAGAAGGTGGACTTCGCCAACCCCTACATGAAGGTCTCCCTCGGGGTGGTTTCCCCGGACTCGGCGCTGGTCACGGAGGAGTCCCAGTTGGCCGGCAAGAAGATCATCGTGGTCAAGGGCACCACGGCCGAGACCTGGTTGGCCAAGAACCATCCGGAGATCGAACCTGACAAGTACGAGCAGTACAACGATGCCACCAGCGCCCTGGCCGACGGCCGCGGGGATGCCTGGGTCACCGACAACACCGAGGCCCTCGCCTGGGCGATCGCGAGCGACGGCTTCACCGCGGGTATCACGGCTCTCGGTGACCCCGACAGCATCGCGGGTGCCGTGACCAAGGGCAACGGGACGCTGCTGTCGTGGCTGAACGAACACTTGGTCACCCTCGGCAAGGAACAGTTCTTCCACGCCGACTTCGAACAGACCCTGCGGCCCGTCTACGGCGATTCGGCGTCCGCGGAGGAACTGGTGGTCGAGGGGGGACAGCTCTGAGTATGGGGAGCGTCACCGGCGAGGAGCTGGCATGAACTGGGGCATCGTCTTCAGTTCGGCCCCCGTCTACGCCGAGGCGGCACTGCTCACGGTGCGGGTCGCGCTGTTCGGAGTCATCGGCGCCCTGTTCGCCGGGATCTGCTGCGCCGTGGCGCAGCACTTCCGCGTCCCTGTGGCCCGCCATCTGGCAGCCGCTTACGTGGAGATCTCACGCAACACCCCACTACTGGTACAGCTTTTCTTCCTCTACTACGGGCTACCGAAACTCGGGATCAAACTGGACCAGGAGATCTGCGCCATCATCGGCCTTGCCTTCTTGGGCGGTAGTTTCATGGCCGAGACGCTGCGGAGCGGGCTGGATGCGGTGGCCCTCGCCTGGTCTACTGAGGGCATCACTGCTGACGTTGTTGAGTGTTGCAACGTCGACGATTAAGAGGTCTGCGGTCGTCCTGTGGTTGGTACGACAACCGGAGAAGCGGTTCCTTCGACGATCAGCTTGAGCTCGTTCGGGAAACTGCGACCCCAGGCGTCAACCGCTGTTCCTCGGACGGAGCTCAAGGGGGCGATTTCTACAGGAAGGTATAGTGGTTGGCGAATATAGATCTCAGGCTCTGCGAGTGCGGTTACGGTGATGGGGGTCGTCGTTGTATTGCGTAGTGCGAAGCTGTTATGAGATATCCACTCCACAGTGAGTTGTGCCGGCTTGAGGGTGGATGCGATGGTTTCGACAGCCTCAGCTGACCGCGACGCAGATTCTGCATGATTCTGTGCGGTGTTCACCGCCCGTTCAGCCCGTTGCGCGGAATCTCTACTCTGCGAAACGAGAGCTTCCAGCGCCTTTGCCTGTCGCTCCGCTGACTCAAGAGCCTTTGCGACTTGTTCTTCTGCCTTAGCTGCGCTCTTCCTGGAGCCGAGCCATCCGATGAACGAACCGATCGCACAGAGCACTGCGACAACGGCGCTGATCAGCGCTCCGACATCTCCCATTGTTTCCTCCTTGGCGAGTGCGGCAGCTCTGGCGCTGCTGCTGGTTGGTGGGGTCATCAAGCCTATCCAGGGGTGCATGCTCGCGTGCAGGAAAAATCTGACGCTGGGCTTGTTGTTATCAATTTGTTTCTAGCTGGATTCGTCATTATCTAGACTGCCGGCCAATTCTAGTGTTCCGCTATTGTTTTGTTAGGTGGTGGGGTGGAGATCCAGTATCAGTTGGGTGTTTTCGGGACTACTATGTATGCACGTCATCCCTACTCTCTTCGAGGATAATCACATGTCTGTATCTCGTGCTGCCACTGTTCCTGAGCGGGGATGGAGGACTTTCCTTCGTCGCTGGTGGTGGGCGATCGGCGTTGCTGTCGTCGTTTTGGGGATCTTAGGCAACCCGCCGGGAGGCGGTGCCAAGTCGACTACGATAACGGCGGCTCAGACGGCTAGCACTACTCCGGCCTCGCTCACGATGCCAGAACTTTCCGGCATGACCGGTGACAAGGCTGCTGAGGCGTTAACGGCGGCCGGAATCACATCCATCCCATCATTCAAGGACGAGGCAGGTAAGGAGACGGTCATCAAATGGTCCAACTGGTCAGTGATGGGGCAGACGCCGTCAGCCGGTGCGAGCATTGCCGCCAATGCGGCTGTGACGCTCACCGTTCACCACGACAGTGCTGACGCTGCTGCATCCGCTGCGGCCGCCGAGCCCCAGACCACGCAGAGGCTGGACGGGGTGTCGGCCGCCCAGGTGTGTGGCAACGAGTGGGAGTCTTCCCTTCAGAAGCAGTATCCTTCAGCCAAGGTTAAGGCTCACTGGATCGCGGACGTGTACGCCCGGGAGTACAAGCCTGCTGAAGACTCCTGGTACATCAAGATGCGGGTCTCCGTAGACAAGGCGGACTTCAACGCCGAGTGCACCGCTTCCGGCTCGGAGAAGTCGCCGGTGGTTCAGCTCGGCCCCATCTACTGAACTTGTGGCCCTGGGGAGCCTCACGCTACCGGCGTGAGGCTCCCCA
>ERZ773073.1092-NODE-1092-length-13069-cov-10.474566_pt1 | contig 13069 bp, 16 predicted proteins | sample MGYA00580616_ERZ773073 | MGnify/ENA primary metagenome ERZ773073 (study PRJEB29015, sample SAMEA2737960) | human oral metagenome | biome: human oral; feature: human-associated habitat; material: dental | place: China | collected 2131 ...
GTCGGATGACAATAAAACCTACTAATAAAGGAAGAAATTCAAAAATTACTACTGATACTAAACTCCATTTAAATAATAGAATAATTCATTCACAAAGAGTTATACTTTTTACTAGTTCATTTTTAAGTAAATTTATAGTGTCACATAGCCTGTTAACTACAGCATTTAATGTACTAATATATTTTATTGCCGAACCCCATCTAACCCCATCTGTCTTTATTTGTTTCCAAATTTATTCGATGGGGTTCATTTCTAGTGTATACGGCGGTATATGTGTCATTATGATGTTTCCTGAAATTTCTAAATTCTTTGATTTGTGCCATACTGCTTCATCACAGACTAGAATTACAATATCTTCATTATATCTAAAAACACTCATATTATTAGTATTACAGTTTGGCATAATTAAAAAAAATTTCTCCCCCCGTAAAGGCCGCTCCACCGCACCAAAAACATGCCTGTACTCCCTTATATGATGGGCAGGGAACGCAGGATCTGAACTTGTTGTTGCACCAGCAATACTTAGGCTTGTTAATTCTTCCAAAACTTGCTTCGTCTTCAAATGTCATATTTTTATGGTTTCCACCTTTTGTCTTGTCCATCAGTCCTTGTATTCCTTGATTTGCAAATATTCTTTTATCCATTTACTTACAACTTTTTCGTGAACATCTAAAATTTCAGCTATTTTCTTATTCTTTTTGCCTACGCCTCTTAATTTTACTGCATGCAGTCTAATATCTTCGCTTTTGTTTTTTATTATTTTTCTAATCGTTCTTATCTCATTTGAAATTTCTTCTGTTATTTCATACGCTTTTGCCATTTTTATCACCCTATTTATTATACCACATTATATCTCATTAGTTTAATTGGGTTTAGTATAATTTTAAGTTTTCATTAATTTTGAAATCAAAAATTAGGGCGTATCTGAAAACTCTCAAAATGATGAATTTTTAACAAATTTTCTAAAATCAAAAATAATAAATACTGATTTTATAGTGATTTGTATAATTCATAAAATTAGAAAAACATTAAAAAATAACATAGATTTTGAGTTTTCAGACACAGCCTAATTAAAACAAGAAATTTAAAAAGACCGTTGAAAAAACTCTCAGCAGTCTTTTTTACTTTATTAGTACTTTTTTCATTATTTTGGATATTGTATCATTATTTCCCCATATAGCAGGAGAATCATAAGAACGGTCTGGAAATACACCGTATTCTAATTTTATTTTAAGGTTATTTTCTTTTAAGAATGATTCAACTTTTTCCTTTAAACTTACAGGTTTACCAGAACAACAATTTATAATTCCAGTTACTTCAGTTTGTAAAGCTGCTTTTGAAATCATTTCAGCTAATATGCTTATATTAATGAAATCATATTTGTTTTTTCCTGTAGTAAACGGAAATGTCTTAGCGCTCTCTTCTTCTTTTTGTAAGATTTTAGAAAAAATAGAATTATTATTTCTATCATCACCCTGTATATAAAATACTCTAAGCCATTTTATAAACAATTTCTTATCGCTATCTTCTAATATTTTCAAAGACTGTCTCAAACTATTTTTTGCTATACCGTAAAATGAAATAGGGTTAGTTGTAGTATCATTGGCAACTTCTCCTTCCCAATATCCAATTTCGTGCATAGTTCCTATAACATTTATATTTTTTATACCAAATTCATGTATTTTCTTTAAAAATTTATAATGTAATGAGATATCTTCAAGATGAGTAATAGAATCGTGTACAAATCCATTACGCCACGCTAAATGAATACAAGTCCCTACATTTTCCAAATTAGAAAAAAGATAGTCCGTATTTTCAAATATATTAGTTTCTATTTTTTTTACTTTATCATTTATTTTATTTAAAGAAATATCAGCAGCCACTACATCGATATTACTATCTAATAAATAATTTATAACATTTCTTCCTATGTAACCATTAGCACCCGTTACTAAAACCTTTTGTTTCATTTATTCTCCTAATTGAATATTTACCAAACTAAATTATTTTTTATATTTTTCCATGCATTCTTTATTTCTTGTTTTTCTTTCCTTATCAAAAAACCAGCCCCATTTATTAAAATACTTTATAGCTGAATTTATATGTGCCATCATCATTTTTCGTGTTTTATAAGATGCTTTTCCATGTTCATGAATTATTGTTACTTCAGGATAAAATATAACTTTATATTTTTGACCAATTCTTCTGCATAAATCATAGTCTTCCATATACATAAAATATCTAGTATCAAACATTCCAACAGTTTTCAAAACATCTGTTCTTATGAACATAAAACATCCAGATAAAATTGGAACTTCCATTATTGTATTATAATCACACCATCTCATTTCATAATCATAATCCATTTTATCTATAACAGATTTTATTGGACAAAATCTTCTAAATATTAAATTTAAAGGTGTGGGTAATAGTCTGCAAGATTTGTTTACCTCTCCATTAGATTCATATATTTTAGGCCCTATCTGCCCAATATCAGAATTTTTTCTCATATAATCAACTATTTTCTCAATTGTATTTTCTTCAAAAATTATATCAGCATTTAAAATTAAATGAAATTCTGCTTTTTCTTTGCAATTACTATCCATTAATTTTTCTAATATAACATTATGTCCTGATCCAAATCCATTATTTGAATTATTAAAAATATATTCGATTCGATCATCTGAAAGATTTTTTATAAAATTTCTCAAACTATCCTCTTCAGAATTATCTGAAATCCATAATTTAAATTTCAATTTTGTTTTTTGAAAACAACTTATGATTTGAGCTAATTCCTTTTGATCAGTATTATAAGTCACTATACAAGCTGTAAAGTCATACATATGAAATCCTCCACTCTTTTTTACTTAGTAAGATTATAACATCTTAAATTTAATCAAACAAGTTAAATATTTCAAAAAAATTTTATATTTTGTCCCATCTTCTTGTTTCAAAATTATATTTTTTTATTACTTTTGCAGGATTTCCAACAGCAATACAATTTTCTGGGATATTTTTAGAAACAACAGAATTTGCACCAATTATAGAATTTTTTCCAATAGTTACTCCCGATAAAACTGCAACATTTTCTCCCAACCAAGCATTTTGACAAATTTTTACTGGTTTTGTAAAAATTTTTCTCTCTTTTACAATTTCATCAGGACATGAATGTTCGGGGTTCTTTAATGAAGAATAATTTCCATGATTCAAATCAGAAACATAAACTTTACTAGCAATTAATACGTTATCTTCTATAATAACTGACTCTGCACAAGATAAGTGAACATAGTCATTAATTTGAACATTATTTCCAATAATTAATTGAGGATTTTTTCCATCTGAAATTCTATTATTAAAATTATAAGCCTCTATTCGACATCCAACACCTGTAGTAAAATTTTTTCCATATTTTATATATTTTTTCCCTCTTATATCAAACGGAAAACGAATCAATCTAGCTTTTGGAAAAAATATCTTTGTTTTAATCAAATTAATTCCCAATTTCCACAACTCATAAAATGATTTTTCCATGTTTTACCTTTCTATCTCTATGTTTATTACATTTTTTCATAAACTTTTTCAAGAACTTCTACAGATTTTTTTCCATTGAAATTTTTTTGCTTGTTCTAATCCTTTTTTTATCATCTCTCTTTGTAATTTTTTATCCGACAAAATTTTTTTATATGCTTCAAAAATTTCATCTTCACTTAAAGGATCAACTAAAATTGTGGCATCTCCTGCAACTTCAGGTAAAGACGCCACATTGGAAGTGACCACTGGCACTCCTGACGCCATAGCTTCCAGAACTGGCATTCCAAACCCTTCATAAAGTGAAGGAAAAACAAATAATTTAGCCATTTTGTATAATGCTATTTTATCTTCTTCATCAACATATTGGGAATAATTTTCTAAATCTATGCCGGGTATAGTATTTCTATTTTATCTTCTTTGACACCAAGATTTTTTATAATATCATTTTTTGCACTTTTGGATATAAATCCAATTTCTGAGCTCCGTATTTATACTCTTCAAGTTCTTTTCTATCTCCTATCGTTTCAGGAACTGTATCATAAATAGTATTAATCATCTTACCTTTTATATTTTTGGGAATAATAAAGTTAAAAAAAATATATATCTGATTTTGCATTCATCAAAAAATTATAGTTTATATTCAATTTTTGAGTTAAAATATTATAATATTGTATTCTAATAATTTTCAGAAAGCTGCTTATACAATTTAATGTATTTTTTTCTTATTACATTATTTCCAAAATTGTCATAATAATATTTTTTAAAATTATAATTCTTACTCTCCTTCAAATAATTCTGAATTTTATTTTCTAAATCTGTAACAGTATTGTTTAATAAGAACTTTTTATCAATGATTATTTCTGGAATTGCTGAAACATTAGAAGCAAAAACAGGCTTGTTATGCAAATATCCTTCAATGATAGGAAGCCCAAATCCTTCACCATATTTTGCCAGAACTGTTACAATATCACAGCTATTATAATACTGCCTTATTTTCTCATCTCCAAGAAATCCCATTAATTCAATATTGTCTAATTTTTTATCTTTTATTTTTTTTCTATACTTTTCAAGTAAAGGTCCTTTTCCAGAAACTTTTATTTCAAAATTACTATTCTTTTGAGCAAGTTCAATAAGCAAGTCGATATTTACACGCTCTTCAATACTTCTTACTGTAAATATTTTTATTTTTTTTGAGCTCCAAAATTCTTTTTCAAATTTAAGTTTTACTTGTTCAAGCGGAGTAGTATTATTAACAATAATAAAATTATTTTCATCATAAAGTGATTCTTTTTTTGAAAAATTTGATATAAAATGTACTAATTTACTTTTTCTATAGACAGCTTTTTCAATAAATTTAAAAATATTTTTAAACTTATGATCAGTTTGTGATGATAAATAAAAAAGTCCATCATGAACAGTAAATATATCTGTCTTTCTCCAAAGAAAAAAACTCATCAAATAATTATGAGAATGAATAACACACTCAGCATTTTTATACAATCTATTTATAAGTTTATTTAATTTAAAAAAACGAAATAAATTATGTTTTATTGATATACATTTTATATCATTCCAAAAAAAATCCTCTTCTTTTTCTCCAAAAAATATATAATATTTTTTTATATCCTGTGGTACTGCCGCAGACTGAGACAGTATAACATTTTCTACTCCACGTTTATATACAATTGGATCATTAAACCCAAAATATATAACAATTTTATCTTTTCCCATATCTTTTTTAAACTTCTTTCTGTTTTTATAATTATAAAATAATTTCTCAACAATTTGAATGTATTAGGCTGTGTCTGAAAACTCAAAATCTATGTTATTTTTAATATTTTTTTTTATTTTATAAATTATACAAATCACGATAAAATCAGTGTTTATTATTTTTGATTTTGAAAAAATTTGTTAAAATTCATTATTTTGAGAGTTTTCAGACACGTCCTATTCATTATCTGAAAGTAAAATATCAAATAATTCTTTCCAATTTCTACAAAATGGATTTTCAATGTTTTTCTCTAGATTTCCATCAAATTTTACATTTTCCCCATTTATCAAAATTTCCATTTTTTCAGCTAATTTTTTAGCATCATCAGGTTCAAAAAACATCACATTTTCATAATTTCCTAACGTTTCATGAGCATACTCTAAATCCGCTAAAAGTATATTTTTACCAAATATTTTTGCCTCTGAAATTGGCAAGCCCCAAGTTTCAAGTTTAGATGGAAAAATAATATTTTTCGAACTTTCATAATACTTCATAAGTTTTTTTCTTTTTAACAAGCCTAAAAATTTTATATTCTTTAAATTTTTATACTTTTTAAACAATTTTTGAGAATATAAATTCTCACTGCCATCAACTGTTAGATAAACTATAAAATCTGTAACATTTTTTTCTTCTAATATTTTCACAGCCTTGCAAACAACCTCAAAATTTTTAAAGATTCTAGGAAATGCTGGATACAAAAAACTATTCTTTACTATTTTCATATTATTTTTTCTAGTCTTTTCTAAATCGAAATCATCAATAACAACATTAGGATGAGCTACGATTACATTTTTAATTTTAAAGATCTGTTTAAATCTTTTTCTAATCCAGTCCTGTTGCACCACAACAAAATTATTTTTTTCAATATTAATTCTATAAATATATTTATAGAACTTAGAAAACATAAACATTTTAAATTCATTAATCATATCCTTTTTATTCATATCATAAAAAATAATAGGATTATGGCAATATACAACTCTTTTATCAGCTACTACATTTGGCGTCATATCATGCAATGAAAGCCATAAATACGGTTTTAATTTTTTCGACAGCTTCTTAAAATAAAAATATTCATAATAAAATCTGTTTAAATAACTTTTCTTAGAATTTTTAAATTCAATAAATTCTATTTTTGATTCATACTCGGAAAATAAACTTTTATCGTGAACCAATGCTATTATTCTGTATTCTTTTAAAAAATATTTTTCTAGACATCCAAGGCATTCCTTGTAAATTGTTAAAGGCCCTCCTTCAGATAAGTTTATCCCTGATAGAACTATTCTTTTTTTCATCACTCTATATCCTTTCTATTTTTAAGAACGAGAGTATATAAATGGATTAAAATTAGAACTCTAAACTGAGAGTAAAAACAAAATGGTACACGCAAAACTTATAAATATTTCATAACAAATATTTTTTATAATATATTTTTAATTTATGATTTTTTTACCAAAAAATGATACTTTAAATTTATTATTTTTCTTTCGATAAAATAATAAATAAAAAACGAAACAGCTATTACTATAATTATATATAAGTATATATAATTTAATGGATTAATTATATTTAAATAGTACATCGCATCTATAAAAAAGGTATGTACTAAATACATAGAATAACTTAATTTCCCTAAATTCGATAATTTTTTTAATAATTGTGAAACAATTCCATATTCATAACTAAATATTAATATTAATACTCCTGCTATAATGGGAAATATATAATCATTTCTACGATCATAATTTACTTTACCATATATTTTAATAATAATAAAAATTATTATTATTTCTAATATACTAAATAAAATTTTTCTATTTTTAAAATCTTTAATTTTAAATCTTTGATAAAAAATTACACATAATATTCCTATACTATAAGAAGCAAATAATCTCATAAATTCAGTAATAATAAAATTTTCTGAATTATAATAACGAAATGTTATAGATATAATAAAAATAATCATTGATATAAAAAACAGACTTTCATTAATTCTTTTTTTCAAAAAATAAATGATAGGAAAGAATAAACTTCCTATCCAATATTCTAATCCTAAAGTCCAAGCAACTCCAGAAATTCCACCTAAAACATCACCTAATCCAAAACCTTGTAATAAAAATAAATTTATTATCCAATTATATAAACCTATACCACGTTTAAAAAATAATCTAAAAAAGAAAATATAATAAAATGTTTGAATAATTATATAAGGAATAAGCAATCTAATTGTTCTACCTACAAATAAATTTTTCTGATAGATATCTACTTTCTCCATTTTTTTAGTATCTTGTTTTAATGTTATTACAAAAGCACTTAATACAAAAAAAAATTCTACCACCAGTGTGAATGATATAGAAAATTTTTTACTTTGAACGTAGAAAAACAAATGACCAATAACTATAATTAATGCTGCAAAAAATCTTAAACTTTCTAATACTCTAAAATTTCTCATAAAGTTTTTCTCCTCTTTTTATTAATAAAATATCAAAGCAATCCTTCATTTATATATATCTCATCAAACGTACTTTTTCCCATTTGCTTAATTTTAGTTATATCGTCAATTATTTTATGATTTTTCCCATTTAACAATAAAACTCTTGTCGCATATTTACTAACTGTCTCTAAATCATGTGTTATTAATATTATCGTTTTTTTATTTTTAATTAAATTTTTGAAAGAATCGAAACACTTTTTCTGAAAATTGGCATCTCCAACTGCTAATATTTCATCAAAAATATAAACATCTCCATTTGCAAACATTCCAATAGAAAACGCAAGCCTCATTAACATACCTGATGAATAAAATTTTAATGGTGTGTCAATAAAATCTTGTACTTCTGCAAAAGCAAAAATTTCATTTATCTTTTCTTTAATGTATTTTTTTTTCATACCTAGTAAAACACCATTTAATATAGCATTATCATAACCGCTTAATTCACTATTAAATGCAACACCAAGTTCCAAAAAAGGCACTACTCTTCCATTCACTTTAATCTGACCCTCTGTCGGCGCAATTGTTCCTGCTATCATTTTTGCTAATGTTGATTTTCCTGCTCCATTTCTTCCTACAATACACAATATTTCTCCAGCATGTATTTTCATACTTAAATTTTTTACTGCAATTAATTCTTCAATTTTTTTATTCTCTTCTCTATATTTCTTGTAATTTAGTAAGAAACTTTTTAGTGAATTAAACGGTACCACATATTTTTTAAACCTTTTACTTACATTAACTAATTCAATCATAGATAATCAGCCACCTTTAATCCTAATTTTTTTCTTACAATTATTGCAATCAAAATCCATAAAATCACAGATAGAATAAATGATAATAAATGCTCCGAAGTTCTCCAGGAACCATTTACACCAAAAAAAGATGCTTTCATTTCTTCAATAGGATATGCCAAAGGATTTAAAAAATAGTATAATTTTAAATATTCTTTAGGAATTGTTATTGTGTATATTATAGGAGTAAGGAATACACCATATGTCAATATGATATCCCATATATTTTGTAAATCTCTAAATAACACATTAACTGTTGCTAAAATAATATTTATAGAAATTATAAGTATACTATACAATATCAAAAAAATTAAAAAATTAAAAAAATTTACAAAAGAAATCATTATTATTTTTTTTTGAACAAAAAACATAATAATAAATATAATCATTGTTAATAAAAAATTCATTAAAGCTGTTAAATAAGAAGCCATAGGTAATATTTCTTTTTCTATTTTTATTTTAGTAACTATTGATTTTTTCCCAATATATGAATTTAATCCATTTCCTGTTGCCTCAACAAAAAAATTCCATAACAAAACTCCTAGAAATAATCTTAACGGATAATCTTCTGAAACGTCAATCTTTAAAAACACTCTAAATACTGTATAATAAGCAAAAAATTGTAATAACGGTTTTAAAAAAGACCATAAAAATCCTATCTTACTATTTTGATATCGCGTTTTTAAATCCATTTGTGATATAGTTAATAAAACTTCCTTACTATGATGAATCATTTCGTTAAAGCCTCCTCAAATATATCCATATGTAATTTTATGTTATTTTCAAGATTATATTTTTCTAAAGCTCTATCTATTGCTTCAGTATAATCTTCCTTGTAATTTTTTATTTTTCTAGCAAGTTCTACATAGTTTCCTATATCAAATTTACTAAATGTATTTGGAAAATATTTATTTAACTCTGCAAAAGCTTTATTATTTGAATATAGGGATTTTATTTTAGTTTCTAAAACCAATGATGCTATTCCTGAACCACCTTGATTTACTTCCATATAAGGTAAAACTGCAAAATCACAACAATATAAAGCATCTAAAAATTCATCATCATCTAGGTTACCTAAGAAGAGAATTCTATCAACAATAGATATCTCTTTTTTAGTTAACATGTCTTTTTCATTTATTTCTTCCTGTTTCTTTAATTCATCCACCATATCTAAAAGTTTCGATATATATGGATCACATTTAGAAAATTCTTGTATAGACATTGGATGTTGGGAACCAAAAATTAAAAGTTTATAGTTATCAGGTAAATATGATAATGCTTTCATTATAGTCTCATGACCTTTATATTCAGAAATATATCCGAATATACCAATTAACTTATCATTTTTTTCTAATTCATATTTTCTTACAAATTCTTCTCTTTCTTTTTCATTTCTTTTTCTTAATCTTTGATTTTTATCTAAAAAAGTTAACGGAAAATCATATACATTATGAAAATCGAAAAATCTTTCTATATTTTTTTTATCTTTTTTTGTATGAACTATAATATTAACATTATGTTTTTTAGAATGTTTTTTTATTATTTTAACAATATCTCTATACAATTGTTTAAAATATATTTCATTTTTTATTGATCGTATATTTTGTACTATATTTTTGCTTGAAAATAATATTTTTAAAGTCTTTAAACTAAACAGCAATTTTGGCAAGTCAATTCTATGCATAGTAACTATTAAATTATTAGATGCTTCTATTAGTTTTTTTACTCTTCTAAGTATATCTTTTTTATTATTTCCATATAATCCTGCTTCAAATTGAATATTAACATAATCATAATTTTTTAAAGATTTTGCAAGTTCATCAATATGTTCTTCTGCAATTTTTCGTATATTTGAAGCATTGCTTGATAAAACATCTAACTGTAATGATAAAACATCTACTTCATAATACTTAGCAAATTCTCTCCTTAAAACCTCAGTATAAGATGCATTTCCACAAGATTCATTATAACTACTTATTATTGCTAATTTTTTCATACATTCTCCTTTTTTAAATCTCTATTTTTATCTCAGATAAATTTAATATTTTTTTTAATAAAGAATTATCTAATAATGTACAATTTGCTCTTTTTTCTGCGAAAATTTGATTATTATTTTCCATAGAAATAGGAATTATAAGATTTTTATTACAATTATATTTATTTGCAATCATCAGTCCTATATCATACTTAGATAAAATTTCATCACCTGATACATTAATACATTTTGGCATTTTTGGAGTATATTCTTCCATCAATCTTAAAATTATTTTTGTTAATGTATCAAAATCTAATGGTGTTTTTAACGCATCTGAGAACATTTCAATAGATTTTCCATTACTTATATCATCAACAATTTTATCATAAAAATGTTTTTTATTTTTATTCAAGCTAGGTCCTATTAAAAAAGGAAATCGTAACACATTATATCCATAACCTGTAACTAATGCTTCTGCAACAACTTTATTTTTTCCATACACATTTACTGGATTTAAAGAATCTGTTTCAATAAATTTTTTATCTGTATTTCCAATACCATATACCATTTCTGTTGAAGAATAAAAAAAGCATTTTACATTTTCAATTGAATTTATAAAAGAAGACAGTGCAGTTACATTAATATTCCAAGCTTTTTTAGGATTTTCTTTTACTAAATCTGGTAAATGATATGCAGCAAGATATAAGATTTTTACTTCTTCATATTCATTACATTTTAATTTTACTTTTTCAATATCCTGTTGTTTAGTTACATCGCATTCTATCCATTCTACTCTCTCTGAATTTTTCTCCTGCTCTATATTGTGTCCACATGCTAATATTTTTTTATCAGTTCTTTCTAAAATATTTTTTACCATATATGAACCTATAAATCCATTTGCACCTACTATAAGATATACACTTTTTTCTTGTTTATTCATAAATATCCTTTTCTCCATTTTCTAATTCTACACCTTTATCATACATGGACACCATAACAGTATCTTCTAAAAAAACAAATGTATGTTTTATATAAGGATGTATCATAAACATATCTCCTTTTTTAAACTCATTTTCCTCTTTTTCACCATCTCTCTCTAATAATAATTTTAATTTACCATCAATAATATAAAATGCTTCATTACATATTTTATGATAATGACCTCCCCGTTCAGCATTTTTATTAGAATATAAAACATTTACCTGTTTCCATCCATCTCTTACCAACTGTATTAATGCCCCTCCATCATTTTTAAATTCAAAATTTGGTTTCATTATTTCAATTAACATATTATATATCTCCTTATTTTAAAAATTTATTTTTTGTTAATTCTAAATCATTTTTTATCATTCTCTCTACTAATTCATCAAAGGAAATTTCTCTTTTCCATCCTAATGCTGCTTCAGCCTTTGCAGGATTTCCAATTAAGATATCAACTTCTGCTGGTCTAAAAAATTGAGAATTCACTTTTACTAATATTTTCCCAGTTTTAGAATCTTTCCCTATTTCATTAACATCTTTTCCTTCCCATACTATATTTATATCTACACATTTAAAGGCCTTTTCAACAAATTCTCTAACTGTTCTTGTTTCATTAGTTGCAATTACGTAATCATCTGCCTTATCCTGTTGCAACATTAACCACATAGCTTTTACATAATCTTTAGCATGTCCCCAATCACGTTTGGCATCTAAATTTCCTAATTCTAATACATCTTGTACACCTAATTTTATTTTTGCAACCGCATCGGTTATTTTTCTAGTAACAAATTCTTTTCCTCTTCTTTCAGATTCATGATTAAATAATATTCCTGAACATGCATACATGTTATAACTCTCTCTGTAATTTTTAGTAATCCAGTGTCCATATAATTTTGCTACACCATATGGACTTCTAGGATAAAAAGGTGTTTCTTCATTTTGAGGTATTGCTTGAACTAATCCAAACATTTCACTTGTCGATGCTTGATAAAATTTTGCATCAGGCTTTACAGTTCTTATTGCTTCCAATATATTTAAAGCACCAATTCCATCAATATCGGCAGTTGCTGCAGGTTGTTCCCACGAAGTCCCCACAAATGATTGTGCAGCTAAATTATATACTTCATCTGCCTGAGAAATTTGCATTGCATTTATTAATGAAACCAAATCTATCATATCAGCATATATAAATTTTATCTCATCTTTTCTATGCTCTATATTTCCAAAAGTAGTTACACTTTTTCTCCTCATAAGTCCATAAACTTCGTATCCTTTTTCTAATAGCAATTCTGCCAAATATGAACCATCCTGACCATTTATTCCAGTAATTAAAGCTTTTTTCATTTATACTCTCCTATCTCTTTATTTTTATAAATATTCATTTCTATTACAAATTTTTAAATTATTAATAACCTCTTTAACTTCCTGTGTATTATTTTTATGACAAATTAATGTTACGTCATCAGTATCTACAATTACTATATCTTCTAAGCCAATAGTTGCAATAAGTTTATCACTACCTTGAA
>ERZ773073.1093-NODE-1093-length-13067-cov-60.049570_pt1 | contig 13067 bp, 10 predicted proteins | sample MGYA00580616_ERZ773073 | MGnify/ENA primary metagenome ERZ773073 (study PRJEB29015, sample SAMEA2737960) | human oral metagenome | biome: human oral; feature: human-associated habitat; material: dental | place: China | collected 2131 ...
TGGGGTTGCGCCAGTTGAGGTCCCACTGGAAGGAGTTGAAGGTGGTCCACACCCAGCCGCCCACGCCATCGTCCCAGGTGAAGTTGCCGGGGGCGAAGTCGGGGAAGACCTCCGGGAGGGTGCGCTCGTAGGCGTCGGGCTCGGTGCGGTCGGGGAAGATGAGGAAGTAGTCGCGGTAGCGCTGCTCGCCGGCGCGCGCCCGTACCGCCCACTCGTGCTCGGCGGCCACGTGATTGAGGACGAGGTCCACCACGAGCGAGATGCCCTCGGCGCGCAGCTCGCCGGCCAGGTGCTCGAGGTCGTCCATGGTGCCCAGGTCGGGGCGCACGGTGCGGTAGTCGGCCACCGCGTAGCCGCCGTCGGAGTCGCCGGGGCGCGGGGTGAGCAGGGGCATGAGGTGGAGGTAGGTGACGCCCAGCTCGCGCAGGTAGTCGATGCGGTCCTCCACGCCGCGCAGGGTGCCGGCGAAGCGCTCGGTATAGGCGGCGTATCCGACGCGGCCCGGGTGCTGGGCCCAGGCGGGGTCGAGGGTACGGGCCAGATCCAGGCGGCGCAGCTCGTAGTCGCGCTCCGCGTAGGCCCGGGCGGCCAGGGCCAGCAGGTTGAGTGCCTCCTCCTCGGCGGCGTCGCCGTAGAGGGTGGTGAGCCCGTCGAGGAGGTCGGGGTACCAGGCCTCGGCGCGCGTGAGGAAGATGTCCCGCTCCACGGCCTCAAGCGGGTCCAGGACGTGGAAGACGATGTCGTTGAGGGATGGCGGGAGGGACGTGGCGGCGCTCATAGATCTATGGTCCCCGATTCGGCGGCGGCGCGGTACTCATTTCCTCAACGTCCCGGCCGCAGAAACAGCCGCGGAAACAAGCGCACTCACGTCCCGAGCGCGCCGGGGCGTCAGGATTCGACGGCGTCGTAGGACTCGCGGTGGGCCAGGATCTGGGCTGAGTGGGTGTGGATCCAGGTGCGCAGCGCGTCGATGGGGGCCTGGAGGCTGCGGCCCAGGTCGGTCAGCTCGTAGTCGACCCGTGGCGGCACGCCCGGCAGCTGGGTGCGCGTCACCAGGCCGTCGCGCTCCATGGATCGCAGCGTCTGGGTGAGGACTTTGGGCGTCACCCCGCCGACCCGAGCGCGCAGCTCGCCGAAGCGGCTCGGCCCGTCGGCCAGGACCGTGACCACCAGCGGGGTCCAGCGGTCGACGACGTGGCGCAGCACCGTGCGCGACGGGCAGGCGGGCGAGAGGATGTCGAAGTCGAAGACCGGCGCCTGAGTTCCCTCCGCGGCTGGAACCTCGCAGCATGGGGCGCTCTCCTGAGGAACAGTGTCTCCTGACTCGCCTGACGGCAGTTCCATCGCGCCCTCCACACCCGAGGTGTCGGCGCCGCGAGCGGCGACGGCACTCCTCGCACTGCTGACGCCGCCTTGTGCCGCCTTCCGCCGCTCAGCCATCAGCCCCTCAGCTCGTGACACAACACACTCCCTTAGTTACTTTGAGGTACTTAGTACCTGAACCATACCATCGAGTCATCGGGAGGTCGCCGGTACCCGGCGCGCCCACCTCGGACCAGCACCCCATCTACCTGGAGGAAGTCATGAAGATCGCCGTCATCGGAGGAACCGGCATGGTCGGCTCGGCCACTGTCACCGAGGCCGCCGGCCGCGGCCACGAGGTCGTCTCCGCCTCGCGCTCGGGCCGTCACGCCGAGGGAGCCGCGCAGGACGTCACTCTCACCCTGGCAGACACGCAGGCCGTGGTCGACCTCGTCAACGGCTCCGACGCCACCGTCATCACCGTCTCCGCCGGCCGTGGAGAGTCCGCACAGCCCGTCATTGACGCCCACCGCGCCCTTATCGCGGCTGCCCCCACCGGCCGAATCATCGTCGTCGGCGGCGCCGGCTCCCTGCTCACCCCCGACGGCACCCGCCTGGTGGACACCCCCGGGTTCCCCGAGGAGTACAAGCCCGAGGCCCTGGCCTTCACCGAGGTCCTCGACCTCTATCGCGAGGCCGGCAGCGCCCTGACCTGGACCTTCCTCTCCCCCGCCCCGGAGTTCACCGACAAGCCGCGCACCGGCACCTACACCGAGGGCGGCGACCAGCCCGCGGGCAGTGAGATCTCCGTGGCCGACTTCGCCGTCGCCCTGGTGGACGAGGCCGAGAAGGACGCGCACCGCGGCCACCGCTGGACCATCGCCAACGCCTAAGCCCGCGGCCGCTCACAGCGCACCAACCCAGCCGGGCCGGTTCCATACGACCGGCCCGGCTTCAGTCAGCCGGCAGTGAGGCGGGGAACTCGTCCAGGGCCGCCCTGATCTCCTCGTTCGCATGCGGCCAAGCGACGCGTTCCTGCTCCAGGCGGGTACCATGCCTACTGACCACCTCCCACGCCCGCCGCTCGGAGGCGGTAAGCCCTTCGGGAGGGGAACGCCTCTCATGCTTGTCGGCAGCTGGGTCCGGAACCACCAGTGCGGCATAGCGCTCCAGGACTTCCGGACCCATGAGGATCGATCGAACCTGCGGAAGGCGGGTTCGCAGACGGGCCAGGATGGTGAGCCCATCAATATCGATATCTCCCCAGTAGAGGAGTCGCCGGGCCCGAAGGGCCCAGTCCAGGTCTCTGACAGCGTCGACGGCGTACCCGGCTCCCCACAGGGCGACAGTTCCTGGCCGGTCCTCCAGGGCGAGAAAGGTCGTCAGATTCTCCATGATGATGACGGCTGCGGGCGCTCTGCCGGGTTGTGAGGTCGAGTCGCCAGCGCGTGAGGCCGGCCAGAGCCGGTTCAGCTCCGCAACAGGTGCCGCCAGGTCGCGCAGCCCCGACGGCGCAAGGCCGGCATCAAGGACCTTCACTCGCACCGTGTGCTGGGGCGGGGTCAATAGTCCCAGGTCGACATCGCGGGCATCCTCGCCTCGTACAGCCCCGAGCAGGCGTACAACCACACGCCGGCGGGTCTCCAACCACTTGGTGTCCATACCGGCCAACGGGAGCTGGCGCAGGTAGAGGCCGGAGGCCGGGTGAGTGGCGAGCCAGCCGACAGCATCCAGGAGCCGCTCGACATCGTCGTCCGGGTAGTCCGCCACGGCGGTGATGACGGAGGCGATGGCCAGCGGAATCGCTGCGGCATCGTCCTGCTCCTCGCGGGGCCCGGTGCTCGCCCTGACTCCTCCCTTGTCCTCCTCGGCCGGGCCATGGACCGTTTGGCGCAATCCGGCGAGAACATCTCGGATCCGGGCCGCCCGTTGCTCAGCCCGCCGCCAGTGCTGCAAGCGGCCGCAGGCACGGGCTACGGCGGCCGCTCCGTCGAGGACGGCTCGGACGGGAACCTGTTGGGTTCCCATGGATGCCCAGCGCCGCGAGGCACGTTCGAGGCGTCCGCCGTGATCGGCCCACGCGCCCTCCCACTGGCGCCACGAGGCGACCCATTGCGCGGCCTTGTCCGGATCGTGCAGCGCCTGGCTCTGCGTGGGTGGATCGAGCGCGAGGACAAGCCGCTCATCGCGGGCGGCACCGGGATCGGCGGCCCAGCCCGGCAGAGCGCGTCGATAGCGCGTGGCCGCACGGGAACGCAGATCGTCCGGAGCTCTCACGACGGGCTCCCCTCATCGGTGAAGGCGGAGAAGAGGTCCTCTTCGTTGTCCTCCCGGGCACTGGACACCGGGGACGCCGCCCCATCCGACGCCGGCCGATCGGAAGCCTCAACGACGCCGGCCCCCACCACAGGCCCTTCCTTCTCGGCATCGACGGCGTCCCCTGCGTCCTGGCTGTCCTCGGTGCTCTCGAACAGGACCAGGGAAAGCTCCGAACTTCTCCCCTCGGCGTCGTTGGTGACCATGGCGGCCCCGCCGACGTGCTCCTCCAGCGTCTGGAGCATCTTCATGGGGGTGGCCAGCAGGAGCTGGAAACCGAAGCCACTGAAGACGTCGAGGCCGGCGCGGGTGAACTCGGTGTCGGTCTTATCGAATGCCTCATCCAGGACGACGAGCGCGTAACCGGGCACGACGTCACCGGCCTCGGTGAGCTGGTAACGCAGAGCCGCGGCCAGGCAGAAGACAACCAGCTTCTGACGCTGGCCTCCGGAGAGCCCACCTGCGCCCTCGTAGTAGTCCACCGCAGTACCGTGCTCATCGCGCTCGACGGCGGTGAAGGACACGTGCAGACGCGTATCCAGGCACTGGGTGCGCCAGGTCACGTCGCGCGGCTCAGAGGAAGCCAGACGCGTCATGACTGCATTGAGCAGCTCGAAGCGCGCCTCGGCCTCCTGCTGCGTCTCCTCGGCCAGGTCCAAGGAGCCCGTTGAGATCGTGGCCAGGTCCGTCAGGAAGTCGGTAACCACAGGCAGCCTGCGTTCGGCGACCTCGATGCGCAGGTGGTGGCCGGGCGAGTACTCAGTGACCTGGAGCGCGTCGTTGACCGGACCGATCCTGGTACGGACCTGGCTGACCGCACGACGGATCTCGTTGGCGAGCCGGCCGATGTTCTGGCGCGATTGCGAGTGGAGAAGATCGGAGAAACGTCGCTCATGGCGCGGCAGGTCGTCAGTGCGCAGCTCCTCAAGGACCTCGAGGTGGTCCTTCAGGAAATCGGGCTCGGGGCGCACGTCTGCTCCCGCCACCGGCCACTGCTCCCCGAACCTGACCATGATGCCGACGGCGTTGCGCAGGGCCTCGTTCTCCTCGCGCACGGCTCGCTGACGTTCCTGGCTCAGCTCACGGGTGACGCTGGTTGCGACCTGCCCGATTTCGTCAAGGTTGGGGTGGCGCTTGCGGGACCTGAAACGCCTGTCGAGCTCCTTGCCCAGGGACTCATCCAGATCGGGCGCTCCCTCCTGCGCCAGCAGCTCGAGCTCCTTGGCGGCGTCCTCGAGGCGGGAACGCTGTTGCGCCAGGGCCGCTCGCAGGTTGATGTGCTGCTCGCGGGCCTGTTCCTCTGCCAGGCGGGCGACATCCAGGCGGGCGTCGAGCTCGGTCAGTCCCGGCAGGTCCTGTGTCAGACGGGCGCACTGGGACTCCAGATCGGCGACGACTCCGCCAGCCGTGCTCACGTCCACCTCCTCCCAGGTGAACTCGGCGGCCCGAAGGCAGGCGTCACGTCTCTCCTGAGCCTGCCGGGTCCGTCGGCTGAGCTCCCCCAGCCGGGTGTCCACCTCGCGCTCGCGCTGCCTGAGCCGGTCCACCTCCTGACTGACCTGGTCGAGGCGCTGAGCAGCATCGACGCCGATCGTCCAGAACCGTGGGTTGGTCAGGTCTCTCCGGTCATCCTTGAGGTGGGCGGTGCGCGAGGACTTGACCTGCCCGGCGCGGGTCACGCCTCGTTCCACGCCCGCGAGCGCGGCGGCGTCCTCGACGCAGTGGTGGTCGAAACGTCGCAGGATCTCTGCGTCGAGCCACTGCACGTAGTCTGTCCCCTCCACCGGCCGCAGCTTGCGGGCCAGGGCGTCGGAGCTGACACTGCGAACCTCGCCGCCGGGCAGGACCCGGAGGTAGGACAGGCGGGCTCCGAGCCGTTCGGCGTCGACAGCATCGGCGACCTGTCGGTAGAGACGTTCAGGAACGAGCATGGTCCGGGCGAACCCGGAGGCCACTGCCTCGACCGCCGCACGCCAGTCCTCCTGCCCCTCTACAATGGTGAGGATCTCGCCGACGAAGGGAAGAACTGAGGTCGGCTGGCCGGTGGCGCGCGAGATGACCTCGCGGGCGTCGAGCAGGTCCGGGGCCATGGCCGAGCGGGTGCTGGTGATGCGTTCGGCCTCGGTGCGCAGCACCTTCAGCTGATCCGCGAGCGCGAGCTTGTCCCGCATGGCGGCGTGCCCCTCCGTCTCGAGGGACTCCAGCCGGGCCTGAAGCTCACGGGCCTCCCGATCCAGCTGATCGGTGAGCTCGGCGAAGGCGGCGGCCGTCTGCGGCGGCGTGGTTCCCAGGACGCTGAGATGCCCGGCCAGGTTGCGCAGCTGGTCCTCCACTCGGGCCAGGTCCTTGCGGGCGGACTCGAGACGGGTCTGCACCACCGGGAGCTCACTGCCGGCTACCCCGGCCTTGGCGGTGACGAGGTCCTGAACCTCGGCCCGGGCGCTGTCCTCGGCGCGTTTGGCGCCCCGAACCTCCTCATCCAGGACGGCGACGGCCGAGCGGGCCCGGTCTCGCGTCTGCTCAAGCCGGTCCTGGCGCAGATGACGGACGTAGGCGTCGACTCCTTGGGAGAGTCGCTCACTGCGCTCCTGGTCCTGTCGCGCCTGGCTGATGGTCCGGCTCAGGGGCAGCAGAGGAGCCAGGACCTCCTCCTGTCTGCGGGCGTCGACGACGGCTGCGTGCGCGTCGCGCAGCTCGGCGAACTGCTCGACCGCGGCGTCGGCCAGGGAGAAGGTACTGGGGGTGTCGAGCATGAAGTCACGCAGCAGCGTGTCCAGGCTGGTCAGGCTCTTGGCGGCCTGGGTGCGGTGAAGGAGGCGCTGAGCCACCTCGCCCGACAGCCCCAGACGTCGTCGGAAAGCGGCCGCGAAGGAGCTGTAGCCCTGGAAGAAGCGCGCCCTGTCCCCTATGGCCTGACGCAGAGCGCGCTTGTCCATGCCGTTGGAGAGCAAGGGCATGAGCTCGGCGAGGTCCTGCTCTCCCTCGATGAGGACCTCGACCTGACTGACCGAGTCCGCTCCGCTGCGCACGTGGTAGAGCTTGAGCAACGTCAGGGTATCGGCGGGGTGCAGGCGGTTGAAGGTCAGGGCGATGCCGCTGCGGGTGGCACCGGGCCGCAGGTAGTCGGTGACGACCTCACCGGTGGTCTCCTGCGTGACCCGTCTGAAGGCTCCACGCACATAGGACAAGACACTGCGGGAGCGGTCGTTGGTACCGGCGTCCTGAGCGGCCGCGTTGAAGCGTAGGTTCTTGGCGGGCACCAGAACCGCGGACAGGGCGTCCAGGAGGGAGGACTTGCCGGATCCCGAGGGACCGGTCAGCAGCAGTCCCGCGCGGGGGACGGGAAGGTCGTGATAGCCGCCGAAGGTGCCCCAGTTGTAGACCTGGATCCGGGCGAGACGGTGCTGCCCCGCCGTAGCGCCCTGGAGAGCGCCTGAGCCCGCACTCGCCACAGAGCTCACCGCACTCATCACTTCACCCCTCCTCGGCCCACGCGGCAGAGTCATCACCGTGAGGACTGCACCCATCGTCATCGGCGCTGTCGGTGCCAGTAACCTCGCCGAGGTTGCCGGCATACTCCTCCCCCAGCATCCGGCGATACTCGGCGGTGATCGCCGCAACCTCGTCGGGGCCGAAGACCAGGCTGAGCACCGGGGAGATCTGGAAGCGGTCAGGCACCTGGGTGGAGCGCAGCACCGAAGCTTTCTCCATCTTCGCGATCGAGGCATTGATCCTCTTGGTGAAACCGGCGTGGTCGGTGGAGGTGTGCGGACGGTAGACCGCGAGATGGTCCTGCAACTCAGAGCGGTCGACGAAGGCCCGCTGCCCACTGGTCTCCTCACGCAGCACAAGGGTGCGCAGATGCAGCAGGAGTACCGTATCGACCAGTGTCAGAGGCAGTGATCGCACGACGGAGGGAGCCTGCCCAGTGGGGTCCTCGACGTTGCGGACGAAGGCGACGCCCGCGTCACGGTCCACCACGAGGGTGAGGAAGAGGTCCGCCAGGTGATGGCGCACGCTGGGCTCGTCGGAAACAACGGCGTTCCACAGGTCCGGGTGGAGCTCTGAGCTGACGTAGGGCCCCTGAAGGAGGCGGACGAGGGCCCGGCGCGTGTCCCGGGCCAGCCCTCCGGCATCCCCCTCCCATAGGATGACGTGGCCAGCGATCTCCAAGCCGGGCCCCGCCGGTTCCCGGTCCGGTAGCAGAGCCCGGCCCTCCGGTTGGGCTGCGGCCCGGTCCACGAGTTGCTCAGCCGCCTGCGTCTCAGGTCGGTTCGTCTGCATGCTCTGCTCCCTCTGTCTCACGCCGTTCCCCCATCCTCGGAGGTGAACAGGAGCCGGGGGACACTGGCGGCGCGTTGTCGACCGGCCCTGGAGGTCCAGGTCACATGTTCGACGCCGTCGGCCGCCTGCCCACGACGCCGCGCCAGCAGCAGCAGGCCGATCACGCTGGCAAGGCCCTGGGTGGCGGGCGAATCCTCGAGAACCTGGGCAACGGTGGCCACGCCGCGCCGCGCCACCGATGCATCGACGGCGGCCTCGAGCTCAACCATGTCGATCTCGCTGGCACGCACGATCACGCGCACGGCCTCCAGATCCAAGTCCATGACGTCATGGCGGACGATGTCCTCCTCGACGGCGACCTCCGCCGGGTTGTGCAGCCGCCAGGACCCGATACTGGTCAGGGGGACACCGGTCAGGTTCAGCTCCTTGGTCATCCGATGCTGCGGCGGGGTGCTGGCCGCCACCCGGGAGGCCAGGCGCTGAGCCTGGGCGAGTTCGATGGCCAGGCGGTGGTGCTCCTCGAAGGCGCGGCTCTGCACGAACCGCCTCAGGGACCGGGAGAAGCCGGTCATGGTCTGACGCACGGAGCCGGACTCCTCCATGAGGGTGGAGCGCCAGCGACGCAGGAACCGCCGGTCCTCAGGCGACAGGCGCGAGGAGAAATCCCGATCCAGGATCGTGTCAATCTCGTCGTCGAGCCGTGCCGAGGACTCCGGATCGGCCAGAAGCTCATGGAACCCCAGGAAGGAGCGCCCCGCCTCAGAGGACTCGATCCGGTCCACGCCGCGGAAGACGTCGTCGAGCACCTCACCGCGCGAGCCGCTCTTGGCCACGATGCGCTCCCGCAGAGAACGATTGAGACCGGTCATCTCGGCACGCACCCGGGCAAAGTCTCCGGGGACCTGCTCGGCCAGGGCGATGATCTCTTCGAGCCGCTCGGCTCCCTGATCGGCCTCAAGAGGGGTGTAGTCCCCGGCCTCGACGCGGGCGATCTCCTTGTCCAGAGCGTCTCGCTCGGCACGTAACGCTGCCAGCCGTCCCGCCGGCGAGGGATCCGAATCACGTACCAGGCGCCGCAACTGGTTGGAGATGGTGGCCAGACGCGACTGGGTGACAGTGGCCCGGGGGCGTTCCACCTGAGCGAGGTAGCGCAGGGCCGCCTCCGCAGGAGCAGAAAGCTCGTAGGTCTCCTCCCAGCTGCCCGGGGCGGAGGCGCGCAGGAGAATCCCCGCCCGACGCCACTGGTCGCAGTAGGCCTGAGCTCGTTGCGGCAGGTCCAGACCCGCCTCCCGCAGGGCGGTCAAGTCCTCATCGACCAGTTCATGGAGCTCAGCCACAGGTCGACGCCGCACCTGCCCGCCCAGGAGGTCCGACAGGATCGCTGCCGCAACCGGCGCGAGGTCCAGGCGCAGAAGGCGCAGTCCGGCGTCTGCCCGCTCACCGGACACGAGACGGGAAAGCTCCAGCGCGCTGGCAACCACACCACTGGTCCCCGCCATCACGCACCTCCCGATTCCTCTGACATCTCTGCAGCCGTTCTCAGCGTCCCGCGCAGACACCGGGGAACGCTCCGTTCAGGGCGCGTTACCCGGCCGTCAACCTTGGACACGCATCCAGGCTACCGGCCACCTCCGACACGAACCGGGGCTCCGAGCCGACTGCGGTCCGAGCGCGCTGCGGCCCGGCCCCATGCGACCGGCCCGGCTTGGCTCGTGCACCCCGGCCGGTGCAGGCTAGAGGCATGACTGCCATCGCCCTGACCATCGCCGGCTCCGAGGCCTCGGGCGGCGCCGGCGCCCAGACCGACCTCAAGACCTTCCACACCCTCGGCGTCTTCGGCTGCACGGCCCTGACCTGCATCGTCTCCATGGACCCCAAGGACGGCTGGAACCACCGCTTCGTGCCGGTGGATCCCGGCGTCATCGCCGACCAGATCGAGACCTGCGCCGCCGTCCACTCGCGCGTCGACGCCGTCAAGATCGGCATGCTGGGCACCGCACCCACCATCGACATCGTCGAGCAGGCCCTGGAGACCTACGACTTCCCCACCGTGGTGCTCGACCCGGTCCTCATCTGCAAGGGCCAGGAGTTCGGGGGCGCCCTCGAGGTGGACAACGCCCTGCGCACCAGGATCCTGCCGCGCGCCACGATGACCACCCCCAACCTCTTCGAGGCCGCCACGCTGGCGGGCATGGAGGAGATCACCACCGTCGAGCAGCTCAAGGACGCCGCCAAGCGCATCCACGACCAGGGCGTCCCCAATGTCCTGGCCAAGGCCGGCCCGTCGCTGGGCACCGGCACCGCCCTGGACGTCTTCTACGACGGCACCACCCTGGAGGTCCTCGAGGTTGAGGCCGTGGGCACCGAGCGCGTCCACGGCGCCGGCTGCACCCTGGCCGCCGCGGTGACCGCCGAGCTCGCCAAGGGCGCCTCCCCGCTTGAGGCCGCCGTCACCGCCAAGGAGGTCGTCTCCTCCTCCATCCGGCACGGCCTGCGCGGCAACATGCCCTTCCTCTACGTCTACCAGGGCGAGTACCGGCAGGACTGAGCCGCACCACTGAGGCGCCCCTCGGTTCCTCACCGATCTTCCCGCTTCACCATCCGCCGCCGACGGTTGTCAGCCCGTCGACGGCGGATGTGCGTCATCCACACCCATTTCTGTCACTCCTGGCGACTTTTCAGGCGGACCGCCGCGGCCGCCGCCCCATCCGCACCGGCCTGACCTGCGCAGATGCCCCTGGCCCACCGACGCGACGCAGCACCGACGCACCTAAAAGTCGCCATCCGTGACAGATCGGCCCCTGGGCACCAGCACGCCGGTCCAGTAGATAGACAACCTAGTAACTAGGTAGTCTATAAACCATGGACTCATCAGCGGCGCGCCTCCTGCGCGGATTCCTGGAACCCTGTCTGCTCTCACTGCTGGCCGAGCACGCCGACTACGGCCTGTCCCTGGCACAGCGGCTCGCCGTCGCCGGGCTGGACGAGGTGCCCGGCGGCACGCTCTACCCGGCTCTCATGCGCCTGGAGAAGCGCGGCCTCGTCGCGGTCTCCTGGCGCCCCTCCACCTCCGGGCCCGCCCGCAAGTACTACGAGCTGACGGACGCCGGACACACTGAGCTCGCCGCACGACGGACCGAATGGCGCACCTTCTCCACGGCGGTCGGCGCTCTCATCGAGGGCCGCAGGGTACGCACGGAGGCCCCCTCATGAGCCGGCCCGAGGAAGCCAGGGACCCAGCACAGAACACAACGGCCGAGTGGTACCGAAGCTTCACGGTAGAGCTTGCCTCCCGCGGTCTGCCGTCCTCCGAGGTCGAGCGCACGGCTGCCTCGACCCAGGCGGAGGCCGAGGCGGCCGGGGTTCCGCCCAGCGACCTGTACGGTCCGGCAGTCCTCTACGCCCGCGAGGTCGCCTCTGCGCTGCGGGACTACCAGGCGGCAGCACCCGCCCCGGCCTCACTCAGCTCGTCACCCCACGCCACTGCTGACCTCGGCACCACCGACTTCGCCACCACATCTGCCAAGACTCCGCCCGCAACCCCCGTGGTCCTGCGCCTGACGGACGTCTCCGCGCGCCGCGGCAGGCGCACGGTCCTGTCCGGCATCAACCTCACCATCCACCGGGGCGAGGTCGTCGCCGTCGTCGGAGCCAACGGCGCCGGCAAGTCGACCCTGCTTCAGCTCTGCGCAGGCCTGCTGCGCGCAAGCGGTGGGAGCATCGAGAGGACGCCGAACTTCGGCTACGCGCCTCAGCTCGACTCCTTGGCGCCACTGTTGACGGTGGACGAGCACCTCCGGCTCTTCGGGGCGGCACGCGGGATCCGGCAAGGCCGCTCCGTCTCTACGGGACACCGCCTCCTCACCCGCTTGGGCTGGACCGCTCGCGGAGACCAGCCCGCCGGGACGCTCTCGGGCGGGACCCAGCAGAAGCTCAACGTCGCCCTCGCCCAGCTCGACGCGCCCGATCTGCTCCTGCTGGACGAGCCCTACCAGGGCCTGGACGCCCTGGCCTACGAGGACCTGTGGGCGCTCATCTCGGCCTGGCGAGCCTCGGGCGCAGGCGTCCTGTTGGTCACCCACCTGCTGCGTGACGTCGACCTGGTCGACCGCGTCGTCGAGCTGCCGGCCCCGCAGGAGGACACAGGCCGGACAACCCACCGAATGCCCCGACGGGAACGGCGAAAGGAGTCCGCATGAGCACGCCACCTGACCAGTCCACACCGCACACCGAGTGGGACCACGCCGAGGACGCCCGGTTCCGGTCGACGGCCGCGACCACGGGCCTGGTCGCGCTCATCACCCTGCGTGAGCTCGCCCGACGGCGCGGTGCCCTCGCGCTGGCGACTCTGCTGCCGCTGACCTTCTACCTGGTGCGTCTGGAGACGCACTGGACCGCCATCCGGCTCCTGTCGATCGGCCTGGGCTGGACGACGGCAACGCTGGCGCTGTTCACGCAGGTCTCGTCCCGCTCAGTGGACCGCCGCCTCGCTGTGAGTGGATCTCCACCCGCAACCCTGCTGCTGGGCCGCTACCTCGCGGTGCTCGGGCTCGGGTGGATCATCGGCCTGCTCTACAGCGGCCTCGTCCTGATCACGATCGGCGACGAGCTCACCCACTCGAGTGCGGTGCCGGTCATGCTGCTGCTGACCGCCACCGTCGCCACTCCCCTGGGCTCCCTGGCGGCTTCCCTGGTTCCACGGGACCTGGAGGGGGCTCTTCTGCTGCTGTCGGTCATGGCGGTGCAGGTGCTGGTTGATCCCTCCGAGGGCTGGACCCGCGTCCTGCCGCTGTGGTCGACCCGGGAGCTGGCGAGCGTCGTCGTGGAGAACCTGGGGCAGGATACCGGCGCCTATCTGCACCGCGGGCTGGCGCACGGCGCCGCCATGGCCGTCCTGCTGACGGCGGCGAGCTGGGCCGTGGGCGTCCTGCGCCTGCGCACAGTCCGACTCCCGGCCCCACCCCCTGCCGAACCGGCCTACTCGTAGGCGGGCTCAGGGGTGACGTCGCGCGCCATGTTAGCGAAGCGCGACACGTGCCCCTGGAAGGCCACCGGGATGGTGCGGGTCTGCCCGTTACGGTGCTTAGCCACGATGATGTCGGCCTCGCCCGGGCGCTCCTCGTTGTTGTAGTACTCCGGGCGGTGCAGCAGGATGATGATGTCCG
>ERZ773073.1098-NODE-1098-length-13032-cov-33.678816_pt1 | contig 13032 bp, 12 predicted proteins | sample MGYA00580616_ERZ773073 | MGnify/ENA primary metagenome ERZ773073 (study PRJEB29015, sample SAMEA2737960) | human oral metagenome | biome: human oral; feature: human-associated habitat; material: dental | place: China | collected 2131 ...
GTTCATCCTGAGCCAGGATCAAACTCTTCATTCAATATATTTTACATATATTTAAGTTCCACCTTCGTCTTGACGAGAATCTTGTTTTACAACAAGAGCTCTTGACTGTTATTTATCTTTTACACATTATTGCTTCTTCTATTCTTATCTCAATTGTCCTGCGACACGATTTCGTATCGACAAGATATATATTATCATAACTGAATTTATTTGTCAACTACTTTTTTTCAAAAAATTTGTGTTTTTTGTAGTTATAAAGGTTTCTTTACTGGTATTCCTACTTTTCTAGGATATTTTATATTTGTTTTTTGAAGTTTTATAATCTCCAATATTATTCTTGTATCTTTGCTTTCTGGAAGATTAAATTCAAAAGTTTTGTTTATTTTTGCATTTAAAATCTTTAAAGCATTTTTCGATTCTTCTATTTCGTTTAGGTTTAATTTTTGCGGTAAAAAGCGTCCATTTACTTTTATGAATGGAATCATATACTCCAGTATTATTCTTAAATTTGCTACTCCTCGACAAAGAGCAACATCAAAACATTCTCTTCTATCTTTTATTAATTCTTCTGCACGTTCAAAACTTGTGGTTACATTCTGTAAATTTAATTCTTTTATTACTTCATTTATGAATTCTATTTTTTTCCTTACTGAATCTACTAACAAAAACTTATTTTCCGGGTAATAAATGGCAAGTACAAGCCCAGGAAATCCAGCACCTGTTCCCACATCTATAAAATGTTTTTCGTCATCATTTATAACTTTTGTTAAAAGTAAGGAATCTATAAAATGTTTTTCCAGCATTCCTTTTTTCTCACGAATTGCTGTTAAATTCATAATTTGATTTTTATTATATAAAAGTTCCAAAAATTTCAGCATTTGTGTAATTTTTTCGTCTGGTACTTTAATTTCTGATTTTGAAAGCAAGTTTAAGAAATATTCTCTTAAATTGGCTTCTTCGTTTATATTTTCCACTTTTTCTCCTTACGTTCCATTAATATATAAAAGTTTTTTTATAGCTAGATTTTATTTTAAAACTCCATCTAAATACATTAGCAGCACAGAAATATCTGCTGGCGTTACTCCAGACATTCTGGATGCCTGTCCTACATTATATGGTCTATTTTCTTTCAATCTTTGTTTTGCTTCTCTTGTAATTCCCTTCATATTATCATAGTCAAAATTTTTAGGAATTTTTTTATCATCCAGTTTTTGCTGTTTTTCCATAATTTGGATAGCTTTGGCGATGTAGCCTTCATATTTTGTCTGAACTTCAATTTGATATTCAGTTTCATCGTCAAAATTTAGATTTGGTACATTTTCAATGATTTCAGCGATATATTTTATATCTTGATATGTAACTTTTGGACGACGTAAAATTTCCTTTAAAGTCGTTCCACTTTTTAGACTTTCGTTATATTTATCAAGAATTTCCATAAGTCTTTGGTTACTGCTTCCAAGTTTTATATTCTCAAGGTTTTCTATTGTTTTCTTAACATTTTTTTTCTTTTCCTGTACAATATCATAATATTTTTTATCAAGAAGTCCAATTTTATAAGCCTTTTCAGAAAGTCTTATATCAGCGTTGTCTTCACGTAAAATAAGGCGGAACTCAGATCTTGCTGTAAACATTCTATATGGCTCAAACAATTCCTTATTTATTAAATCATCTATCATTGTCCCAATGTATGAACTCTCCCTATCCAAAATAAACGGCTCTTCTCCTTTAATTTTTAAAGCTGCATTGATTCCTGCGATAATTCCTTGTGCAGCCGCCTCTTCATAACCACTTGTCCCATTTAGCTGTCCAGCTAAATAAAGTCCTTTTACTTTACGGGTTTCAAGAGTGTAGTCAAGTTCGCTAGGGTCTACAATATCATATTCCACAGCATACCCGTATCGCATTATATGGGCATTTTCGAGTCCATCAATTGTATTTACTATCTTCTGTTGCAAACTAGCGGGATAACTTGTGGAAAGTCCACTTATGTAGACTTCTGCCGTGTCAAATCCTTCTGGCTCCAAAAACAGATGATGGCTGTCTTTATCATTAAATTTTACAACTTTATCTTCAATTGATGGACAGTATCTTGGTCCTGTGCTGCTTATACTTCCATTATACATTGGCGCTTTGTCCAGATTATCGAGTATTATTTTATGCGTTGTTTCATTTGTCCGTGTTAAATAGCAGGATAATTGAGGTTTTTCTAAAACTTCACTATTTGGAGTTCTCATTGAAAATTTTAATGGAATACCTGTTATTCCTGGCTGTTCTTCCAATTTTTCCAGATTTAATGTTCTAATATCAAGTCTAGGAGGTGTCCCTGTCTTGAATCTATCCATTTTAAATCCTAAAGATTTCAGGGAATCTGTCAGGTCATCTGCTGATAACTCTCCCATTCTTCCACCTTTCACCCTTTTATCTCCAATGTATAAAAGTCCTCTCAAGAATGTTCCTGTTGCAAGTACAACTGCCTTTGCAAAAAACTCCATTCCTGTCTTAGTTCTTATCCCTTTTATAACTTTTTCAATTCTTTTAGAATTTCCTTCTAAAATTTCAATTTCTTCAACAATTAATTCTGTAACAATATCTTGAACAGTATCTAAATTTTGCTGATTTTCTATTGTTTTTTTCATTTCCCTTGCGTAAATTTTTCTATCTGCCTGAGCCCTTAACGAACGAACTGCTGGTCCTTTTTTTGTATTCAGAATTCTCATTTGTACAAAGCTTTTGTCCATATTTCGTCCGATTTCTCCACCTAATGCGTCAACTTCCTTAGCCAGATGGCTTTTTGCAGGTCCTCCAACTGATGGATTACAAGACATAACACCTATATTATCTAATGTTATTGTAAAAATTGCTGTATTCAACCCTAATCTCGCCGATGCCAATGCCGCTTCAATTCCCGCGTGTCCAGCACCAACTACAATTACATCATAATTTCTCATTTTATTTATAAATTGTAATTTTTATTCTCAAAATAATACTTTGACCTAAAATTACACTCTCCTTTCAATTCCAAATCTTTTTATAAATCCATTATATATTAATATTTTGTTTTTTTCAATAAAGTATTTTTAAAAAAAGAAAAAACGAGTTGTTCAACCCGTTCTTGTTATTTAATAATTATATTTTTATTTTCTGTTTTGGTGGAAATGACGGGAATCGAACCCGTGTCCAAAATAAAAAGTTCTTACTATCTTCTACAAGTTTAGTCTATTTAACGCTTTAACCGTTAGATATTAAACAGACAAAAGTCTAAAGGCGAGATTATAAGATTTCCCCAAATGACATAATCATACATTTGAGTAAGCCATTAAAAATGACATCATCTAATGGAAAAATGGCGTTCCCAAAAGAGATGAGCCGCTATCTTAGGCAGCTAATGCGTAATTATCGTTTCCGATTATTTTTAAGTTGGATTTTAAAGCTCCCGCTTACTTGCCAATAATAATCTTTTTATCCTGTCGAAACCAAAACATTCCCTTAACTATTTTTAACTCTTAAGTCATTCTATCACAAAAACATTTATTTTTCAACAGCCATTTTAATTTTTTTTAATGTTTCGGTGCAAAAAGGCTTATTACACCGTAAGACGCTAAAGTCATTATTACTGCAGCTATTACGACTCCTAATCCAATGTAAAAAAATGATCTTTTTCTATCAAATTGAAGCAACGCCGCAATTAATGCGCCTGTCCAGGCACCTGTTCCTGGAAACGGAATTGCTACAAACAGCATTAAGCCAATAAATTCTCCTGTTGCAAGCCCTTCACTCCGTTTTTTTGCGCGATTTTCTATTTTTTCAATAAATTTTACCATAATATTATGTTTTTTCATAAATTCAAAGGCTTTTACTGAAAACAGCAGAATAAATGGTACAGGAAGCATATTTCCAACAATCGAAACAATCATATTTAAGTACCAGGGCAATCCAATAGCCGCTCCAATCGGTATTGCACCACGAAGCTCAATTATAGGCAGCATTGATATAAGAAATATTCCAATCATTTTGTTTAAAAGTGGAGCTCCAATCAAAGTTACCTTTATAAAATTTTTAAAAGATTCCATCATTTTTATTTTTTACTTTATAATAATTACATTCATTAATTATTACAAATTTCTCCTTTATTATTTATTTACGTTGTTTCAAGAGAACGCATGCTCTATTTTTTTATTTAAAATCCTATCTAATTCTTACAAAAATTCATACATTTACAACATATTTCCAACTAAATCTAATCAATTTTTTGTGATCACAAATATTAAAGGCTGCGATTTTTCCAAGATAAACTCAGACTCGTTAAAGCCTCCAAATACCTTTAACTTGGTTATTCCTAATTGCTCAAAAAATTTCATAAAATCAAAATAATTGACATTTGTTAAAACTTCCTCATTTTCAAACTTATCATCCAAAATAGTTTTGAAAATCACATTATTATCAGAATTTTTGTAATAATAACGTTCAAATTTCACATTTTCATTTTCAATCAATGGTAAATTTCCCAAAAAATCAGATTCAGATTTTTGATTTTCAAAAAATTTATAAAAATTTATTAGTTGAATAATCAGTTTCCCATTATTTTCAAGCTGTGAATAAGCCTTTTTTAAAAATAAAAAAATCTCATCTTTGCTATTCAAATGCGGTAACGTATTTCCAACATTTATTATTGTGTCAAATTTTCCCAATTCATCAATTCTCATCATATCCAAATTTTTTACATCAACATTTTTTTCTCTAGCCTGCTCAATCAATTTTTCATTTATATCAATCGAAATTACATCATATTCTTCATTTTTCAGAAATTTTGACAAATTACCTGTTGCAGCTCCCACATCAAGCACTTTTTTACCTGTAACATATTTTTGAAAAAAATTCTTCTGAACATCTGAAAGTGAAAAAATAAAATCATATTTTTCTGCGATTGTATCGTAAAACTTTTTCATGTTTTCTTTATTTTCCATATTTTCTCCAAATTTTAAAATTTTTTGAATTTAACAGCAAAGTTATAATTTTAGATTATTATATCACAAATTTTATAAAATAAGAATTAAATTTGTCCAAACTTTTGGGGTCAATACGTCTAATTTATATATTTTTTTTGATAAAATTCTTATTCTTTAACAAGTATTAATAACATTTTGAAATTTTCTGTTTCGGCTTCCACAGCATGAGGTATATTTGCAGGAAGAACAGCACTTTCACCTTTTTTTACAACAAATGGTTTTCCATCAACGTAATATTTACCTTCCCCATCAAGCACAGTAACCAATGCGTCTCCAGGGGCTTTATGCGGATCAAGGCTCTCACCTTTCCAAAAAGACATAATTGTCATTACTAAGTTTGGTTTTGCTACCAAATTTTTGCTTACAATTTTTCCTTCCTGATATTCAACAACTTCAGCAAGATTAAAAGCACTTGCACTTTCCAGCATTTTTAATGTCTTATTTTCCATATTTCCTTCTCCTATCTTTTCTCCAATTTCAATTAACTTCAAATTATCCCTTGCTTCAATAGAGTAATTATGATTTGTTGTGATTTCAAGAAAATCTCCATTGGAAATTGTTTTTTTATTATTTTCAATAAAAATTTCTCCATTACCATTAAAGCAGTAATAATAACGGTTTCCAAGCATAGCTTCTGCGGTTATTTCCTCATCTTTTGCTAAAGAGAATAAAGAAATATAGCTATTTGGCTGATTTAAGATTCTCATGCTTACAACTTCGGCTTCCTTAGATGTGATAAGCTCATTAAAATTTATCGGTTTTGCAACTTCTATTTTAACCATAAATCTCTCCTTCATTTATAATATTTTTTCCAGCTTTTTCATAAACATTTCCTGAATAAATTGATATTCTCCCATTCCTACTAATTCTGTTTCCACAATATATCCATTTTTTTCAAAAATTGTTTTCCATGAATTTTCATTATCTGACATAATATCTTTTTTTGCATGTTTTCCAGCAACTATTAAAAAAGGTTTTATCAGTATTTTTTTATAATCTGTATTTTGTAATTTCTCTAAAATATCTGAAATTTGAATCTTTCCTTCAATTGTTCCAATAAAAATATTGTTTTTTCCAGCTTTTTCATATTTTTTCTGTAACTTTTCATAACTTTTATCCGAAATATCTTCTGAACCGTGTCCTACAAAAATAATTGCATCATTGTCTTTTGTATCATTAAATTCCTCATTTTCAACAATTTTTTCATAATCTTCTTCCACAAACAATAACGGTTCTGAAATTTTTCCGTATTTATTATTCAATTTTTTGTACTCAACTCCATCCAAAATATGAAGTGACAGTGTTACAATATTATTAAAACCCTTATTTTTTAAAGCATTCAGAGCTTCTTCATAATTAAAGACTAAATAATTTTTTTCAGTTTTCAGTTTATGGCATACTCTTTTAGACGTAAATGCACGTTCAAAATTCTTTTCTCCATATTTTTTCTTTACGTTATTTTCTATAACCTCAATTGTTTTTTTTAATGTCTCAGTATGTACAGTTCCATAACTTGCAACAACAATCCCTTTTTCCATAAACTATATTTCCTTTCAATTTTATAAAGTATACTTGAACCTCTTTAAATATCTAAAAATTCATAGTTAAACAAGATAATAGTAACCTTTTAGTTTGGTTTTAAAATAATTTTATTATAGTATAACACATATTTAAAAAAATAGAAATTTAAAAATAAATATATTAATTTTTTATAATACAAAAAAGAAAACCGACCATTTCTAGCCGATTTTCAAAGTTAATTTTTAAGATTTCGGTTTAAAATCAATTATTTAGCAATTTTGCTTGCGAAGTATCCTAAAGTTCTGATTAATTGAGAAGTATAAGACATTTCGTTGTCATACCAAGATACTGTTTTAACTAATTGAGTATCTCCGTTTTGGTTTTGAACGATTTTTGTTTGTGTTGCGTCAAATAATGATCCGAAGTGGATTCCAACTATGTCAGAAGATACTAATTGTTCTTCAGTGTATCCGAATGATTCAGTTGCTGCTGCTTTCATAGCTGCATTTACTTCTTCTACAGTTACTTTTTTCTCTAAGATAGATACTAATTCAGTTAATGAACCAGTTGGAACAGGTACTCTTTGAGCAGCTCCATCTAATTTTCCGTTTAATTCAGGTACTACTAATCCAATTGCTTTTGCAGCTCCTGTTGAGTTAGGTACGATATTTACTGCAGCAGCTCTTGCTCTTCTTAAGTCACCTTTTCTGTGTGGTGCATCTAATGTATTTTGGTCTCCTGTGTAAGCGTGGATAGTTGTCATTGTTCCAGTTACGATTCCAAATTTGTCATTTAATGCTTTAGCCATTGGTGCTAAACAGTTAGTTGTACAAGAAGCTCCTGAGATAACTGTTTCTGAACCATCTAAGATTTCGTGGTTTACGTTGTAAACTACTGTTTTAACGTCATTTCCACCAGGTGCAGTAATAACTACTTTTTTAGCTCCTGCTTTTACGTGTTTTTCAGCTTTTTCTTTAGTTGCAAAGAAACCTGTTGCTTCTAATACTACGTCTACTCCTAATTCTCCCCAAGGTAATTTTTCAGGATCAGCTTCTGCGAAAACTTTAATTTCGTTTCCGTTTACTACGAAAGCTCCTTCTTTAACTTCAATAGTTCCGTTGAATCTTCCTTGAGATGAATCATATTTGAACAAATGTGCTAACATTTTAGCATCTGTTAAATCATTAATTGCCACCACTTCAAATTTATCTGTTTGTTCAGCTAATAATCTTAATGCTAATCTTCCGATTCTTCCAAATCCATTAATTGCTACTTTAACTGCCATTTTAATAATACCTCCTAAAAATTTTAATATATTAAAAAATATATTATTCTATACAATTTGAGTATACCATATTTTTGTTTAATTTTCAACAGTCAGGAATTAATAAAATTTTATACTGGAATTACTAAAAAATTATATAAGTTTTTTGTTTTTTTATAATAAAAAAACTACTATGAAAATTAGTAGTTATATATCACATAATTTGTAATTAAAATGGCTGGGCTGAATGGATTCGAACCATTGCATGCTGGAGTCAAAGTCCAGTGCCTTACCGCTTGGCGACAGCCCAACAATATTTCCTAAGACAAGAACTATTATACAAAATAAATTCAATTTTGTCAATACTTTATTTTGAAACTTTTATATAATTTCTAAATTTATGCTATTTTACCGCTTAAATCCTGTTAATATTCGACAAAAAACTGAATGGCTTTTAAATTTAATTTCCATTTCAAAAATAATTTTATTGTAAAATACAAAACCTCTAAAATATACTAAATTAACAGCATACTTAGAGGTCTTTTTCTTAATTTTATTTCTCAATCTTCTGTTTACAGGAATTTGTATCCTCTATTTTAATTCTATCCCATCTTCTGTAACTACAGGATTTATAACTTTCCATTTTCCATTCACTCTTTGAAGTGTTGCCGGCAAATCATCCAGAATTACATCTTCATCTGTAACATTTTTTATTTCTTCAGCAAAACGGCTTACCAGCTCTTCCAATGCAACATTGTAGAAGTTTCTTTTGGCAGGTTCGTTTCCTCTTCTTTTCATAATTCTTTCCAGTTCATCCACACTTCCAAATCTTGCACGTTCTACAACTCTTCCAATAATATCGTTGTTTATTGCCAATCCGTTTGCAGCTCTTGTCAAGTTTCTTGCTTTTATGTCGAAAACTACATCCACTTTATTTTCTGAAATGTGATTTATCTGTTTTGCTTCAAATCTCAAAGTTGATTCCTTTATTGCCTCCTTTGCCAATTCACGTACATATTTTTCTGCAATTTCACGTTTTAGTGAATTGCTTACAATATAATTTCTGTCAAACAGATTATTATACGCCTGCTTTTCAAGTTTTTTTTCATTTTCTCCTATCACAGCATTTACATAGCTGTAAAAGAAATTCTGTAAATCTCTTTGGAGCGTATATTCAATTTCCTTTTTTTCCCAGTTTGCCGCTCTCTGCTCTTCCTTTTCCCTTCTGATTGTTTCCGATATGCTACGGTTTGACGCGAGGATATTTCCTGCCGCCGCCAGCATAATTACAAATAATATTTTTTTCATGCTAATCTCCTTATTCTGTTTTTTTTGGTTTTCACTAAATTATAACACACTTTTTAGTTAAAAGTATTAGTATATCCTAAGTCTTCAACTTGCCACTTCTTCAATCTCTTTTTTTCGCTTTCCAATATTCTGCTTGCTATTGAATTTCTTGTACTTTTAGTCTTTTGGCTGTAAATGTATTTCCTGTTACCGTTAATATTAGCGGAAATAATAATTTCTTCATAGGTTATCCTCATTTTTATTGATTTATTAATTAAAAGCGTTCCTTAAATTCTCCAAATTTTCTATTTCCCATTTTCCATTTACTTTTATTAAATTTACAGGTACATTGCTTAAAAATACATTTTCTTCTTTAATTTCACTCAAGTTTTCATTCAAAAGATTTATTGTTTCTTCCAGTGCTACGTTATAAAAATTTCGTTTTTTATCTTCATTTCCTTTATTTTTCATAACTTTTTCAAATTCATCCACAAATTTATATCCTAATCTTTTAAAGCTTCTTTCGTAAAGTATATCATCTTTTCCTCCTATATCAAGCACTTTATCCAAATTTCTTGACGTGAAGTCCAAAGTTACATTTACTTTATTTTCTGAAATATAGCTAATTTGATTAATTTTAATTTTTAAATCAAAAGACTTTAAAATAAATTTTACTATTTCATCTGAATATTTTTTTAAGATTTCTTTTTTCAAAGGCTCACTTATGACAAAGCCTTTTTCAAACAGGCTGGCATCTTTTTCAATTTCCTTTTTAAATTCGTCCACAGGTTTCATAAAGTTATTCACAATATCACTCTCCTTAAATGAAAATATCTTGAGGTCCTACTTCAACTTCTGGATACAATTTTACTGCTATCCCATTCTCTATATCCCACTCACATTCAGCTAAAAATAAAATAGTTCCATCTTGTTGGAATAGAATAGATTTAGGTTCTATTACTTTTGCTAAATCAGTAATATTTATTATTTTCCTAGCACCTACCCAATAAGTTGCCAAATCTTCTAAATTTTCATTTATATATTCTTTCAAATGATTCTCTATTGTTTCTATATAAATTTTTTCATTTTCTTTAAATTTTAAATAACTTTCTTCTTGTTCTTTTGAAATATCTTCATCAGGAAAAGCTTCTACTATTATACTAATATCATATTCTTTTTTAAATATACTAATTTTTCCTGTTTTTTCCCATTGAAAATCATATTCCATAAGTCCAAATACTGAATTATTAACTGCTTTTTGCTTCATATATTTCTCCTTCCTTAAGCTGCTTTATTCTTTGATTTTGTTTCAGCTATTCCACCTGAATGTGGAATATTTCCATGTACTTCCGTAGGAACTAATTGCATTGTCTTACAATCTTTACATTCATGCCAAGTATATTTATTTTCTATTCTCCATTTTTTAACTTCTTGTGGTGAACATCCACCTTTTTCAGCTAATTTTATATCAGCTTGCGAAAAATTTTTACTTCTACTTTCTGAAAAATTATCTATTTGTATTTCAGCTTTTGCTACTTTAGAAAAATCTGGTTCTCCATCTTTAAATGGTATAGATTCGAATCCATATTCTTTTTTTAATTCTTTCCATGTTTTTCCATTAGGGTTTGTTCCTCCTCTATCTCCAGGGATAACATTATCATCAGGAATCCATTCTGAATTTCCTTTTTCTCCTGTCCAAGTTCCTCCATTTTCTGGTAACATACAAAATATTTTTATATCTACTCCCAATTTATTATTCAATTTTTCTAAAATTTTAGAATCTATTTTTGCTTTTTTTTCTGGAATATCAGAATTAGGTAACTCTATTTTATTTTCAGTTAAAAATTTATCCATTTTTTCTCCTCATTATAGTTGTATTATATTTTTTCTTAAAGTATCAAATTCTAATTCACTTATATTTCTATGAATATCCAAATAACTTCTGACTAAACATTCTTTTATCTCTAATAAAATACTTGTATTAAAATCTTCTAACTTTTGGGCTATCAAAGTATTTAAAATATGATCTGGTTCTTGAACTGAAAAAGTTTTATATCTAAATTCTTTCACTACATCATCAAGTTCTAAAATATTTTTTACTATTACAGATTGTTTAAAAAGATTTGCTTTTTCTTCATCACTTTGCCATAATTTTAACTTTCCATTTTTTCTATATTGTTTTAATAATAAAATTAGTTCTATTTTTAATTGAGTACTTCCTTCAAAATTTTCTATGGCATCTTCAACTTCTTTTAGATCAATTTTATCTGGAGAATCTAATCTATTATTTAAAATAAAATTAATAAGAGTTGAATTTATTTTTTTCTTTTTATTATAAATCTCCTCATCTCTGTAATGGTAGTCTTTTTCTTCACCATCAAATTTATTAATTTGACATAAAACAGCTTCTATCCAATCATTTTGATATACAACTGCAACTCCCTTTGGTAATCTAGCGATTTCATTTATTTGTTCTTCTTTTAGTGCTGCTGATTTCCCAGCCATTTTTCTATCATTTTCTTCTGGTAATCTCATTATAATTTTAGTATTTGTGTTACGAATAGCTGAGATATCAACTGCACTTGGAGATTGATCTGCTATTATAAATCCTTCTCCATAAGTACGCATTTCTGCAATTGCATTTGAAATCATTTCAACTGCTTTTTCAGCAACATTAGAACCTTCAACAGAAGAAGCTGAATTTTTCGCTCTTAAAATATTGTGAGCTTCTTCTAAAACTGTTACATGATGTAATTTTTTGTTTGAAGTTTTGCTTGTTGCCATACGATGTTCAGATAGCCTCATTACTAAAACACCCATTAATAACGATTTTGTTTCTTGCGAGCCAACACGGCTTAGGTCAACTATTACATTTGTATCAAATAAAACTTCATTATCTATTTCTTTAGAAGAAAAAATTTGTCCATTCAATCCATTAGTTAATGATTTTACTCTTGTTGTTAGAGAACCAACATAATTAGCTTTTACTTCTTCTGAATATTCAGACAACTTTATAACATTTTTTAATTCTTCTAATAAATCTATAAATGTAGGGAAGAAACTATCCTTTTCTAAATTAATAGATAAATCTAAATCCCAACCACATTTTCTATATGATTGTATTATAGCTTCTTTTAATATTGCTGGCATTGCTGCATACATAGGCCAACAAACATTGAATATTTCAATTAACCTATCTATATGTTCTAATACATGTATTTCTTTTGGAAATCTAAAAGGATTTATATGTAAAAGTTCTGTTAAATTAGGGTTAGTTCCAAAAACTCTTACATCTTTTTTATGCCCTAAAACTTTTTTGTACTCTCCTTTGGCAGGCTCGATTACCATAAATTTTATATCTTCTATAATTAACTTATTTAACAGGTGATAAATAGTATTTGATTTACCACTTCCTGTTGCTCCTGATATAAAAGTATGCATAGATAAACTTTCCAAATCAAGTTCAACTTTATTTTCTTCAATAACCTTTCCCATATTAAAAATATTTCCTAAAGATATTTTTTTACTTTCATCATTAGAGTCATATTTTACTATTTCTTTTCCAAAATCTATATGCTCAACAACTGGGAAACCAGGCACTGAATTTCTAGGTAAACCCATATGTATAGCAAGCTCATTACTACTTACTAAAATTGCAGGACTTACTTCTATATTGAAACCTGAATTATTTTTATATATAAATAGAGGATGCATTAAATTTTTTATATATTCCACAATTAAATTATTCTTATCAAATTTTTTTTCTTTATTTTCAGTCCAAGTATTTATTGCTGACACTTCAAGTCCAGTATTTTCTCCTGTCACTAATGATTTATAAGTTGCAGCTCCAATTGTTGAGCTATTTAAAGATGGACTCAAAAAATAAGCTGCACATTCCCACATACCAATACTCTCAAATTCTGATACTCTTTTTAATTGATTATCTATTCTTTC
>ERZ773073.1099-NODE-1099-length-13032-cov-26.245897_pt1 | contig 13032 bp, 11 predicted proteins | sample MGYA00580616_ERZ773073 | MGnify/ENA primary metagenome ERZ773073 (study PRJEB29015, sample SAMEA2737960) | human oral metagenome | biome: human oral; feature: human-associated habitat; material: dental | place: China | collected 2131 ...
AGGTTGCCGTCGATCACGACACCGTCCTCGCTGGTCTCGGCGCCGTTCTCCTTCAGGACATGGAGGAAGGCCGGGTTGGCCGTGGCGCGGCGACCGGCCAGCAGCCCGAGCTCGGCGGGGATGGAGGGGGCGGCGCAGACGGCGGCCAGGGGCAGGTCCGCCCCCAGGCGGCGGGCGACCTCGTCGGTCACCGCCCGGGTGCTCTTGAGGTTGGGGGTGCCGGGGACGCCGCCCGGCAGGAAGACGAGGGCGTAGTCGGTCAGGTCGACGTCGGCCAGGAGGGCGTCGCAGCGGAAGGTGACGCGGTGGGAGCTGGTGACCGACAGGTCGTCGCCCACGGCGAGCATGTCGACGGCGATCCCGGCGCGGTAGAGCACGTCGACGACGGCCAGGGCCTCGACCTCCTCCAGCCCTTCGGCGATGAGCACGGCGACCCTGGCGTCGGTGGTCAGCTGGTCGGGTGTGGGCATGGTTCCTCCTCGGTACGAGTGATGGACTATGAGCGATGAGTACGGCGGGCACGGCGTTCGTGCTCGACCATAGTCCCGGCCGGAGGCGATCGGGAGGGCCCGGCGCCGGTGTCCCCGGCCGCCCCGGAGCCGCTGCGCGCCCGTTTCGCGGCCGCGGCCTAGTCGTCGAGCATCCCCGGACTGACCTTGCACTCCTCGCCGATGGCCATGGGGGCGATGGCGCCCGCCTCGCGCAGTTCGAGCAGGCGCGGCACAGTCTTCTCGACGACGCGCCAGGGGTCGATGGTGTTGAGGTAGATGCGCGTGCCGCCCTCGAACCCGGCCAGGGTCGAGATCCGCCACTTGAGCAGGATGCGCCAGCGCATGGGGGTCGCCACGGCGGGGGGCCGGTGGTACCACTCCTCGTTGCAGGGCACGGAGGCGCCGGTGGCGGCGTGGGCGGCGTGGAGGAGGTCGGAGATGGCGCGCATCTGCTCCTGCCCGACCTCCCAGGGGTTGCGGGGGGCGTGCAGGGGCCACACGGCGATCCCCGGGAAGCGGTGCCCGAACCCGGCGAAGGCGACGGCGTGCTCGTTCTGGGCGATCACGAGTTTGCGGGTGGCGCCGACCTTGAAGATGATGTCGTAGATGTCGGGCTGGGAGCGCAGGCGGTCCAGCTCGGCCTCGGTCTGGACGGCCAGGTCGTCGATGGCGACCAGCTGCTTGTGGAGGTGGTCGAACGAGGCGCCGGCCGGTTTGAGCCAGTTCTGGAAGGCGGCGACGTAGCGCACCGCCGGGTCCAGGTGGTACAGGTCCTCCATGGTGCGGGCTGTGTACGCGGTGTACTGGTAGTGCTCCTCGGGGGTGAGGGAGCCCGATCCGGCGACCTGGGAGGTGTCGGTCGCGCCGTCGACGAAGTGGCGCCGTGCCACGATGAGGTCGTGCCCGCCGGAGAAGAACCCGTTCGCCGCCTGGAGCTTCTTGGTCTCGCTGATGGCGTCGAACTCCTCCGGCGTGGTGCCCGAGGCCAGCATCCGGGCGCGGACGACGGACATGATGTGGTCGTAACCGGCGCCGGAGGCCAGGTACTCCGCCATGCGCCTGCGCGCCGCCTCGGAGGGCATGTGCCCGTGGTTGAGGTGCCAGTAGTTGTAGGAGACGATCTCGAAGAGGTTCGGGATGCGCCGGAACTCGGCCGTCGTCTCGGACAGGGCGTCCGCGCTCAGGCCCGTCAGCTCGCGCCACGAGCCGTCCGCGTCGCGCACCAGGCGGGACTTCTCGGGCGGTGTGTCCAGGTAGCGCCCGGAGCAGAAGGCGCAGTGGTGCCCGTCCGCCCCGTGGTCGATGGGGGTGCGGACCGCCGGCGGCAGGGACAGGGGCCTGTGCCCCCGCCCGGGGACCGTCCACACCTCCGTCCCGGTCAGCAGGTTCTGCTGTTTGACCGTGCCGTCCGCCAAGCGGACGATCGCCCGGTCTGCCCTGGAAAGATGACGGGCCATGTCACATCCTGTCCATTGTGGCGGGGTGGGAGCCGGTGCGGCCCTTCTCGCCCTCGTTGAGGGCGTTGATCGCGTCCATGTCCGCGGGCGCCAGTTCGAATCCGAAGACGTCGAAGTTGGCGGCCATGCGGTCGGGGCGCACCGATTTGGGGAAGACGACGTGGCCGCGCTGGATGGCCCACCGGAGGGCGACTTGGGCGGCCTCCGCGCCGTAGCGCGCGCCGATCGAGGCCAGCAGGGGGTCGCGGGCGGCGCGCCCGCGCGCCAGGGGGGACCACGCCTCGAAGACCATCCGGTGGCGCTGGGCGAAGCGGAGGATCGCGGAGTTGGGCATGTAGGGGTGGGACTCGACTTGGATGGCGTGGGGCTTGACGGCAGCGCGGTCCATGACGGCGCGCATGTGCGCGGTCTCATAGTTGGACAGGCCGATGGCCAGGCACTCGCCCGCGCGGTAGGCGTCCTCCAGGGCCGGCCAGGGAAGGGCGACGTCGCCGTCGTAGAGGGTGGGCAGGGGCCAGTGGACCAGGAAGAGGTCGAGGCTGGCCAGGCGGAGGTCCTCGAGGGAGCGGGCGATGGAGGCGGCCGCGGCCTCGGGCCGGTGGTTCCCGTTGTCGAGCTTGGATGTGACGAATAGCTCTTCGCGGGGAATGCCGGACGCTTCGATGGCCCGGCCCACCTCCGCCTCGTTCCCGTACATCTGCGCGGTGTCGATGTGCCGGTAACCCGTGTCGAGGGCTGCGCGGACGGCGTCGTAGGCGTCCTCGGGCGCGATCTTGTAGGTGCCGAAGCCCAGTTGGGGGATTGCCCTTCCGGTGGGAAGGGTGAGGCTGGGGGTGGGGGGCTGTGGCGGGGCCGGGGTCGGCGCCGTGGGTGAGTTCATCGGTGATCCTCCTGATAGGAATCCTACCCGCACAGGGGGCCCGGCGGGTGGTGCTGCGTGCGGATGGGGGCGCTGGGTCTGTTGTTGCCCATGTGGTGGGCGTTGCGCGCTGGGGCCCGGGTCTGCCGACCGGTCGGGATCGGGGTGGTAGCAGAAGGGCGCTCGAAAAAGTGGTCTGCGCCATAGAAATGTCTGACCGATATGTCCGACTTTGCGGCGCGGGTCTCAGCAGGTGGCACAGAATCAGCGATTTTCAGCTATTTCTGGCGAAAACTAGCGTTTAATCATCCGGTCGGAGTATTGTTGAGTATTGTCAAGTAACCCGCTCGGATATGAGCCCCAGGTCTTGAGCTAGCGTAAGGTAGTTACAGATCAACCAAGCGGGACCGGATAAGACGAACGGAGAGCAGATGTCAGTCCGTAATGCCCTTCTGGCCCTCGTTGCCCAGCAGCCCGCCGGGGTCTACCGCCTCAAGCAGATGTTTGAGGAGCAGACCTGCGGCGCGTGGCCGTTGAACATCGGCCAGGTGTACCAGACCATGCAGCGCCTCGAGCGCGACGGCCAGGTCGTCTCCCACGCGGAGACGAACGCCGGCCGCGACTCCGAGGTCTTCGAGCTCACCGAACTGGGCCGCGAGGTCCTCGACGCGTGGTGGGCCACGCCCGTCCCCCGCGAGAACCCGGAGCGCGACGAGCTCGTCATGAAACTCGCCGTCTCCGCCGCCGACCCGACAGTCGACGTCGAGGCGATGATCCAGACGCAGCGCCGCTCGACCCTGTCCGCACTGCGCGACGTCACCCGCCTCAAGGCGAGTGCCGACGAGGGCGAGCTCGCGTGGAAGCTCATCCTCGAGCGCCACATCTTCGATCTGGAGGCCGAGCTCAACTGGCTCGACCACATCGAGTCCGGCGCGGTCTCCGAGGCCGCGCGCCGTGCCGCCTTCGCCGCCGCCAAGGGCCGTGCCCGTACTTGGGCCAACGTTCCGGAGCCCGCGACGGCGCGATGAGCGGTGGGCCGAATCCAGTAAGGATGAGCGGCGTCGGACATGATTTCGGCGCGAACGACGTCCACGTGCGAGCGCTCGACGGGATCAACCTGGAGGTTGAACCCGGCGAGCTTCTCGCTGTCATGGGGCCGTCCGGCTCGGGCAAGTCCACCCTCTTGTCCATCGCCGGCGGCCTCGAACGTCCCAATCGCGGTTCCGTTTTCATCAACGGCATCGACCTGGCCACCCTGGACGGGGTCCGTCGCGCCCAGGTGCGCAGGCGCCAGATAGGGTACGTCTTCCAGGACTACAACCTCATCCCCTCACTGTCGGCCCTCGAGAATGTGGAAATGCCCCTCCAGCTCGACGGCGTGCCGAACGCCAAAGCCCGCGCCCTCGCGATGGAGGCCCTCGACGAGGTCGGAGTGGGCGACCTCGCGGACCGCTTCCCCGAGCGCCTCTCGGGCGGCCAGCGCCAGCGCATCGCGATCGCCCGCGGACTCGTGGGCAACCGGTCGGTCATCCTCGCCGACGAGCCCACCGGCGCCCTCGACTCGAACACGGGCGAACAGATCATGATGGTGTTGCGCGACCATATCGACGCCGGAGCGGCGGGTATCCTCGTTACACACGAGGCGCGCATAGCCGCGTGGGCGGACCGCACGGTGTTCCTCAGGGACGGGCACATCGTCGACCGCTCGCGCACGGACTCGATCCGCGACCTCCTCCGCGATCCGACGGCAAGGGACTGATGGCACGACTGAGGCAGCGCTTGAGCCGGTGGGGGGTGGCCCTCCGCATCGCCACGCGTGACGCCCGCCAGAACGGCGGGCGCACCAGCGCTGCCATCATCCTCATCGCCCTGCCCATCATCGTGGCGATCGGCGCCGTCGCCGTCTGGGACGTCACGACCTCCCAGCGCTACGTCGCCTCCGAATGGCTCGGCCGCGACACGGGCGTGCAGGCCGTCGCCACGCACTACTCCTCGGGCCCCATCCACCAGGACGCCACGAACTCGCGCGCCGTCGCCGCGGACTCCACCGAGGCCTCCGTCGACGCCTCGACCCTGTCCTCGTGGGTGCCCGACCAGGACTCCCTGACCCCTGTGGACAGCCTCTACCAGCTCACCCTCACCTCCTCCGGGGCCTCGACCACCGTCGCCACCGCGACCCAGACCCCCCGCCTCGACGTGCCCGTCCTGGCCGAACTGGGGCGCAGCGGGCCCCTGGACGCGGGCAAGATCGTCATCAGCCAGGACCTGGCCACCCAACTCGGGGTCGGTGTGGGCGACTCCGTGGAACTCGGCGTCATCGTCGAGCAGTCCCGCCTCACGAAGAAACTCACGGGGACCGCGGTCGTCGACGCGCTGGTCCCGGGGGAGCGCCGCGCCGTCGCGGGCGCGGGGACCCTGGGCGTCGACCCCTACGCCGTGGCGGGCAAGACCTTCACCTCCTGGTACGTGACCGGTCCCGTCCCCATCGGCTGGGACAAGGTGGAGGAGCTCAACGCCTCCGGGTTCCGCGTCACCTCCCGCGCGGTCCTGGCCTCACCGCCGCCCGCCTCGCAGCTCAGCCCCGACATCGCCGCCTACGCCCAGCCCTCGCGTTCCGTCAGCCCCTGGCAGTACCTTCTCATCGTCGCCGGGATCCTGCTGGTCCTCACCGAGATGATCCTGCTGGTGTCCCCGCTGTTCACCGTCACGCAGCGCTCCGTCATGCGGACCGCCGCCATGATCGTGGCGAACGGCGGCGACAACACGGACGGGCGCCGCCTCACCATCGCCCACGGCCTCACCGTCGGCCTCTACGCCGCGATGTTCTCCGTCCTGGGCTCCGTGGGCGTGCTCCTGGGGATCGGCCACTGGTCGCGCCTGGGGATCGGGATCATCCCCTGGTGGACCCTCGTCCTGTCCCTGCTGCTGCCGCTCATGCTGTCCATCATGGCGTCCGTCTCGCCGGCCCACACCTCGGCGCACATCAACACCTCCGCAGTCATCGGCGGGCGCACTTGGGAGCCCTCCCGCCTGGTCCGGCGGCGCCTGGCCTACCCTGTGGTCCTGCTCGCCGCCCTCCCGATCCTGGGGATCGCCGCGTGGCTGGGGCAGATCGGGCTGCTCATCCTGGGCATCGCCCTGCTGGAAACGGGCCTGATCGGGTCCATCCCCTACCTGTTCATGCGGTGGCGCTCCCCGAACCGGCGCTCGTCCATGAGCATGCGCCTGGCGCTGCGCGACGCCGTGCGCAACGGGCACCGCACCTTTCCTGCGATGGCCTCCATCCTCACGACGGTGTTCGTCGCCTGCGCGCTGCTCATCACGCTCAACTCGTCGAACGAGGCGGGCTGGAACGCCACGGCGCACGTCGGCGCGCGCGGGCGGGTGTTCGTCAAGGACGCGGACATGACCGAGTCCGTGCTGCGCACCCGCCAGGTCCACACCACCGCCCGCGACGCCATCGCCTCGGTCAACCCCGTCGTCTCCGAGGTCACCCTCACCGGCATGGCGTGGAACTCCGCCCCCGGCGGCCCCACGCGCTCCGTCGGCGCGATCTCCCCCATCGACGGGCAACTGATCCCGCAGATCACCGGCGAGGGCCGTCCCATACACGAGGTCGACCCCGTCTACATCGTCGACGACGGCACCTACCTGCGCGAGTCCGGCATCGTCTCCGGAGACGAGATGGTACGGGCGGTCACCACCCTCACGGCCGGGGGCGTCCTGGTGCCCGAGCCCTCCCTGATCGACGGAACGGGCCAAGTGCGCCTGAGCTCCCTGGATCTCTCCGAGATCGCCAAGGCGAGGGCCGCCGGCCAGACCTCGAACCTGCCCTTCGCCTCCGTCATCCAGACGGTCGCTTTCAAAGCCACGCCGTTCACCGACTTCAACGTCGTCGTCCTCTCGCCGCAGGCTGCCTCGCAGCTCGGCCTGGCCGCCCGGCCCCTGGGGCAGCTCCTCACCGTCCAGAACCCCATCGGCCCCTTCAGCGCGAGCGCCTTCACGACCCAGATCGCCCGCGAGGCGCCGGGGGCCTCTGTCACCGTCCTCGTGCCCTCCGTGCGCTCCGTGCTGCTGCCCTACATCGCGGCTTTCATCGCGGTCGTCGCCGCGGGCGCGACGGTGGCGCTCGTCGTCGCGCTCTCCGCCTCGGACATGCGCCCCGACCTCGACACCCTCGACGCCATCGGGGCGGGCCCCTCGATGCGCCGCCACGTCACCACTTGGCAGGGCCTCGTGCTCGCCCTCAACTGCATCCCTGCCGCCGTCCTGTCAGGGCTCATCGTGGGTGTGCTCGCCGTGCTGGCCGTCGCCAGGTCGCAGGTCTTCCCGGAGTTGTCGACACTGACCCCTGTGATCCCCTGGTCGGCGCTGATCGGCATGCTCGTCGGCATGCCCGCCCTGTGCGGAGTCGTCGCCATCGTCCTCACTCCGCGCGGGCAGAAACGGCTGCGCCGCATCGACTAGGGCGTGCCCGGGTGCGGGCGCGAGTCGTTGGCGCTGTGAGGGGGTTGGCGGCACCGCGAGGGGGGTATAACGCGCGCTGGCGCCTTGACCGTCGTCAGTGCCGGTGACCGCGGTCGGCACCGAGGGCGTCCCATCCGAGGATGGGACGCCCTCTCACGCCCGCTCCTGCCGCCATGTCCCGACCGGTCCGCGGCTATCCGGCCGATGCGCCAGCGGGACGTCCCCGCCGGGGGCGGTCAGCGGCCTCACTGGTCCGTCGGCCACCACGAATCGATCTGGACTCCGCAGTACTGCCCGTATGAAGGATCGTAAGAGACTGTTGCCGTGACCGTAGAGGAAGAACCAACGGAAACCGTGGTCGGTGTCGCGACGACCTCGGAATGGGTGAAGGGGGCGAACGGGAGTTTGTTCTCCACGAAGCCCGCTTTCACCCACAGATCAACGGAACCGATGCCGTCGAACTTGTCGTTCTGCGTTACTGCGAGCGTTGCCGTGATGGTGACTGTGGAGCCGCCCGCGTCGAGGACGCACTCGAACTCGCTGCTGTCGAAAACAGTCTTGTCGGTGGTTGGGATCCCGGCGACCGCCTTCGCCGTCTTGTACTTGTCGCCGCAGAGCCTCTGCATGGCGCTCGCGATGTCCTGATGGGCATCGGGGTAGGCGCGGAACAGTGACGCGGCCGTACTGCGGTTGTCGCGGGTGATCTCGTCGCACACCTTCTGCGCCTTGATCTCCACCGCCTGGTGCTCCAACTGCGAGGCCTGCGCGTCCAGGTTGCGCGCCTCGTCGTTGCGGTTGCGGGCGCCGACCACGAGGACGATGGTGACGACCAGGAGCACAACGCTGAGGGCCGCGCCGACGATCGTCGCAATGGCGAGTCCCCTGCTCTTCTTCGGGGCGGGCGCGGCGGGGGGCTGGGCGCCGACCGGACGCGGGTCCGCCCCGTAGGGGGAGGCCTGCGGGTCCTGGGCGCCGGGCGTGTACGGGGATCCGGTGCTGTTCGTGCTCATTCGTTCTCTCCATTCCCGCTGAGGTCGAGGCTGTTCGCGTCGTCGACGGCCTGTTGGGCGTCGGTGACGCCCTGCTGGGACTCCTCGACGGCTCTGCCCGCCTTGTTGAAGGCGCCCAGGGAGATAGTCATGGCCACGCAGAGGACGACTGCGACGGCCCATGCCGCGATGCAGGCGATCAGCATGCCCCTGCTGGGTGCCGGATCCTTGCGTCCGGCGCCGTCGGCGGCGGTGGCCGCGCCGAAGGGCTCCTGCTGGGCCGAGGGGGCTGCGGCGCTGTCCACCGGCTGCGGGACCGCGCCAGCGGCGAGCGGCTCGGCGGAGGGGGCCGCGGCGGGGGAGTCTTGGAACTGCTCGGTCCATTCGGTGCCGCTCCACCAGCGCAGTCGGCCAGAACCTGCGGGGTCCGAGTACCAGCCTGGAACGGGTGTGCTCACAGCTTCTCCTTCACTATGTTGTGGAATACCAGGAGGATCCTACCGGATGCGCAGAATCGCGCGCATCGTTGTGAGACGGTTCCGATGCGCGGGATTGGTAGTCTTGGGCCATGACCGCCCTCCTCCAGACGCACCCCCTCCTCGCTCTATTCCTCGTGGTGGGACTGGGGGCGGCGCTCGGCGCGATCCGCTTCGGGCCCCTGCGCTTCGGAGCGGCCGGCGCCCTCTTCGTCGGGCTCCTCCTCTCCGCCTCGGTCCCTGAGACGGCGTGGGAGGACATGCGCATCGTCCAGCAGATCGGCCTCGCCTTCTTCGTCTACACGGTCGGCATCTCGGCGGGCGCGACCTTCTTCCAGGATCTGCGCAAGCAAACGGGCCTCCTGGCGTCCTGCGCCGCCGTGTGCCTCGCGGGGGCGGTCCTGGCGCTGGCGGGCGGGCGGGTGCTCGGCCTCGGCGAGGGCCTCACCACGGGGCTCTACACGGGCGCGCTGACGGCAGCCCCGGCGCTCGACGCCGCGACCAGGGTCACCGGGGATCCGCAGGCGGCGGTCGGGTACGCGTTCGGCTACCCGATCGGGGTCGTCGTGGGGATCCTCGTCGTCACGATGACCGTGACCCGGCGGTGGGCGGGGGAGCGGGACACCCCCTCGTTGGCGGGCGAGAACCTGGAGACCGTGACGGTCCTGGTGGCCGACACGATCAACATGCGCCAGATCGCCGCCTGGCGCGAGCAGCGCATCCGCATGTCCTACCTGCGGCGGGGGGACCGCACCCGCGTCGTCGCCCCCGGTGAGGACCTGCTGGCGGGGGACCACATCCTCATGGTCGGCGACGCCGCGAGCGTCGAGGAGGCCGCGCGCGACGTGGGCGAGATCCTGGGGCACCGCCTCGAGGACGACCGCAGCGACGTCGCCTTCGAGCGGATCCTCGTGTCCAACCCCGATGTGGCCGGCAGGTCCGTGTCCCAGCTCAACGTCGCCAAGCGCTTCGGCGCGGCCATCACGCGGGTGCGCAGGGGCGACCTCGACCTGCTGGCCCGCGACGACCTCGACCTGCAGCTCGGGGACCACCTGGCCGTCGTCGTGCCCATCGAGGAGCTCGACGCCGTCTCCGAGTGGCTGGGCGACTCCGAGCGCCGGGTCGCCGAGGTCGATGCCATGGCGTTCGGGATCGGCATGGTCCTGGGGATGCTGCTCGGTATCGTGTCCTTCCCCATGCCAGGGGGATCCTCCTTCCAGCTGGGCTCCGCCGCCGGGCCCCTGATCGTCGGCATGGTCCTGGGCGCCCTTCGGCGGACGGGGCCCCTGGTGTGGACGCTCCCCGTGGCCGCGAACCTCACGATCCGCCAGATCGGGCTCATGCTCTTCCTGGCCGCCCTCGGGCTCAACGCGGGCCCGCAGATGGTGGCGCTGCTCCAAGGGGGCGAAGGGGGCAGGGCGGCGCTCCTCGCACTCGTCATCGTCGCGGTGTGCTGCGCCGCCCAGGCCCTGGCAGGGCGCTTCCTGGGCCTGTCCGCCGCCCGCGCCGCCGGGGGAGTGGCCGGGTTCCTCGGCCAGCCCGCCGTGCTCCAGGCGGCTGACGCGCGCATCGTGGACGAGCGCGTCGAAGCGGCCTACGCGACCCTCTTCGCCTTCTCCATCATCGTGAAAATCCTGCTCGTCCCCCTCATCACGAGCTTCATGTGAGGCACCCAATGGCAACACCCGATTTCGTCCTCGAACTGCGCCGCCACGTCGGCCACGCCCCGCTGTGGATGCCGGGCGCGACAGCGGTCGTCCTGCGCCGTGCGGAGGGCTCCCCGGCACCGGGTTGGTCCTCGGCCCGACTGGATCCCCGCGAGGTGGAGGTGCTGTGCGTGCGCCGCGCGGACAACGGCGCGTGGACGCCCGTCACCGGCATCGTCGACCCCGGCGAGGAGCCCGCCGTGGTCGCCCGCCCCACCCGCCTGCTCTCCGTGGAGGTCGTCGGCCCGGTGACCTACGGCAACGGCGATGTCACGACCTACCTCGACGTCGCCTTCGCGTGCGAGTGGGCGCAGGGGCGCCCGGAGCCCGCCGACGGGGAGAACACGGAGGCGCGCTTCGTCCGCGCGGACCGCCTGCCGCCGATGAACGCGCGTTTCACGCGGACGATCGCCCGGGCCCTGTCCGGCGAGCCCAGTGCGGTGTTCCTCACGGAACCCGTGTGAAACGCGGACGCCCCCTTGTGGGACTTGAGTCCTAGTGGTGAGATGGACGCATGAACACACCAACGAGAATCGCCTACTCCGTCACCGCGCAATCGACCGGCGGCCGCGCCGGGCGCGCCACCACCGCCGACCCCGAGCTCGCCCTCGACCTGCGCGCCCCCGTGGAGCTCGGCGGCCCGGGCGGCGGCTCCAACCCCGAGCAGCTCTTCGCCATGGGCTACGGCGCCTGCTTCCAGGGGGCGATGGGCCTGGTCGCCAAGGACTTCGGCCTCGACATCTCTGAGTCCGTGGTGCGCACGACCATCGGCATCGGCCCTGAGGGCAGCTCCTTCGCGCTGACCGCCGTCATCGAGGTCCTCGTCCCCGGCGCGGACACCGCGCGGGTCCAGGCCCTCGCCGACAAAGCGCACGAGCTGTGCCCCTACTCCAAGGCGACGCGCGGGAACGTCCCCGTCGAGGTCAAGGCCGTCTCCGCCCTCTGACGCCCCTGCGGCCCGCTCCGATCCGGCGGGCCCTCAGCCAGGCCCCCGCTGCCCGTGGGAACGGGAAGCGGGGGCTGCTTGCGGGGCGAGGGGCGTTCCGGGGCCGCGTGTGGGACGAGGGCACTGTCGGCGCTGCGGAACGAGTGCCGCCGCTCATGCCCTCCTGGCTAGGCGCCGCGCCAGTAGGCCTCCAGCGCGCGCGACAGGGCGTGGAGGTCGTCGATGTGGCTCATCTCCCGTGCGGAGTGCATGGACAGCAGGGGCACGCCCACATCGACGGTGGGGATGCCCAGGCGCGCGGCCGTGATGGGGCCGATCGTGGTCCCGCAAGGCATCGCGTTGTTCGACACGAAGTCCTGGGAGGCCACGCCCGCGGCCGCGCACGCGCGCGCCCACAGCGCCGCGCCCTCGGCGTCGGTCGCGTAGCGCTGCTTCGAGTTGATCTTGAGCACGGGCCCGCGCCCCATGACCGGGCGGGTCCGGGGGTCGTGGCGGTCGGCGTAGTTGGGGTGCACGGAGTGCGCCGCGTCGGCGCTCACGCACGAGGAGGACGCGAGCATCCGCTCGTGCCCGTCGGGGGTGCGCCCCAGCGCCTGGGCGGTGCGGCGCAGGACCGTCTCCAGGACAGGCCCGCCCGCGCCCGTGCGCGTCTGGGAGCCGACCTCCTCGTGGTCGAAGCACGCGAGGACGACGACGTCCCCCGCCTCGGGCGCCGCCCCGGCCAGGCGCTCCATGGCGACCAGGGCGGGGTGGACCGACGAGAGGTTGTCCTGGCGGGAAGCGGCGACGAACTGCCCGTCCTCGCCGAAGAAACCGGGCCCCTGGGAGGGGGTGAGGATCAGGTCGAAGGAGGCGACCTCGTCCGCGCCCGACAGGCCCGAGGCGCGGGCGACGTGGTCGAGCAGGCCCGCCGACGAGTCCACGGTCCACACGGGGTGGAGGTGGCGCTGGGGGTCCAGGGACAGGGAGTCGTTGACGGAGCGGTCCAGGTGGATCGCCAGCTGGGGGATGCGCGCGATGGGGCCGGTGCGCGCCAGCACGGCCCGCCCGGAGGTGGTGATGAGGCGCCCCGCGATGGTGAGCTCGCGGTCCAGCCACGAGTTCCACATCATTCCGCCGTAGATCTCGACGTCGACCATCCCCCACCCGTCGGGGGTGGTCGATTGGACGGAGGGCTTGACCGACAGGGCCGGGGAGTCCGTGTGGGCGCCGACGACGCGGAACCCGGCGGAGTCGCCGACGTGCGGCGGGACCATCCAGGCGGCGACGGCGCCCCCGCGCACCATGACGTGCCCGCCGGGGCGTGCATCCCACGGGTCCTTTTCATCGACCCGCGTGAAGCCGGCGTCCACCAGGCGCTCAGCCACGACCTCGGCGGCGTGGTAGGGGGAGGGGGAGTCGAGGAGGAAATGCTGATAGTCCACTGCGTTCGCGTGGACGTCGTCCAATTCAAGCTGTGCCATATCCCAATGGTAGAACGAGGCGCCAAGCGGTGGCCTACGCTTGAGGCATGAGCGAGATTCCCGCATACACCCTGAGCGACGGCTTCGTCGTCCCCGCGATCGCGCTGGGCACCTACAACCTGCGCGGCTTTGCGGGCGTGTCCTCCATGCTGTCGGGGATCGAGGCTGGCTACCGGAT
>ERZ773073.1101-NODE-1101-length-13020-cov-28.129425_pt1 | contig 13020 bp, 13 predicted proteins | sample MGYA00580616_ERZ773073 | MGnify/ENA primary metagenome ERZ773073 (study PRJEB29015, sample SAMEA2737960) | human oral metagenome | biome: human oral; feature: human-associated habitat; material: dental | place: China | collected 2131 ...
TAATTACATAATTACCTTTTTGAATAATCTGACAAAAATCTTCTTCTGGAAAAGAGATATTATCATCTTGAATATTTAAGATATTTTTGATAAAATCAGATAGAGACAATGAAATCACTTCCTTTTTGAGTTATTTTTAGCAATTTAATTTTAACAGGAAAATTTTATTGTCTCAACTTTTTTTATTAAAAAATGATAATGGAAATTTCTTCCATCAACACCATTTATTATACAACCATTTTTAATAGCTGTATTTTTAATTTAAAATTTTAGATTAAAGATACAGTTTTTTTATTAAGAATTTTTTAACTACTCTAAAATAGAATAAGTCTATAGTGAGAAAAAATATTTATACAATTATTCTATTTTTTTGTACAGTATTAATGATTTAAAACAGAACAAATAATTATAATAGTAAATTTTTTATTGATTTTTAGTATTAAAAAATATATAATTACTTTATAAATAATTATAAGGAGGTGCGAGGCTGTTATAAAAATATATAACAGTCTATTCAAAATGTCTACAAACAAAAAGAAAAAAAGAGGTTTCCCAAGTGCATTTACAGTACTAGCTATTATTTTAGTTTTAGCTGCTGCTTTAACTTACATAATACCATCAGGTCAATTTTCAAGATTAACTTATGATGATTCTACAAATGAATTTGTTATTACAGATCATGATAATAATGTAAAAACAGAGCCTGCAACACAAGAAATTTTAGATAGACTTAAAATTCAATTAAGTTTAGATAAATTTACTGAAGGAGTAATTAAAAAACCTATTGCTATTCCTGGTACTTATCAAAGAATTAAACAACATCCTCAAGGATTTTTGGATATAATTAAAGCACCAGTTACTGGTTCAATGGATACAGTTGATATTATGCTTTTCGTTCTTGTCCTTGGGGGAATTATAGGAATTATTAATAAAATAGGAGCTTTTGATGCTGGAATGGCAGCTTTATCTAAAAGAACTAAGGGAAAAGAATTTTTATTAGTAACTCTTGTTTTCTTATTGACAACCTTAGGAGGAACAACTTTTGGTTTAGCAGAAGAAACTATTGCTTTTTACCCTATTCTTATGCCTATCTTTTTATTAAGTGGTTTTGATGTATTAACTTGTATTGCTGCAATTTATATGGGTTCATCTATTGGAACAATGTTCTCAACTGTCAATCCATTTGCTACTGTTATTGCATCTAATGCAGCAGGAATTTCATTTACAGAAGGATTAACATTTAGAATAGTAACTTTAATTCTAGCTTCAATAATTACTTTGGCGTATATGTATTGGTATGCTCAAAAGGTAAAAAAAGACAAAACAAAATCTTATGTCTATGTTGATGAAGAAGAAATACATAGAAGATTTTTAGGAGAATATGATTCAAACACTGAAAAAGAATTTACTTGGAGAAGAAAATTATGCTTGCTTATATTTGCCTTAGCATTTCCTGTTTTAATATGGGGAGTTTCTCTTGGTGGATGGTGGTTTGAAGAAATGACAGCATTATTCTTAGGAGTGGCTGTTGTTATTATGTTTCTTTCTGGACTATCAGAAAAAGATGCTATTAATACTTTTATATCTGGTTCAGCAGACTTAGTTGGAGTTGTTCTAACAATAGGACTAGCCCGTTCTATTAATATAGTAATGGATAATGGTTTCATTTCTGATACTTTATTATACTATTCAACTGAATTTGTTGCAGGTATGAGTAAGGGAGTATTTGCTGTTGCACAATTAATAATATTCTCTTTCTTAGGATTCTTTATTCCATCATCTTCTGGATTAGCTGTACTTTCTATGCCTATTATGGCTCCACTTGCAGATACAGTTGGTCTATCAAGAGAAGTTGTAATTAATGCATATAACTGGGGACAAGGTTGGATGTCTTTTATTACACCAACTGGTTTAATTTTAGTAACACTAGAAATGGCAGGAACAACTTTTGATAAGTGGCTAAAATATATTTTACCATTGATGGGAATTATGGGAGTTTTCTCTGCATTAATGTTAATTATAAATACAATGTTATAATTGAAATATTCTAAGAACAATTTAATAAAAAATTATTAACTGTATTTTTTAATTTAAAATTTGATTTTTTAGATTAAGGATACAGTTTTTTATTTATTATTTGTTTAAAATGATATATAATAGTATAAATCATTATACTATTTGGAAGGGGATTTTTATGTTAGAAAATTTAGTAAAAGACTTCAAAGAAATTTTTAAATACAGTGGAGAAGTGGAAACATTTTTTTCACCAGGTAGAGTAAATTTAATTGGTGAACATACAGATTACAATGGAGGTTTTGTTTTTCCCTGTGCCTTAGATTTTGGAACTTATGCAGTTGTAAAGAAAAGAGAAGATAAAATTTTTAGAATGTACTCTAAGAATTTTGAAAATTTAGGAATTATTGAATTTAATTTAGATAATTTAGTTTATGAAAAAAAAGATGACTGGGCTAACTATCCAAAAGGTGTTGTTAAAACTTTCTTGGATAGAAACTATAAAATAGATAGTGGTTTTGATGTACTATTTTTTGGAAATATTCCTAATGGTGCAGGACTTTCTTCATCAGCTTCTATTGAAGTTTTAACAGCTGTTATACTTAAAGATTTATTTAAACTTGATGTTGATATGGTTGAAATGGTTAAAATGTGCCAAGTGGCAGAAAATAAATTTATTGGAGTAAATTCTGGAATTATGGATCAGTTTGCAGTTGGTATGGGTAAAAAGGACAATGCTATCTTACTTGATTGTAATACTTTAAACTTTGAATATGTTCCAGTAAAGTTAAAAAATATGTCAATAGTTATTGCTAATACTAATAAAAAAAGAGGTTTAGCAGATTCAAAATATAATGAAAGAAGAAGTTCTTGTGAAGAAGCAGTTAAAGTTTTAAATAAAAATGGAGTTAATATTAAATATTTAGGGGAGCTTACTGTTGCAGAATTTGAAAAAGTTAAACACTATATAACAGATGAAGAGCAACTAAAAAGAGCAACTCATGCAGTTACTGAAAATGAAAGAGCAAAAGTTGCTGTTGAGTTTTTGAAAAAAGATGATATTGCAGAATTTGGAAAATTGATGAATCAATCTCACATCTCTTTAAGAGATGATTATGAAGTTACAGGTGTGGAGCTTGATAGTCTTGTTGAAGCTGCTTGGGAAGAAAAGGGAACTGTTGGTTCTCGTATGACAGGTGCAGGCTTTGGAGGTTGTACTGTGAGCATAGTTGAAAATGATTATGTTGATAGCTTTATTAAAAATGTTGGAAAAAAATATAAAGAAAAAATAGGTTTGGAGGCTAGTTTCTATATAGCAAATATTGGAGATGGAGCAGGGAAAAAAGTGTTATAATGGCAAATCAAAAAGAATTAGTAGGTATTTTAAATGCTCAAATTATTGAATATTTTAATCTTTCTACAAATTTTGTTTATATTGGAGAACAAAATAAAGAGCATATAAAAAACAAACATTTGTACTGACCCCAAAAAGTTGGACAAATTTAATTTAACTTACCAATAAGGATTGACTTCTGTAAGAAGCAGGAGTTAATCCTTTTAATTTTTCCTTTATTCTTTTGTTATTGTAATAATATATATAATTTTCTATTGCTTCTTTTAATTCTTCTAATGTTTTGTATTTTTCTTCTTGCTCATAAAACATTTCTGATTTTAATATTCCAAAGAAACATTCCATTAATCCATTATCTAAACTATTTCCTTTTCTTGACATACTTTGAGTTATCTTCTTCTCTTTCAATCTTTTTTGATATGAATAATGCTGATACTGCCATCCTTGATCACTATGAAATATTAAATTCTCATAATTCTCATTTTCTTTAAATGCTAAATTTAACATATGATTTATCTGCTCCAAGTTAGGACTGCGCGAAATATCATACGAAACTATATATCTTCCATAAGCATCTAATATTGGAGATAAGTATAGCTTTTCTCCTCTTAAATTAAATTCTGTTACATCTGTAAACCATTTTTGATTTGGAGCTGTTGCTTCAAAATCTCTCTTAATGTGATTATCAGCTATTTTTCCTACTTGACCTTTGTATGAAGAATATTTTCTCTTTTTGCGGATAATACTTTGTAAATTGAATTTCTTCATAAGTCTTTGCACTTTTTTATGATTAATATTGAAACCTTGATTTTTTAATTCTAATGTTACTCTGCGATAACCGTATCTTCCTTTATTTGCGTAATAAATTTCTTTAATTTTTTCAATAATATCTTTATTCTTCTCATCAATATCTTTTTTATCAATATAGTAATAATATACTGATCTTGATATTCCAGCAATCTTTAATAGTATTTTGAAAGGATATTTAGCTCTAAGTTCTGCTATTACTCTTACTTTTTCTTCTCTTTTAGCTCCCTTTCTTGAACTAGAGCTCTCAATTTTTTTAAGTATTCATTCTCAGCTTTTAGATAAATTATTTCATCTTCTAATTTTTTAATCTTATCTTTTTCAGATAATTCTTTATCATTATTCTTAGTTTTAGTCATAGATTTAGGTTTCCTTCCTTTTTTCTTCTCTACAACATTATACCCATTTTCTTTAAATTTTGAAAGCCAATTATGTAAAATACCAGGAGATACTAAACCAATATCAAGAGCAACAAAATTAACAGACTCATGATTAATTAAAATTCTATTAATTATTTGTAGTTTAAAATCTTTAGAATAAGCTCTATTTTTATCTTTTCTTAAAATATCATATCCATATTTTTCAATTAAAGCAATTAAATATTTAATATTAGATTCCTGAACATCAAAAGCTTTAGCTAAAGAAGGAATAGTTTCACCATTTTTTCTTCTTTCAAATATTTCAATTTTATCTTCTCTTGTTAATTTACTCACAAAAAAAACTGCACCTCCAATCTTGTGTCCAAGATTTTGGGTGCAGCTCAAAAAAGTAAAAAATAGTTCATTACTGAGTAAATTTCTTAACGATAAAAAATTTCCATTCGTAACTCACTTATTTTTTACTTTTGGATTAAGACTATAATATGCAACAGCCTATTTCTTTATAAGCGTTCATAGTATCCATAAGAACGAAATAAAAGCCACCAAATTAATATTGATGGCTAATATCCTAAGCTTAAACTAATTTTTTAACATTGTTTTGTCCCTTACGGTATCATATGATATTTATATTATAACTTATATGTATTACCTTGTCAATTTTATATCTTTTTCTCAATTTTCTAAAAAATATATAGTTATATGATTTTTATGATATAATATAATGTAAAATAAATAAAAAAATTAGAGGTAAAAATGAAAATAAGATTAGCGAAAGAAGATGTAAATTCAAATTATAAAGTTAGTTTAATTGATGTTTCAAGAGAAAAAGATTTTGTAAAAATTTTAGAAGACTATAATATTAAATACAAGAAAACAGAATACTTTAAGGATCTTTTCATGTATAAATTAATTGATATTAACAGTAAATTTATCATGATATTACAAGAGAAGGCTTCAAACTATATTAAATATATTGAGCCTGTTTCTATATATTCTTTACCTTTACAAATCGAAGATGAAAATATAGAAATTCCTGTAATCTATCCTGAAGAAAATAAAGATTATGTAACTTTGGGAGTTATAGACAATGGTATAGCCCATATAAAACATTTAGATCCTTGGATAAAAAGGGTTCATACAAGATTTTTAAGGGAAGAGACAAGTACAACACATGGAACATTTGTTTCTGGTATAGCTCTATATGGAGATAAATTAGAAAATAAAGAGATAGTAAAGAATGAGCCTTTCTATCTTTTAGATGCTACTGTTCTATCTGCTACAACAATAGAAGAAGATGACTTATTGAAAAATATTGCTTTAGCAATAGAAGAAAATCATAAAAGAGTTAAAATTTGGAATTTATCTTTAAGTGTTAGATTGGGTATAGAAGAAGATACTTTCTCAGATTTTGGAGTAGTTTTAGATCATTTACAAAAAACTTATGGAGTTTTGATTTTTAAATCTGCTGGTAATGGTGGTAACTTTATGAAACAACTTCCAAAAGGAAAACTTTACCATGGTTCAGACTCATTACTATCACTTGTAGTTGGTTCAATAACTAATGAAGGTTATGCTTCGAACTACAGTAGAGTAGGTTTAGGACCTAAGGGGACTATTAAGCCTGACATAGCTAGTTATGGTGGCGACTTATTACGTGGTGACAATGGTGAAATGATAATGAAGGGAGTAAATTCATTCTCAAAAAATGGAAATGTTGCTTCATCATCAGGTACAAGTTTTGCCACTGCAAGAATTTCATCACTTGCTACAATAATTTATCAAAATATATGTAAGGATTTTAAGAATTTTTCTGACTTTAATCCTGTACTTTTAAAGGCTTTGATTATTCATTCGGCTAAAAATACAGATAAAAATTTATCTATGGAAGAAATAGGTTATGGAATTCCTAGCACTTCAACTGAGATTTTATCATATTTCAAGAATGAAAACATCAAAATATTCAATGGAGTTATGGAAAAGAATAAAGAAATTGAGCTAGATGCTTCATTCTTTAACTATAAGAAAGATATGAAAATTAAACTTACTTTAGTCTATGATACAGAGTTTGATTATTTACAAAAAGGTGATTACATAAAATCTGACATAAAAATTAAAGATATATCAGAAAATGGAAAAAATTTAACTAGAAAATTTGAAGGAATTTTAGAAAGAAATAAAAAAATTGAATTGTATTCAGACAATGACATAAAGAAAAATTATACATTGATAATAGAAAAGTTAAATTAGGGAGAGACTATGAAAAAGAATGATAACACTGGAATGTTAAGCACCTTTGTAGGAGGAACTCTTTGGGGTATAAATGGAGTTATGGGAAATTACTTATTTCTTAATAAAAATGTTACTACTCCTTGGCTTATACCATACAGATTGATACTAGCAGGTTTCTTACTACTAGGTTATCTATACTATAAAAAAGGATCTAAGATTTTTGATATTTTAAAAAATCCTAAAGATTTACTTCAAATTGTACTATTTGGACTTATTGGAATGTTAGGTACACAATATACATATTTCTCTGCTATTCAGTTTTCAAATGCTGCCATAGCAACAGTACTTACATATTTTGGTCCTACCTTAGTTCTGATATATATGTGTTTAAGAGAAAAAAGAAAACCTTTGAAATATGAGATTGTTTCAATTTGTCTATCAAGTTTTGGAGTTTTCCTTTTAGCAACACATGGAGATATCACAAGTTTACAAATATCTTTTAAAGCTCTTGTTTGGGGTATATTATCTGCCTTATCGGTTGTATTTTATACTGTACAACCTGAAAGTCTTTTAAAGAAATATGGAGCTTCAATAGTAGTTGCTTGGGGTATGATGATAGGTGGAATATTTATTACTTTTGTTACAAAACCTTGGAATATCAGTGTAACTTTTGATTTTGTAACTTTCCTTGTGTTAATGTTAATAATAGTATTTGGAACAATAATTGCATTTATTCTTTATTTGACAGGAGTTAATATAATAGGACCAACAAAAGCAAGTATAATCGCTTGTATTGAACCTGTGGCTGCAACTATCTGTGCTATATTATTCTTAGGTGTAACATTTGATTTCCTAGATCTAATAGGTTTTATATGTATAATATCAACAATTTTTATAGTTGCTTATTTTGATAAAAAAGCAAAGAAGAAATAAATTAATAAAATTGATTTTTATTTTTTAATGGTTTATAATTTACTTAATAGATAAAAGGGGTGATAAATATGGCTATTATAACATTAAATGTTACAGATGAAGAAAAAAGAAGAATAACTGGCTTTTCAGAAGCTAATAATATAACTGTATCAGAGCTTTTACTAAAAATTATTGAAAATCTAGAAGATGAAGAAGATTATAAATTAGCAGAAAAAATAATAAATAACCCTAATACTAAATATACAGAAGGTATGGAAGATCTTGCTAAAGAATGTGGGATTGATTACGATGCCTTATAAAGTTATTAAAACAGATGATTTTGTAAATGATTTCAAAAAACTGGATAACTCTGTAAAAATAAATATTTTGAAATACATTAAAAAATTGGAGTTAAGTGATAATCCAAAAGCATATGGTAAACTATTAAGTGGAGAACTTTCTGGGTTATACAGATTTAGAATTAATAATTATAGGTTAATAACAAAAATAGAAGATCAAAAGCTAATTATTTATGCACTTGGATTAGGTCATAGAAGTAAAATATATGAAATTCAAAATTATAATAAGAAATAGAAATTATGTATTTTATAAAAATTTATAAACGGCTTTATATGAAGCCGTTTTTTATTAAAAATGAGGTGGAATATTGGCAATATTACAAGTAAATGACATATATATGGGTTTCTCTGGGGAAACTCTTTTTAAAGAAATATCTTTCTCTGTTGATGAGAAAGATAAAATAGGAATTATAGGTGTAAATGGTGCTGGGAAAACAACTCTTATAAAATTGTTGTTAGGTTTAGAAAACTCTGAAATCAATCCTGCTACAAATGAGAGAGGAACTATCTCTAAGAAAAGTAATTTAAAAGTGGGGTATCTAGCACAAAACACACAACTTAATAAAGAAAATACAGTTTTTAATGAACTTATGACTGTGTTTAACAATCTTTTAGAAGACTATAACAGAATGCAAGAAATAAATTTTCTATTAACTGTTGATTTAGACAATTTTGATAAGTTGATGGAAGAACTTGGTGAAGTTTCTGAAAGATATGAAAGACACGAAGGGTATTCAATAGAATATAAAATTAAGCAAATTTTAAATGGTTTAAATATTCCTGAAAGTCTTTGGACTATGAAGATTGGAAATCTATCAGGTGGACAAAATTCAAGAGTTGCACTTGCTAAAATACTTCTAGAAGAACCAGATTTATTAATACTTGACGAGCCTACCAACCATTTGGACTTAACATCTATTGAATGGCTTGAAAAGATTTTAAAAGACTATAACAAAGCTATAATTTTAATATCACATGATGTTTATTTCTTAGATAATGTAGTAAATAGAGTTTTTGAAATTGAAGGTAAAAGATTAAAAGATTACAAAGGGAATTACACTGATTTCTTAATTCAAAAAGAGGCTTATTTAAGTGGAGAAGTTAAAGCCTATGAAAAAGAACAAGATAAAATAAAGAAGATGGAAGAATTTATCAGAAGATATAAGGCAGGAGTAAAATCTAAACAGGCTAGAGGTAGAGAAAAAATTCTTAATAGAATGGAAAAGATGGAAAATCCTGTCGTAACAACTCAAAAGATAAAGCTTAAATTCGATATAAATGCACAAAGTGTTGACCTAGTTTTAGATATTAAAAATTTATCTAAGACTTTTGAAGATAAATTATTGTTTAAAGATTTAAATTTAAAAGTTTATCGTGGAGAAAGAATAGGTTTAATAGGGAAAAATGGGACTGGAAAATCTACTCTTTTAAAAATTATTAACAATTTAGAAAAGGCTAGTTCAGGGGAATTTAAAATAGGAGAAAGAGTTTCTATTGGTTACTATGATCAAAATCATCAAGGTCTTGGTTTAAATAATAATATCATAGAAGAGCTTATGTACTATTTCACTCTATCTGAAGAAGAAGCTAGAAATATCTGTGGAGCATTTTTATTTAGAGAAGATGATATCTACAAGAAGATTTCTTCTTTAAGTGGTGGAGAAAAAGCTAGAGTTGCTTTTATGAAACTTATGCTTGAAAAGCCTAATTTCTTAATACTAGATGAACCTACTAACCACTTGGATATATATTCAAGAGAAATTTTAATGGATGCACTTGAAGATTATCCTGGAACTATCTTAGTTGTATCTCATGATAGAAATTTCTTAGACACTGTTGTAACTAAAATCTATGAGTTAAAAACTGATGGAGTTGAAACTTTTGATGGGGATTATGAGAGCTATAAACAAGAGAGAGACAATGTAAAAGTTAAGAATGAAGAAGCTGTAAAATCTTATGAAGAGCAGAAAAAAGCTAAAAATAGACTGGCTTCTTTAGAAAAGAAACTTGTAAGACTTGAAGAAGAATTACAAAAAATTGAAGAAGAAAAAGAAGAAGTAAATAAGAAGTATCTACTTGCAGGAGAAAAAAATGATGTAGATAAACTTATGTCTTTACAAGAAGAATTAGATAATCTTGATAATAAAATATTAGAAAAATATCAAGAATACGAAGAAACAGAAATAGAATTAAAAAGTCTTTAAAATTAAAAAAGGCACATATTGAGCTGTGCCTTTTTACTTTATTATTTTTTATTCTTGTGCATAACTTATAACATCCCAGCTATTCAATTCTTTTCCATTAGAAAATTCAAGTCTAACATCCTGGGTTCCAACTAATTCTTCATCTAACATGAAGTATAAAACTGCTAATTGCTTATCATTTTTATAATATGTTACAGATAAATATGCTCCAATCATATTACCAGCACCTCCATCTATTATTGCTCTATCAGCACCAAGTTTAAAATATATTCCATCCGATACACTCTCTATAGATGGTGCAGCCATATGCGGAAATGGTAACATATAGCTTTCATTTGCTTTCATTATTTCTTTTAAAAATTCAACAGAGGAATACTCTGATATTTCATAATTCCCCTCAGCAAATTCAAATAGAGCTTTTGAAGTTGTAATATCACTATTATGATTATTTAAAGATTTGACTAAATCTCTGATTTCATCTAAAGACTTTATATCTTGTAAAGACACTTCTTGACTATCTTTACTAGAAGCTATGTATAAAGTTGGATGCCAAGCTTGTTTATAAAGAAGTCCTTTCATCATTTCTTTTTCTTCTGAAGTTAGTTTTTTATTACTATCTATTTTTTTCATGTCTGATGAACTAAGCTCTGATAGTTCCATAATTATATATTTGTTATTTCTTTTAGCTATAGGAATAGTTAAGGTAACTATACTTTCACCTTGATCCCATGTAAAAAACACAGAACCTGTTTGTTGTAGTTCGTTAAAACTTATCATAGCATCACACGTACTATCAAGTTGTGTTGATATATCAAATATAATTTGATATATTGGTAGACTATTATATCTGATATGTAGTATATCATCTATTAATTTTTCTTCATTATTTCCATATTCTTTTTCTTCAACTTTTAAGTTATTAGTGGTTACAGTATAAGTTTTATTTTCAATTTGAGTTTTTGCCATAGTTATGTCATCATCAATCTTAGATAGATGAGGGTTCTTTTCATAACTAGAGCCACAGGCAACCATAAATATAACAGAAAGTCCTAATAAAAATTTGTATAAGCTTCTCATTTAAAATCTCTCCCTTTTTTATATTTTTTAAATCAATTTCTAACTGAACCTCCCACGACTGACACCCTACGAGTGCTAGAGTCACGAGTGTTCTTGCACTATTTAATAAAATTCAAATTTTCCTTTTATTATACTTTAATTTAAGCTTTTTATCTATTATTTTTTACCATTTTACAACATAAAAATTAAAATTAGGTAAAAAACTATATATTGACTTAATTATGATGATATAGTACGATTAAATTTAATAAATTATTTCTTAGGTAGGAGGTAAAAATGAAAAAGAAAGTAATAGGTGTATATGCTCCATCAAGCCCTGCTCATATATGGTTTGAAGAAAAATATTTATTTGCAAAGAAACAGCTTGAAGATATGGGTTTTGAAATAGTAGAGGGAAATTTAGTAAAAAATAGAGTATACCAAGGTTACAGAACTGCTTCTGCAAAGGAAAGAGCAGAAGAAATGATGAATCTTGTAAAGAATAAGGACATAGATATTATGATGCCTGTGATAGGAGGCTACAATTCAGGAAGTTTATTACCATATTTAGATTTTGATGAAATTGAAAAAAGTAAAAAGAAATTTTTTGGATATAGTGATATAACAGCTATTCAACTTGCAATCTTAAAAAAAACTAATTTAAAACCAATTTATGGTGGAAGTTTAATTCCTACTTTTGGAGAATATGAGGGTATATCTTCATTTTTAAAAAATACTTTAGATAATTTATTTTTTAAAGAAAATTACACTTTAGAAGAACCTGAATTTTATTCTAATAAATTGTTAAATGCTTTTACAGATGAATGGAAAACTAAAAAGAGAGAATATATAAAAAATGAAGGTTGGAAAATTTTAAATGAAGGAGAAACTGAAGGGGAAGTTATCATTGCTAATATAGATACTTTAGTGTCGCTTCTTGCAACTGAATATGTTCCAAGTTTTAAAGATAAAATATTAATTCTTGAAGAAATGAATGCTACAATAGATTCAGAAGAAAGAAACTTGAATACTTTAAAATTGAGTGGAGTTTTTGAAGGAGTAAAAGGACTTATATTTGGAAAGCCAGAAGTATATAATAATAAAAATACTCAGATATCTTCATATGGAGTTAAATGGATAGCAATACCAGAAGATGTAGAAACTATACCAGAATGGACACATAATTATATTGATTATGATACAATAATTAATGATAGTATATCAGCATTCTTACCAGTATTCTCATCACTAGGTGGTCATATCTTACCTACATTAGATAGTAATACAGTGTATAGTAACATAATAGATTTTTAACAGAGATACATTAAGTATCTCTGTTCTTTATTATTTGAAAGGAGGTTAAAATGAAAGAAAAGATTTATTACAGAATGGCTAGAAATATTATGAAAGAATATCCTGGTTTACAATATGAATGGGATAATATGCCTAGTCATAATATGAAATTTGCAAGAAAAGAATTAGATACTAAATTAAAAGAATTTATTGATAGGAGTGATGCTTTCTATGGTATCTTTGTAGAAGGTATGCTCAATCCTACAAAAGAAATGAAAGAGTTATTAATACCAGTAATAAGTAAGATATTGTTTAAATATCAATTTTAAATATTAAGGAGGTTAAAATTATGGATTTATATCATAATTTAGCAATTAAAGTTATTATAGATACACCAGAATTAAATAGATTATATG
>ERZ773073.1104-NODE-1104-length-12982-cov-35.275315_pt1 | contig 12982 bp, 10 predicted proteins | sample MGYA00580616_ERZ773073 | MGnify/ENA primary metagenome ERZ773073 (study PRJEB29015, sample SAMEA2737960) | human oral metagenome | biome: human oral; feature: human-associated habitat; material: dental | place: China | collected 2131 ...
ACAAATATTGCTGCTAAGGTTCCATAATTTATATTTTTAGAAGAACCACTTGTCAGAGCTTCATTGATGAAATCTATAACTTCTTGATTTCCATTGTCAATCTCATTAGCAATAACATATTTATTTTCAAGTGAAGAAATTAAATTTTTTAAATCCCAACCTTCAAGACCTTGGAAATCACAGTTTCCAAGTAATAATTTTTTAGTATCAATATCAAAAAACTTATAGTGTACAAATGTTTTAAGAACAGAAAAAAGTTTATCTATATAGTTACGATAATTTGTACTTCTAACCATTCTTCTTGTATATCCCATAGTATAAGGAGTTTTTGTGATTTTTTCTCCAATTTTTATAAAGTTTTTTAAATTAGTTTCTCCTATAAGTATTTTTAGTGCTGGGTATATATTTTCTGGGAAAATATCTTCAAATTTAACATTTTCTCTTCTTGAAAATTTATTAATTAAATTATCTTGTAAAATCTCTCCATAACCATGATAATTTCTTTTGGTAAAGATATCTTCAATAAATCTTTGATTATCTCTATCTAAAGTTTTTACTTCTGTTTTAATTTTACTTATAAAGCTATTAACTTTTGAAGTAAACTTATTTCCATAAAAATTTAACATTCTTCCTCCTACCACATTCTACCTGCAAGCATAGTTAATCTAATAAATGTAAGGATATCACCATCTTTTAAATTTAAACTATCATCTAGTTTTTCACTTTGCTCATCATTTATAAAAATACAATATAGTCCATCTTCAAAAGCTAAATAGGCTGTATCTAAAGCTTTTTCTAAATTAGCTTTTTTATCTCCATGAACTTCATCACCAATTTTTCCACTTCTTGCAGCTTCTGCAATATGCTCATTAGTCATGATAGATAAAATATCTTTATCATCTATTTTTTTATTAAATTTTTCTACATTAATTTTTACTAATTCTGTTATTAAATCTTTTGTAGTAGAAACTTTATTCATTAATTCAACTTCTTCTTGATGAATAACTTTTTTTCTTGATAAACCTTTTACATTAATAATTATTTTCATCTTTCACCTCCATAAAAAATAAATTAATAGATTTATTATAGCTTATTAAGACAAATTTATCTACAAAATTTTCTTTCTATTTTTTTAAAAAAGAGATATTTTAGTAAGTTGAGATTATAAAAACATTTAACTTTATCTAATACTAATATTTCAATAAAAATTATTTATATTTTATTTTATAAATGTACATTAATCAATAAAAATAGTTTGTTTATTAACTTATTTTATGCTAAAATTAAAAAATAATGAACATTAATAATGGAAGTGATTATATGGATTTAACAGAACGACAAAAAAAAATTCTTATAATGTTAAAAGAAAAATCATCATTATCAGGAGATGAAATTGCACAAAATCTTAATGTTACAAAATCAGCATTAAGAACAGATTTTTCAATTTTAACAGGATTGAAATTAATTACAGCTAAACAAAATAAAGGTTATACTTATAATAAATGCACAATAAAAAGAGTTAGGGATTGTATGAGTCCTCAAAATTCAATTAGTATAAAGACATCAGTTTATGATGCAATTATACATTTATTTAATTTTGATTTAGGAACTTTAATTGTAGTTGAAAATGAAAAATTAGTTGGAATTATTTCAAGAAAAGATTTACTAAAAGCAGCTTTAAATAGAAAAAATATAGAAAAAATACCTGTTAGTATAATAATGACAAGAATGCCAAATATTGTACACTGTTTTGAAGATGATAATATAATGGAAGCGATAGAGAAATTAATAAAACATGAGATAGATTCTCTACCTGTTCTTAGGAAAGAAAAAGGAAAACTATCACTAGTTGGAAGATTTACAAAGACAAATGTGACAAAATTATTTTATCAAGAACTTAAAAATAAAAGTATCTAGGAGGCAGTAAAATGAAACAAGTATATGAATTTAAAGATGGTGGAAAAGAAATGGTTGCATTACTTGGAGGAAAGGGTGCTAACTTAGCTGAGATGACTAAGATAGATTTACCTATCCCTAAGGGAATTATAATTTCAACAACTGCTTGTAATGACTATTTTAAAAATGATAAGAAATTATCTTTTGTATTAGAAGAAGAGATTTTAAGAAATATCAGAGTATTAGAATATGAAACTGGTAAAAAATTTCAATCAGCTAAACCACTTTTAGTTTCAGTTAGATCTGGAGCTCCTGTTTCTATGCCTGGAATGATGGATACAATTTTAAATTTAGGTTTTAATGATTATGTTGCAGAAAAAATGTTAGAAATAACAAAAGATGAAAAATTTGTATATACTTCTTATCTAAGATTTGTACAAATGTTTTCTGAAATTGCAAAAGGAATAAATAGAAAAAAATTCATGCACTTAAAAGCTACTGACTACAAAGCACAAATAATTGAAAGTAAAAATATATATAGAGAAGAATGTGGGGAAATGTTCCCTGAAAACTATAAGGCTCAAATACTTATAGCTGTAAAATCAATATTTGACTCATGGAATAATGATAGAGCAATATTGTATAGAAAATTACATAATATAGATAATAATATGGGAACTGCTGTCGTAATTCAAGAAATGGTATTTGGAAATTTCAATGATAAATCTGGAACAGGAGTTTTATTTACTAGAAATCCATCTACTGGTGAAAATAAAATATTTGGAGAAGTTTTGTTAAATGCACAAGGAGAAGATATAGTTGCTGGTATAAGAACACCTGATAATATTGAACTTTTAAAAACTTCTATGCCAAATATATATAATGAATTAGCAGATACAGTTAAAAAATTAGAAAAACATAATAGAGATATGCAAGATGTTGAATTTACAATAGAAGATTCAAAATTGTATATTTTACAAACAAGAAATGGAAAAAGAACAGCAGAAGCTTCTTTAAAAATTGCTATGGACTTAGTTAATGAGGGAATAATAACTAAGGAAGAAGCTATATTAAAAGTTGAACCTGCTTCAATAAATAAATTACTAAATGGAGATTTTGAAGAAAAATATTTAAAAGAAGCAACTTTATTGACAAAAGGACTTGCAGCTTCATCTGGTGTTGCAGTTGGAAGAATAATGTTTGACGCTAAAAGAGTAAAAATAAGAGAAAAAACTATACTTGTGAGAGAAGAAACTTCACCTGAGGATTTACAAGGTATGGCACTTGCTCAAGGAATTGTTACTTTAAAAGGTGGGGCAACATCACATGGTGCGGTTGTTGCAAGAGGTATGGGAAAATGTTGTGTAACTGGTTGCTCTGAAATAAAGATTGATGAAATAAATAAGACGATGACAGTAGGTAAATATACTTTAAAAGAAGGAGATTTTATTTCAGTCAGTGGACATACAGGAGAAATTTATTTAGGAAAAATTCCTTTAAAAGAAAACAGTTTTTCAGATGAATTAAAAGAATTTGTTTCATGGGCTAGTGAAATAAAGAGAATGGGAGTTAGAATGAATGCAGATACTCCTGAGGATGCAGAACAAGGAAAAGCTTTTGGAGCAAAAGGAATAGGACTTTGTAGAACTGAACATATGTTTTTTAAGAAAGATAAAATATGGACTATAAGAGAATTTATTTTAAGTGATAAGGGAGAAGAAAAAGAAAAAGCTTTGAAAAAACTACATAATCTACAAAAAGAAGACTTTTTAAATATCTTTAAAATTTTGGATGGTGATGAAGCTAATATAAGACTTTTAGACCCACCTGTACATGAATTCTTGCCTAAAACTTTGGAAGATAAGAAAAAAATGGCAGAAATATTGTCAATTTCACTTGAAGATATTGAAAAGAGAATATATAGATTAAAAGATGAAAATCCTATGCTTGGTCATAGAGGTTGTAGATTAGGTGTAAGTTATCCTGAGCTTTATAGAATACAAGCAAGAGCAATAGTTGAAGCCGCTTATGAATGTGAAAAGAAAGGAATAAAGGTTCACCCTGAAATAATGATACCTTTTATTATGGAATCAAAAGAATTAGCATATTTAAGAAAAGAAATTGAAGAAGAAATAGAAAGTTTCTTTAAAGAAGTTGGAGCTACTGTTAAGTATAAGTTAGGTACTATGATAGAAATTCCAAGAGCTTGTTTACTTGCAGATGAAATAGCAGAATATGCAGATTTCTTCTCTTTTGGAACTAACGATTTGACTCAAATGTCAATGGGGCTTTCAAGAGATGACTCTGTAAAATTTTTAGATGCTTATAGAGAAAAAGGAATTTGGGAGGGAGAACCCTTCTATTCAATAGATACAAAGGCAGTAACAAAGCTTGTTGAAATTGGAGTTAAAAATGGTAAATCTGCAAAACCCAATTTACAAATTGGAGTTTGTGGGGAACATGGGGGAGATCCAAAGAGTATAGAATTTTTTGAAGGACAAAAATTTGATTATGTAAGTTGCTCTCCATTTAGAGTTCCTACTGCTATATTAGCAGCTGCACAATCATATTTAAAGTTAAAAAAATAGCTTGTTAATAAACTAAAATACTAAATGTAGCAAAAAATAGCTCATTGCTAGCTAAATTTTTTAACGATGAAAAATTGACATTCGCTGCAAATTCACTAAACTCACTTCGTTCAAACACAGCGAAATTTGCTCGGCTCATTTGCTTCAATTTTTCATCTAAAATTTAGAATGCAATTTCACTTATTTTTTATCTACATTATTAAATTTTAAGTATAATATAATTATTTTTTTAACTAATTACTAATAAAAGGAAGTGAGGAAGATATGAACACAGAAATTAAGTACTTAGAGTTATTATCTAAAACTTTTAAAAATATTGCAGAAACATCAACTGAAATAATAAACTTACAAGCCATAATGAATCTTCCTAAGGGAACCGAACACTTTATGACGGATATACATGGAGAATATGAGGCTTTTAACCATGTTTTAAGAAATGGTTCAGGAACAATTAGAAATAAGATAGAAGAAGCTTATGGAAATACTCTTACAGAAAATGATAAAAAAGAATTGGCTTCAATAATATATTATCCAAAAGAAAAAGTTGAACTTATGCAAAATAAGGATAACTTTAATATAGATAAATGGATGATAACTATTATTTATAGATTGATTGAGGTTTGTAAAGTAGTTTGTTCAAAATATACAAGATCAAAAGTTAGAAAAGCTATGACAAAAGATTTTGAATATATTTTACAAGAATTACTTTATGAAAAAAAAGAATTAGCCAATAAAAAAGAATATTTTGACAGTATAGTTGATACTATAATTTCAATAGATAGGGGGAAAGAATTTATAATAGCAATCTGTAATTTAATTCAAAGATTAAATATAGATCATTTACATATAGTTGGAGATATATATGATAGAGGTCCATTTCCTCATTTAATAATGGATACCCTAGCTGAATATAATAATTTAGATATACAATGGGGAAACCATGATATTCTTTGGATAGGTGCAGCCTTGGGAAATAAAGCCTGTATAGCTAATGTTATTAGAATATGTTGTAGATATAATAATAATGATATATTAGAAGAAGCTTATGGAATAAATTTATTACCTTTTGCAACTTTTGCTATGAAATATTATGGTAATGATCCTTGTAGAAGATTTAGAGCAAAAGAAGGTGTTGATAGTGATTTAATTGCACAAATGCATAAAGCTATGAGTATAATTCAGTTTAAAGTTGAAGGGCTTTATTCAGAAAGAAATCCTGAGCTTGAAATGTCATCAAGAGAATCTTTAAAACATATAAATTATGAAAAAGGGACTATTAATTTAAATGGAGTAGAATATCCTTTAAATGACACAAATTTTCCAACAGTAAATCCAGAAAATCCATTGGAATTGTTAGAAGAAGAAGCAGAACTTTTAGATAAATTGCAAGCATCTTTTTTAGGAAGTGAAAAGTTACAAAAACATATGCAACTTTTATTTTCAAAAGGAGGAATGTATTTAAAATATAATTCTAATTTACTTTTTCATGCTTGTATACCTATGGAGCCAAATGGAGAATTTAGTGAACTTTATGTAGAAGATGGTTATTATAAAGGAAAAGCATTACTAGATAAAATTGATAATATTGTTAGACAAGCTTATTATGATAGAAAAAATGTTGAAGTAAATAAAAAACATAGAGATTTTATTTGGTATTTATGGGCTGGAAGATTATCTCCACTTTTTGGAAAAGATGTTATGAAAACATTTGAGAGATATTTTATAGATGATAAGACAACTCATAAAGAAACAAAAAATCCATATCATAAATTAGTTAATGATGAAAAAATTTGTGATAAAATCTTTGAAGATTTCGGCTTAAATCCAAGAACTTCTCATATCATAAATGGACATATTCCAGTTAAAGTTAAAGAAGGAGAATCTCCAATAAAAGCAAATGGAAAACTTTTAATAATAGATGGAGGTTTTTCAAGAGCATATCAGTCTACAACTGGTATAGCAGGATATACTCTAACATATAATTCCTATGGGATAAAACTTGCTTCACATTTAAAATTTATTTCTAAGGAAGCAACAATTAAAGATGGAACAGATATGATTTCTTCACATATAATTGTTGAAACTAAGAGTAAGAGAATGAAGGTAAAAGATACTGATATTGGAAAAAGTATTCAAACTCAAATAAATGATTTAAAAAAATTGTTAAAGGCTTATAGAATAGGTCTTATCAAATCAAATTAGTTTCCTTATTTTCCTTTTTTTGAGCCTCAAGTATTTATAAAAAATACATTGAGGCTCTTTTTATTGTATTATTTAGAAATTAAAATTACTGATGACTTTGGTAAAACACAACAATAAGTTCCTTGCCATTTAATTTCTTTAAAATCACAAGTATCAACTTTTGAAGTGTCAGTTACAATATACCAAGATTTATTTTCAAGTATAGGTAGTTCAAAACAAAGTTGTTCACTATACGAGTTAAATGCTATATAAAAATCAGTACTACTTTTTATATCTTTTAATTGAAAAGCAATAGAAAGAGAATGGAAACTTAAATCTGGTTGATATAATTTGATACCATGTAAAATAATTTCTTCTCCTTCAATTAGTGGAGTTTCCTTTTTAAAAATAGAATAAGATTTTCTTAAATTTATCATATTTTTAGTGAAAAGAAAAACATCTTCAAAATCTTTCTTTCTATCCCAATCAACCCAAGTTGTAGGATTATCTTGACAATAAGCATTGTTATTACCTAGTTGAGTTCTTCCCATTTCATCTCCCATAAGTAACATTGGAATTCCTTGAGAAATATATAAAATAAGAATCATATTTTTAATTTGTTGTTTTCTAAGAGAAATAATATGAGGATTTTCAGTAAATCCTTCCTCACCGTGATTATATGAATGGTTATTATTTTCTCCATCTTGATTATTTTCACCATTTAAAAGATTATGTTTTAAATTATAACTAACTAAATCCCACATAGTGAAGCCATCATGACAACAAATAAAATTTATACTTGATTGATAACCATTTTTATTAGCATGAAAAATATCAACACTTCCAAATATTCTTTTAATAAGTTCTGGAACTTGCCCAAAATCACCTCTTACAAATTGCCTAACTGTATCTCTATATGCTCCATTCCATTCACACCAACCACTTGGCATGGCTCCTACAAAATATCCTCCTAAATCCCAACTTTCAGCAATTAACTTGGCATGAGATAAAATAGGATGTTCAACTAATTCATGTAACAAAGAGTGTCTAGCCCATTGACTGTTAGAATCTCTACCTAAAACAGGTGCTAAGTCAAAACGAAATCCATCAACTCCAACTTCTAAATACCAATAAAGTAAAGATTGAATTATCATATCTTTTACGACCTTATGATTACAATTCAAAGTATTTCCACAACCAGAAAAGTTTATAAAATTATTTTCTTTATCTTTGGTATAAAAAATATCTTCACCCATAGCTTTAAAATTATATGTTTTTCCACCTACTCCACCTTCTGCTGTATGGTTATAAACAACATCTAAAATTACTTCTATACCATTTTTATGTAGAGAAGAAACCAACTTTTTAAATTCATTAATTTCATCAGCAGAATCTTCATTATTTGAAGAAGAATATTTTTTTGTTAAAGCAAAAAAATTGATAGGGTTATACCCCCAAACATTTTTTAGGAAAAAAGATTCTCTATCAAGATTACCAGTATAATCATCCCATTCAAAAACTGGTAGAAACTCCACAACATTAATACCTAAATTTTTTAAATAAGGTATTTTTTCTTCAAATGCAGAGAAAGTTGCAGGATTTAAAGTATTTGAACTTGGAGATTTTGTAAATAATCCAATATGACTTTCATAAATAACCATATCTTTTTTTGGAATTAGAATATGTTTTGTTTCAGTTCCTACTCTTGCAAGAACAATAGATTTTCTATTTTCAATAGTTTCATTCCCAGTATATGCAAGGGCATAAGGATCTAATATAGGTACTCCATTAATTTCCCAATTATATAAAGTCCCCTCTTTTATATTTTCTAAAAATATACTCCAAATATTTCCTAATCTATGCTCAGAAGGGTTTAATATATATCTTTCATAAGGAACAGTATCTTCTGAAGAATAAAAAATATTTAAAGAAAGAGTTTTTATTTCCTTTAAATAGATAGCAAAATTGCAACCATTCTTTTCTAAGGTAGCTCCTAAATTAATATACTGATTAAAATTATAGTACATATCATTTCCCTTCTTTAAACAAGTTTTTTATAATTGTACCATATTAATTGATATTTAGTAACAAAATAAATATTTTTTATAAAAAAAGCTATTGTAAATTTATACAATAGCTTAAAAAATTCTATTTAAAATATTTTTTTAGTATTTTATCATATTCTCCATTAGCTTTTATCTTATCAAGAGCAGCATTAACTTTATTAATTAATTCTTTATCATTTTTTCTAAAAGCAATAGCATAGTCTTCTTCCTCAGCAGGAATATTAGCTATAACAAATTGTTTATTATTAGCAGTATATTTTTTAGCTGGTTCAGAATCAAGTACCACAGCATCTATTTTATTTTGAGATAGTGCTAAAATTGCAGCATAGGCAGCATTAAATCTTTCAACTTTTACTCCTTTAATTTCACTAACAACAGTATCTCCTGTGAAACCTAACATAACTCCAACTTTTTTACCAGCCAAATCTTTAAATGATTTTAGAGATTTATCTACACCTTTTGTTATTACTACTTGTTTAGCTTTAAAATATGGTTTTGAGAAAGCAACTGCTTTTTGTCTTTCAGGTGTTGCAGTCATTCCAGCTATAACCATATCAACTTTTTTAGTTTGTAAAGCTGGTAATAAACCATCGAAAGCCATATCTTGAATCTTAAACTCTAAGCCAGTTTCCTTTGAGATAGCATCTAATAAATCAATATCAAAACCAACTATTTTATTTTTATCAAGATATTCAAATGGAGCAAATTCTGCATTTGTTCCAACATAAACAACATTATTTTTTGCAAATACAGAAATAGAAATTATAACAGATAATAAAGAAATAAGCATTAATTTAACAAATTTTTTCATAACAATCACTCCTTAAAATTTTAATATTTTTATTTATTTAAAACCTTATTTAAAAAATCTTTAATTCTTTCATTTGTAGGATTTTCAAAGAAATTTTTTGGTGAACAATCTTCAATAATTTCTCCATTATCCATAAATAGAATTCTATTACCAACATTTCTAGCAAATCCCATTTCATGAGTAACTATAAGCATAGTCATACCTTCTTTTGCTAAATCTCTCATAACATCAAGAACTTCTTTTATCATTTCTGGATCTAAGGCTGATGTTGGCTCATCAAACAATATTACCTCTGGTTTCATAGCTAAGGCTCTTGCAATAGCAATTCTTTGTTTTTGACCACCTGATAATTGAGTTGGATAAGAATTAGCCTTATCAGATAAACCTACTTTTTCAAGAAGATATGAAGCATATTTTTCTGCTTCTTCTTTACTTTCTTTTTTTACCATTATGGGAGAAAGAGTAAGATTTTCCAAAACTGTCATATTAGGAAATAAGTTAAAATGTTGAAACACCATTCCAACTCTCTCTCTAATTTTATTTATATCTGTTTTTTTATCCATCAAATCCATACCATCTATATAAATATGTCCTTCTGTTGGCTCTTCTAATTTATTAATACATCTTAAAAATGTTGATTTTCCACTTCCAGATGGACCGATTATAGAAATAATTTCTCCTTTATTGATAGTAGTAGAAATATTTTTTAAAACTTTTAAATCTCCAAAATTTTTAGATAAATTTTCAACATTAATCACTTACTTTTAACCCCCTTTCAACTTTTCTCATAAATGCAGTAAAAATTGATGTTAAAATCAAATATATTATACCAACTGCAAGTAAAGGTTCAACTCCTCTATATGTTTGGCTAGTTATTATGCTAGCAGATCTTAATAAATCAACACCACCTATAAACCCAATGATAGATGTTTCTTTTAATAAAGTTATAAATTCACTAACTAAGGCAGGTAAAATATTTTTTATAGCTTGTGGAACAATAATTTTTCTCATTGTTTGTGAATAACTAAGTCCTAAAGCTCTTCCTGCTTCCATTTGTCCTTTATCAAGTCCTTCAATACCAGCTCTTATAATTTCTGCAACATAAGCTCCTGAGTTAAGTCCAAATGCAATTCCTCCAATAACTAAAATAGGAGTTTCTCTTAATACTCCTACAAATATCAGATTTGCAAGTATCATAAGTTGTACAACTACTGGTGTACCTCTTATTATATCTATATAGATATATGCAATTTTAGATAATGGATTAAAATTTTCTAGTGCCTTTATCCTTTTAAATGGATACCAGTGTGATAATTTCATAATTGCTAATAAAAGTCCAAGAATAATTCCAAGTATTGCTGAAAATAAAGTGATACCTATTGAAAAGATAACTCCATTAACAATATACATATATCTGTCATCTGTTAAAAAGGTATCTTTCAAAATTTCTAAATATTCCATTCTAACCCCCTAAGTTATAAATATAAAAAAAGGAAATATATTTTTATTTCCTTATCCATACAAGTAAAAAAATTTTAAATAAAAAACACAGATATACTAGCTATCTGTGTTAAACTTTAAAGTTATAAATATCAAAAAGATATATAAAAGTTAAGCTAATATAAATAGATAAGGTTATTTAATTAATTTTTTGTTCTCCTTATCATTCTTCTCCTTAGCATAACTTTCTCCTCCTAATTTTATTTTTTAACATTATAGTACTATATATTTGAAAAGTCAAGGGGAAAATAATTATTTTACATATTTTTTAAATTCTCCATAACCTTCTTCATCCATTTTATCATAAGGAATAAATCTTAAAGAAGCTCCATTAATACAATATCTAAGTCCTCCTTTATCTCTTGGACCATCTTCAAAAACATGCCCTAAATGAGCTTCACCAGCTCTACTTCTAACTTCAACTCTATTCATACCATGCGAACTATCTTTTTTGTAATTTACAACTTCTGTTGCAATTGGTTTAGTAAAACTTGGCCAACCACAACCTGCATCATATTTATCTTTTGAGCTAAATAGAGGTTCTCCTGTTGTAATATCCACATAAATTCCATCCTCTTGATTTTTATAGTATTCATGAGTAAATGCTCTTTCAGTTGCTGCTTCTTGTGTAACTTGATATTCTAATGTAGATAATTTTTCTTTTAAAACATCATCACTAGGTTTTTGGTATTTTTTTTCATCAATTATAGCTTCACTAGCTTTATTTAAATTTATATGGCAATATCCATTAGGATTTTTCTTTAAATAATCTTGATGGTATTCTTCTGCCTTATCAAATCTTTTTAATTTTTCAACTTCAATAACAATAGGTTTAGAATATTTTTTTTGTTCTTCTTTTATTGCATTTAAAGCAATTTGTTTGTCTTCATCATTTTGATAATAAATACCAGTTCTATATTGAACTCCCCTGTCATTACCTTGTTTATTTACAGAAGTAGGATCTATTATTCTGAAATAATATTTTAATAGAGTATCTAAAGAAACTTTTGTAGAATCATAGGTAATATGAACAGTTTCTGCATGTCCAGAGTTATTACAAACATTTTCATAAGTTGGATTATCAAAAGAACCATTTGCATAACCTGAAACTGAATCAATAACTCCATCTATTCTAGCAAAATATTCTTCAACTCCCCAGAAACAACCACCAGCTAAATATATATCTTTTATATTTTCTTTATTGACATTATTTATCATATTTTTTGTCTTATCTTCCATAGTTATATTTTCTCCTTTCCCTTCAAAATAATCTTTAATTTGTCCATTACTTATATGTCCTACAATAATATTATCAATTTTCAAATCTTTATATATAATTGCAGATGTAGGTAAGGCTCTAATTTTAAATATTTGTAATAATTTTCCATCAGTATCATATAAAACTTTAATATTTTTATAGCCCAAAGTCTCATACCATTCTTTAAATTTTGTAGGATTTTTTTCTCCATTTATTCCTGGAAAAACAACAGTAACTACTTCAAAATTATTAGTTTCTCCTGCTAATCTATTAAGTTCTTCTAAGCCAGCCAAACAAGTAGGACACCAAGAAGCCCAAAATTTTATATAAATATTTTTATCTCTTGAAAAAGTATAATCATTTCCATTCATATCTATTAGTTGTATACTTTCTAACAAGTCTTTTTCAGCCTCCGTTTCCTTATTTACATTTCTACTAAGCATTTTAGCAAAAACGAATGTTCCAATTAAAAATATAAGAATTAAAGGTAAAATAATTTTTTTCATTTTTCTTCCTTCTTTCTAAATTAAAATAAATTAAACAGTTAAGAAAATATTAAGTTTATTAAAAATTAAAAGTAATCCCATTATTATAATTAAGAAACCACCTATTTTTTTAATAAGAGGCAAATGTTTTTTAATAAAAGACATCTTCTTAAATAGTGTTTTTGAAGCTAATGAGA
>ERZ773073.1107-NODE-1107-length-12971-cov-24.836869_pt1 | contig 12971 bp, 9 predicted proteins | sample MGYA00580616_ERZ773073 | MGnify/ENA primary metagenome ERZ773073 (study PRJEB29015, sample SAMEA2737960) | human oral metagenome | biome: human oral; feature: human-associated habitat; material: dental | place: China | collected 2131 ...
GCGGGTACTCCCGCAAGTCTCGCGGCAAATGCTTTGGCGTTTGCGGGACTCCCGCGGGGCATTTCTAAAAGCACTTTGGTCGTTACAGTGCTCTATCCAAGGCATTCTTCAGGGATTAGGAGCCTCATTCTTCCGTCGAACTCACGTTGCTTAGAAGAAACACGCCAGAATTCCCGATTTAGCCGTGTTGCTCGAAAGAAACTTGGGCGTAATTCAGGAATCCGGGCCATGCTCCAAATGGAAACGCACCGAAATTCAGGACTCCGGCGCATTTTCCAAGCGGAAATCGGGCCCGATGGCGGCGGTTAGTACCCGGGATTGTTTGGCAACAGGTTGTGGTCGTTGTCGATGGCTTCCGTGGTGATGGGCCAAAGGAGGTTGTAACCGTTCTCGGCGATGTTCAGCTTGTCGGAAGCCTGCGGACGACTGCCCGCGGCCTCGCCCGTGCGATACTTACAGAGCGCCAGGACGGCCATCCGACCCTCCTCGCCGGAGTAGAACCAGCGACGGAGGTCGTACCACCGCTGCCCCTCGGCGAAAAACTCCACGCGGCGCTCGTGCATGATGCGCGCCATGAAGTTCGCGGCCGTGATCGTGCTGCCCGTCTGGAGGGCCGGGACGCCACGCTTGGCCCGCAGCTCGTTGAGCCGCTTCACGCCCTCGGGGTAGCCCGCCGCCTCGGCCACGATGAGGTACATCTCGGCGATGCGGACAACGGGGTAGGAGTCGGATTTGTCCGTGTTGGGATACTTGATGCAGTCGTACGTCTCGGTGCCGTTCTTGAGCTTCAAGTGGCGCACGGAGGCCGCCTTGCGCTCGTCGCCCTCCTCGTAAGCCCTGATGAGGGCCTGATCGACGGGCAATTCGTAGCGTCCGTTGCCGCCGGGGGCTGCGCTGCCCGCGCCGTTTTCCTTCTCGTACTGGTCGACGATGTTGGAGCGCAAAAACCAGCCATAGGAGCCACTGTCGCCCGTCGTGTTGGTCCATTGCAGGATCATCTCTTTGCTCGTCTTGGTGTGCCAGATGTCGGCATAATGCTCGGCCAGGGCGAAGTGACCGTCGGCGATCACCTCTTCGGCCAACTGTCGGGCGCGCGCCTTGTCCTGCACGGGCGTGGGGGCAATGAGCAGCACCCGCGCCAAGAGCGCCTTGGCCGCCACCCGACTGGCATAGCCGGCCGTGGAGAAGGCCGGCGCATGCGCCATGCCATACTCCAGGTCTTGCTTAACGAGCATCCAGACGGAGTCCTCCGGCGCACGGCTCACGGGCTCGTCCGTGACGGTGGTCAGCAGCGGCGCGTCGCCCCAGTTGGCCGCGATGCGCATATAGAGCCAGGCGCGGACGATGCGCGCTTGGGCGGCGATCTCGGTCAGGTTGACGGTCGATGTGCCCGTATGCTTCTCCACCAGGTTGATCAGGTTGTTACACCGCTGCACAGCACCGTAGAGCTGCTGCCAGAGCGAGTTGATGTTGTCGCTGCTTGTCGTTTGGTTGTTGTCGTCCATGTCGGCATACCACGACTTGCTGTTGAGGTTGTCGGCCGCGATGTCCTCCATCACCAGTCGGTAGTTCTGCGGGCCGTCATAGACGCCATAGAGCAGGGCCTGATAGTCTGCGTCCGTCAGCGAAGCGTCGGAGACGGCCGCGGTGGGCGGATAGTCCAGGTTGCAGCCATTGAAGGCCAGTAGCGAGGCCGCCAGTGCGGCGATCATCAAAGGGGTTCTCATATTCATTGGGTAAGTCATCTCGTTGGGGGGGGAGTTTAGAAGGATAAGTTCATGCCGAAGAGGAAGGAGCGCGGATGCGGCATGGATCCGGGGTCGTAGCCGCGATAGGTAGCGCGGTCCGGGTTCATGGCCACTTCGGGGTCGAAGCCGTCGTACGTCGTGAAGGTGTAGAGGTTGTTCACCTGGGCATAGAAACGCAGTCGGGAGAGACCCAAATGGCGCACCGTCTCGTCGGGCAGGGTATAGCCAAGCGTCACGTTGCGGATGCGGAGGAAGTCGGCCTTCTCGAGGAAGCGCGTCGTGTAGTTCATCATGTTGTTCGTGTACGCCGCACCGTCGGCCACGGCCCGCGGCCGATCGGTCGAGGGGCGTTCGGGCGTCCATCGCGCCTCAAATTCGTCGCGGAAGATGGCGTATCCGTTCGGCGTACCGCCCTGTCCGCCGCCTCCGGTGTAGGCCCCTTTCCACGTGGCGTAGATCTTGGTGCCGAGGGAGTATTGGAGGTCCAGCCCGAGGTCGAAGCCTTTATAGGCAAAGTTGTTGATGAAGGCGCCCGTGATCTGGGGGAAGGGCGATCCGGCCGTCACACGGTCGTTGTTGTTGATGATGCCGTTGCCGTCCTTGTCGTAATACTTCACGTCGCCCGGCCGGATGCCGCGCTTCCAGAGCGCCTCGCCGCCGGGCTGAGCCAGAATCTCCTCCTTGCTCTGGTAGATGCCCTCGGCACGGATCAGGTAGAACGTAGCCATCGGCTGACCTACCTGCAGGATGTTGCTCGGCCCTACTTCGATGAAGTTATCCGTGCCGTCAGCCTTCTTCGTGAGCGCCACGACCTCATTGCGTTGATAGCCGAAAGAGAGGCGCACATCCCACGTCAGGCCACGGCCACGCAGCGGATGTCCGGTGATCATGGCCTCGAAACCCTCGTTACGGATCCGCCCCACGTTGGAGGTTGTCCGCGTGTAACCGCTCAAGGCGTTGATGGGGTGCGAGAGCAACAAGTCGCGCGTATCCTTGTGATACCAGTCGAGCGTCAGCTCCAGGCGTCGATCGAAGAGCGCAGCGTCAACACCCAGGTCGTATTGCAGCGTTTTCTCCCACGTCAAGTCCGGGTTCGGACGCGAGTTGGGGAAAGCCAGCCCCGACTGTCCGATGTAAGCCACATCGCTGGCGCGATAGGTGTTGAAGTAGTCGTAATAGCCGATCCCCTCTTGGTTGCCCGTATAGCCGACGGCGACGCGGAGCTTGAGGTCGTTCACCGATTTCGTCTTGGGGAAGAAGCCCTCCTCGGACACGATCCACCCGAGCGATGCCGCCGGGAAGTAGCCCACTCGCCGCCCGGGTGCAAACTTCGACGAGGCATCACTCCGCAGCGACGCCTCCAGCAGATAGCGGTCTGCATAGTTCAGGTTCACGCGTCCGAAGAGCGACTGGAGGGCGTACTCCGACAGGGACGACGACCCTTCCGTGACGCTGCCCGCCGAGTTGATGTATTTCAGCATAGGCGAAACGAAGTTGGTGCCTCGGACAAAGTTGTTGTCCAGCGTTGTCTTCTGGTAGCTGTAACCGAGGAGCGCTTTGAAGGCAAGCTTGTCCCACTGGTGGAAATAGTCGAGCGTGTGCTCAGCCAGATTCGAGAAGCTGAAGCCGCGGAGGTCGTGCACGTCGCCATTGGAGCGGGCACCGCGGATGGTGCCGCGTGGGAAGACGCCTGTCTCGTGCATGAAGATGTAGTCGCCGCCCAAATCGAGGTTGTAACGCAGCTCGGGGAGGATGTTCCAAGTCGTCTTCAGACCGACGATGGCACGGTACTTCCGTGTCACCTGCTCTTGCTCATCGATCAGCGCTACGGGGTTGTATTTGCTGGCGTTGATGGAGCCGAAGCTGCCGCTGGCGGTACGCACGGCATAGTCTGGCGAGGCGGAGAGGGCGTTGATCCAAGGCGAGTAGAGGTTGCCGTCGCCCGTGGCACGATTGGTCGTGGCGGAGCTGAGGGCAATGTCGGCCGAGATCTTCACCGTACGACTGATGCGGTTCGTGAGATTCGTGCGCAGGTTGTAGCGGGTGTAGTCCGTCTTCTTCATCACGCCCTGCTGATCGTAATAACCGAGCGAGGCGTAGAACTGCGTCTGGTCTGTGCCGCCGGATAGGGCCAGCTGATGGTTCGTATGGAGCGCCGTGCGGGTGATGGCGTCGATCCAGTCGGTGTCCGCGCCCTCCTGTGCGGCGGCGACAGGCTTCTTATACGTGGCGTCTGCGGACGAGAGGCCGAGCGAGTTGTTGTAGTTGTCGATCGCTTCGTTGCGGGCGGCCACATGCTCCGCCGTGGGCAGGAATTGGAGCTTGCGCCAGAGGTTCTGCACGCCGACATAGCTATCTAACGTCACCCGTGTGCGGCCGGAGCTACCGCGCTTGGTGGTGATGAGGACGACACCATTCGAGGCGCGCGATCCGTAGAGCGCTGCGGCCGAAGCATCCTTGAGCACCTCCACCGAGGCGATGTCTGCGGGGTTAATGTCCGCCACGCCGCTCAAGGTGTTGCCTTGGTAGCCGGCCTTCTGCGAGAAGTCGGCCGAGAGGATCGGCATCCCGTCGACGACATACAGCGGTTCGTTGCCGGCCGAGATGGAGCTGGTACCGCGGATGTTCACCACCACGGCGCCGCCCGGTGCTCCCGAAGCCTGCGTGACTTGCACGCCGCTGACGCGCCCGCTGAGCGTCTGCTCGAGCGACGTGGCGGGGGTCTCCCGGATCGAGGCGGCATCGATCGAGCCGATGGCGCCCGTCAATTCGCGTCGTTTCTGTTGTCCGTAGGCTACGACGACCTGCACCTCGCCCAGCTGTGTAGCGTCCGTCTCCAGCTCGATGTGCATGGAGGCGGTGGCGGGGACCTCTTTCGTTCGGTAGCCGACGAAGGAGATGACGAGCGTGGCGCCGGGGCGTGGGGCGGTCAGGCGGAAGTGTCCGTCGACGTCGCTCACCGTGCCTGTCGTCGTGCCCTTGATTACAATGTTTGCGCCGATCACCGGTTGGCCGTCGTCCTTACCGACGACGGTACCGCTGACCGTCACTGACTGCGCCTGCGTCCATGCGACAAAGGCGAAGAATGCGAATAGCATCAAGAAGAGTAGTCTTCTGTTCATGTGTGACATACTTGTTTAATGGGGTAATACAAAAAGAGAAGCGGCCCCTTTCATTGCATAGAAAGAGGTCGCTTCCGGGGGCACAAAAGTACGGGCGGGGGCTGGTGCGGCTTGTCCCAAATTGTGGCGATTTCAGGCCGTGCGCTGCCCCGTAGACCTACCATTTGTAGCGATAACAGGACAGGTGCCGACCCCGTACCCAACAACAAGCCCCGCCGGACGAGGAGCGCTGGATGTAGGCTCATCGTCCGGCGGGGCAGAGTGTGGGGGGCTGGCGATCGGGGGGCTAATCGCGTTCGGGCAACTGGTGTTTCAGGAAGAAATAGCCGACGATGCCCGAGACGAGCGACCCGACAAAGATGCCCAGCTTGGCTTCGTTGAGCAGTTCGTCGCCGATGTCGGGCACGGCAGCAAAGGAGAGGTTGGCGATGAAGAGCGACACGGTGAACCCGATGCCGCCCAGGATCGAAACGCCGAAGAGGGCCCGCTTCGTGATCTCCGGCGAGATCGACACGATGCGCGCTTTAGCCGCCAGATAGGAGAAGGTGAAGATGCCGATGGTCTTACCCACGAATAGGCCGAGGAAGATGGCCAACGGGATGCCTGCCAGGGCCGAAAGGTCGAAGCCGCCGAAGTGTACGCCGGCATTGACAAAGGCAAAGAGGGGCAGGATGAGGTAATTGACCACCGGGTTGAGCCGTTCCACGAGGCTTTGCAGGGGGCTGACCGTGTGGGCGGCCAGGCGGTGGATGTTGGTGAGGACTAAGACTTGACCGGGGCTCAGGACGGTGGACTTGCCGGCGTGTCGGGCCTGGGTGAAGTCGAGCGAGGCGAGGTGATCACGCATGTTGTCGGCGAAGGAGTCGAGCTTCACCTTGGGTCGCGCGGGCACGGTGAAGGCGACGAGTACCCCGGCTATGGTGGGGTGAATGCCGGCCTGGGTGAAGAGGTACCAAACGACGAAAAATCCGGTGTAGAAGAAGAGCGCGTGCTGTATTCCCAGGCGTCCGCCGACGGTCAGGAAGACCAGTACGCCCAGGGCGATAAACAGCGGGGTGGCGGCGACGTGTCCGCTGTAGAAGATGGCGATGACGATGATGCCGCCGATGTCGTCGACCACGGCCAGGGCGGTCAGGAAGACGCGTAGGCTGAGGGGGACGCGGCTGCCGAGGGCTCCGAGGGCGGCCAGGGCGAAGGCGATGTCGGTGGCCATCGGTATGGCGGCGCCGTGGGCCGCGGGGCCGCTGTGGCAGACGGACAGGTAGACCAGTACGGGCACGATCATGCCGCCGCAGGCCGCTATGACGGGCAGTAGCGCCTTACGGGCGGAGCTAAGTTCGCCTACGAGCAGCTCCTGCTTGATCTCCATGCCCACGACGAAGAAAAAGATGGCCATAAAGGCGTCGTTGACAAAGGTGGTGAGCGACATGGGCTGACCGTGATGGGGGAAGAAGATGAAGTTGTCGAACCGGAAGTCGAGGGGGTACTCCAGGCAGCTGTTGTAGGCATCGACTAAGGGGGAGTTGGCCAGCACGATGGCCGCGATGGTGGTTAGGAACAGCAGCAGACTGGCGTTGGGCTTCTGGGTCACGAAGCGGCTGAGGGATCGAATCTTGGTGATCATGAGTAATGTTGTAGTGAGGTTTGAGGATCAAATAACGTAAGTCTAAATAGGTGTGGCAAAGATAGACGGATCCCTATTTTTTGGCCATAAATTTTTGCAGTTGGGAGGCTTTTTTTGGTCTACGGCCGTCCAAGTTTTTCCCTTTGGGGGCGACTGAGCGGCATGCACGGCCGTTGGAGCGCGCTTCGGGAGCGGCTTGGGCGCAGTCGCCGCCGTCGGAAAACATTTTGCGGGCTGCGGTCATTTATACACTGCTGTTGGAAAACATTTCACCGGCTTCGGGCACGCGTAAGCCGTCGTTGGAGATCATTTTATGGGCTACAGTCATTCATACGCCGCCGTCGGAAAATATTTTGCGGGCTTCGGGCACTCGGGCGCTTTCGTCGGAGATCATTTTATGGGCTGCGGGCACGCGTAAGCCGTCGTTGGAGATCATTTTATGGGCTGCGGGCACTCGGGCGCTGTCGGCGGAGATTCCAATGGGAACTGCCGACCGTCGGGCGCTGCTGTCGGAAAACATTGGGGCGACTCGGGCGGGCAGATAGCTCCTCTCTTATTCTATTTCGCGAACTCCCGGCGCACTTTCGCTCCCGTTGAGACCTTCAATGGGGTGCAATTGTGCAATCACACCCTCGTTGAGGTGTTCAATGGGGCGTAATTTCACGATCACACCCTTATTGAAGTCTTCAATGGGGCGTAATTGTGCGATCACATACTCGTTGAGGTATTCAATGAGGCGTAATCGGGGAAAAGAGTCCCCAAAATGTTTTCCAACAGCAGCGCCTAACGAATGAGAGTCCCCAAATTGTTTTCTGAAGAGAGCGACCGGCCGAATAGAGTCCTCAAAATATTTTCCGACGAGAGCGCCTGACGGTTGGTGGTTCTTATTGGAATATCCGACGAGAGCGCCCAACAGGTAGCTGCTCATAACGTATTCCCAAACAGGAGCGAGTGACGGGCGGCGGCTCATAACGTACTCCCAAACGAGAGCACCTAACGGACGGCGGCCCATAACGTACTCCCAAACGAGAGCGAGTGACAGGCGGCGGCCTGTAACGTACTCCCCAATAAGAGCGACCGATGGACAGCGGCTCCCAAAATATTTTCCGAAAAGAGCGCCCAACGGACGGCGGCTCCCATAGTATTTTCCGACAGGGGCACGGCTTAAACCATCGCCCACGGATGACGTCTATCGCCCCGCTTTCGGGGCTTGGGCGCCTCGGAAGGACACACGATTTATAGGTAAACAAACGATGATACAACGATTTTCGATCCTTTTTTTGAGCCTCCTGCTGCTGGGGGCTGCTACCGGAGTGGTGGCGCAGGTCCACGTCAAGGGCACAGTCGTCCGATCGGGCGAGCCGGCCGAGGGCGTGGAGATGGCGGCCGTGAGGCTGCTGAACATCAAGGACAGCGCGATGGTGAAGGGCACCGTCACGGACCGCGAGGGGCGCTTCGACCTGATGGGCGTCCGGCAGGGCGACTACCTGCTGCACGTGACGTACGTCGGGCTCGACCCGCTCTACCAACGGCTCCATATATCGGGCAGCAAGACGCCCGTGGACGTGGGCCGGCTGACGATGACCGAGGACGGGGTGCTGCTGGGCGAAGCCGTGGTGACGGCCCGCGCCGTGGAGGTGCAGGTCAAAAACGACACGGTGGAGTATAACGCCAGCGCGTACAAGGTGGCCGAAGGGTCTGTGCTTGAGGATCTGCTGAAGAAGATGCCGGGCGTGGAGGTGAGCGCTGAGGGCGCGGTGACGGTGAACGGAAAGGAGATCAAAAAGATACTGGTCGACGGCAAGGAGTTCTTCTCCGACGACCCCAAGGCGGCCTCCAAAAACCTGCCGGCCCAGATCGTCGACAAGGTGCAGACCTACGAGAAGAAGAGCGATCTGGCCATGCTTACGGGCTTCGATGACGGCGACGCGGAGGCCGTGATCAACCTCACGGTGAAGCCCGGCATGAAGCAGGGGTGGTTCGGCAACGCCTTTGCGGGGGCCGGCAGCCGCGGGCGGTACGACGTGAACACGATGCTGAACCGGTTCGTCGACGACGACCAGTTCTCGCTCATGGGCGGGATCAATAACACGAACAATATGGGCTTCACGGACTTTGCGGCGGCGGCCTTCGGCGGTGGGCCGGGCGGCGGGCGGCACCGGTTCGGGGGCTTCGGCGCGGGGAATGGCATCACCTCGTCCGGCAACGTGGGCACGAACTTCAGCAAGCGCCTAATGAAGGATCTGACGGTCGGGGGCAACGTCCGGTTCTCCGGTTCGGACAACGAGGCGCGGGCCAAGACCGACCGGCAGAACATCCTGGCCGGCGATAGCACCTCGTTCGACCACGCCGAGAGCGCCTCCGACACCCGGACGCGAAACGTGGGCTTCAATCTGCACATGGAGTGGAAGCCGGACTCGCTGACGCAGGTCATCTTCCGCCCGGAGTTCTCCTATGGCACGACCCACACCGACGCGGAGGAGCTGACCCATACCCTCAGCGGGAGCCTCGACTCGGTGAACGCCTCCCGATCGCGCTCCCGTGTGGACGGCCACGCGCTGACGGCCTCCGCCAAGCTCGACGTCAGCCGCAAGCTGAACAGTCGCGGCCGCACGCTGACGCTCTCCGTCTCCGGCGGCGGCAACCAATCGATCGACAACACCCTGAATCGCTCCGACACGCGCTTCCTGCTTTTCGCCGACTCCACCGAAACGATCGACCAGCAGGTGCACAGCGACACTCGGGGCTACAACGTGCGCGGCAAGGTGGCGTGGGTCGAGCCGCTGGGTCACTCCAACTTCCTGCATCTCTCCTATCGCCTCCGACGGACACACCGCGAGCTGCTCCGCGATGCCAACCTCATCGATTCCGAAGGCCAATACACCGTGCCCGACACCACGACGGGCCGCAACACACGTAGCGACGCGACCGAGCACCGCCTCAACCTCTCCTTCAAGATGGTCCGCCCGAAGTACGACTTCACCCTGGGTCTCAACTTCGACCCCACCCAGACCCGCACCGTGACCGAGGTGGCCGGCCGGACACTCTACGACCTCTCTCGGAGCGTCGTCAACTACTCCCCGACGGCCAAACTGCGGATCCGCTTCGACAAGCGCACCGACCTCCGCCTCGATTACGACGGCCGCACCGAACAGCCCTCCATGACGCAGCTCCAGCCGGTGGCCGACCTCTCCGACCCGCTCAACACCGTGGTCGGTAACCCGGACCTTCGCCCCACGTACACGAACAGCCTACGCCTCCACTTCGGCAAATTCGTCCCCGACAAGCAGTCCGCATTCATCTTCATGGCCGGCGCGAACTATGTGCTGAACGACATCGTCAGCCGCACCACTACCGACCGCCTCACGGGTCGCCGCCAGACCACCTACGAGAACATCGATGGCAATTACAACCTCGACGGTCGCCTGATCATTAACCTCCCGCTGCCGGGCAAGCATTTTACGCTCAGCTCCATGACCTACGCCCGGTACGGACACTCCGGCGGCTTCATCGACGGCTCCCGCAACACGAGCCAGGCCACCGTCCTCATGCAGCACGCAGGCATCAGCTTCCGTTCGTCCCTGGCCGACATCGAGCTCAACGGCAACATCCGCCATAACCGCACCCGCAACACCCTCAGCGCGGGCCGCGACCTGAGCACCCTCAACTATGGCGGCAGCGCAGCCTTCACGCTCTACCTCCCACTCGGCTTCCGACTGGAGTCCGACCTCACCTACTCCACCAACTCAGGCTACACCGATGGCTATTCACAGCGCGAATGGCTCTGGAACGCGGGCGCCTCGAAGTCGTTCCTGAAGAACAACGCCGGCATGCTCCGCCTGAAGATGTACGACATCCTGCGCCAGCGCAGCAACATCTCGTACAGCGCTACGGCGACGGCTATCCGCTACTCGGAGTACAACACGCTCTCCAGTTACGTCATGCTGCACTTCATCTACCGCTTCAGCCTCTTCAAGGGCGGAGCCAAAGCGTCCGATATGCGCATGCCCGGCCCACCCGATCGGGGCGGCCGCGACCGTCGACCACGAGATTAAGAGTACAGATACAAGAAGTCCTGCCGGCAGAGGAGGTGTTCGCCTCCCGCCGACAGGACTTTTCCTTTTTAGCGGTTCGTTATTCGTTAATCAAAGAGACCCGGGTCGGAATAGTAGACTCGGTTGCCGACCACGCGGGCGGCCTGTGTGTAGGGATGTTCCTCGGCACGGCCCACGCCGGTGATGTGCATCACTCGCCAGCCGTGGGCCTTGAGATAGTCCGAAACGAGTGAGCGGTGGCAGCGCCACCAGACGGCCTCGGCGCAGAAGTAAGCCGTCGGTTGGCGCTCCGCCTCGTCCATAAGGCGGGCGATGCCGCGGGCAAAGTCGTCGGTCTCCATATAATCCGCATAGGCGCGGAAGGAGGCGTTGCGCCAGCGCGTGTTGTGCGAATCGCGGTGCACCCGTCGGCGCCCGCCCAGATCGGGGAGGTGGAGGTAGGCAATGCCGCTCGCGGGGAGCGACGCTTGCAGAGCCTCCTGATTATACTGCGGATACTTGTTCGAGCCCGGTAGGCCGCGGATGTCGACCAGCAGGCGGATGTCGAACGATCGCAGCATGGCGATGAAGACCTCGATCGGGTGGGTGGAGTGGCCGATGGTGTAGACCACGCGCTCAGGTTGCGACATGGCGCAGGGCTTGTGTCAGCACTCGATGCCCGGCCGGGCCTCGACGCCGAGGGTGTAGTAATGCTTCACCTCCTGCATGTCGGTGACGAGATCAGCAGCGGCGATGAGGTCGGGCGTAGCATATCGACCTGTGATGACGACCTCCGTGTCAGGGTGGCGGTCATTGATGGCATCGATGAGTTCGGCGGAGGTAAAGAGACCGAAGTAAATGGCGATGGTAGCTTCGTCAAGGATCACGAGCCCATAGCGACCGTTGTGGAGTATGCGCCGAACCTCCTCGAGCCCCTCGGCGGCACGACTGATGTCGTCCGGTGTGGGTTTGCGCTCGATGAAGCACTCCGAGCCGTAGCGGTGGGTGGTGATGGTGGGGATGCGGCGGTCGATGTAGGCTATTTCGCCGTATCGCTGGCCTTTGACGAACTGTGCGATGTAAACACGTCGACCGGCTCCGACTGCGCGGAGGGCCAATCCAATGGCAGCGGTGGTCTTACCCTTGCCGTTGCCGGTGTAGAGATGTACGTAACTCATAGTGGATTGATATTAGTAGGTTGAATAGGATTTAGTTTGAGGTAGTTTGAAGGAGAGTGGGGAGGGGGAAAACGAGGCGAGAGGGTGAATGTCTCGTCCTTCTGCATAAAAGAGCAATGCCCCGACTGTCCGAGCGTCGATTCCTTGGGGCTGCCTCATCATTCTTTCACGAAAGCCTTTTTACCGTCCACATAAAGTGCCTGTTCAGCGTCGTTGAAGGCATAGCGATCGGCCTTATAGGTGCCATCGGCTGCCTTGTCGAGGATGATGGATTCCACGTCGCTGTTGGGCAGGAAGATCTCGGCTTTCGAGCGGTCGTCGTTGAAGAGTACGAAGGCGCTGATGACGGCTTCGCCCTCTTTCTTTTCTACGGGGTTCAGGCGGGTGCCGACCTCGAAGACTTGCACACATTCTTGGCGCAGCTGGCTCCACGACTGTCCGGCCGAGGGGATGCAACCGTGCTCGTCGCGGTCGCCTCCTGTGGCGGGGGCTTCCTGCGCCTGCGCGGTAGAATCGGCGGCGGCAGTGTCTTGCTGCTGGGCGTTGTTATTACATGCGGCCAAGGCCAGCATGCTGATCACTGTGATAAATACTTTCTTCATTGTCTTGTCATGTAGAAATTAAAATCTGGGGGCAAAGATACATAGGCTGCGAGGGCTTTGTACATAGAGGGGGCATGAATAGCAGGAAATGGGTCTCATCGTGTCGCACGGGTGAGACCTAAAAGTTCCGAGAGGCCCGATCGTGTCGCACAATGAGGCCTAAGAGTTCTGAGAGGTGCTATCGTGCCACACAATGAGGCCTAAAAGCTCCGAGAGGCCCCATCGTGTCACACAATGAGACCTAAAAGTTTCGAGAGGTGCTATCGTGTCACACAATGAGACCTAAAAGCTCCGAGAGGCCCCATCGTGTCACACAATGAGACCTAAAAGCTCCGAGAGGCCCCGTCGTGTCGCATGACGACGGAAGCAAACAGGAGCCGGATCACTCAAGAACGGACGATGAAGAAAAACGGCCGAATGCCCCTTTGTGCACCCGGCCGTTTGTTGTTGGTCCTTCTTTAGTCGTTCGTTTTCCCTGTCTCGTTTTCAGGAAGTGGCATCCACTTCAGGCGGCGCGATTGCCACGTCTGCTGCTTAGCTCTATCGACGAGGCCACGACGATAGTCGAGGGTGCGCTCACCGCGAAGAAAGAGGTAGACGCGGCGCAAGTGGTCGATGTCGCTGAGGGTGGGCTGGGTGGTCAGCGCCGAGGCGGCGTCGTAG
>ERZ773073.1112-NODE-1112-length-12947-cov-15.866119_pt1 | contig 12947 bp, 16 predicted proteins | sample MGYA00580616_ERZ773073 | MGnify/ENA primary metagenome ERZ773073 (study PRJEB29015, sample SAMEA2737960) | human oral metagenome | biome: human oral; feature: human-associated habitat; material: dental | place: China | collected 2131 ...
ACCGATGAATGGAGTTTATGATGGCTTTTCGCTATTCTCGTCCGGCTATGACCGGAGCTGCTATTTTCACCCTTGCAGGTGTGACGGTTCTTCCGCTCGCACAAGCAAACGCAGCGCCTGCAAGCCCTCAGGATGAGGCACGTTCTGGAGCCACACAGGGCCAGCCAAACTCTGCAGCACAGAACGGTCAGCAGCAGGGCGCCAATGCTAACGGTCAGAGCCAGCAGGGTGCTAACGCCAGTGGTCAGAACCAGGATGGTGCAACCCAAGATCAACAGCAGAGCGCTAATGCGGGCGGTCAGGGTCAGCAGCAGACCCAGGGCGGCGCAACTCAGGATCCTTCGCAAGCTGCATCCGGCGGTGAACAGCAGCAGGCTCAGCCTAGCGCATCTCAGGATCAGCAGGGTACTAATGCCAGCGGTCAGGGTCAGCAGGCTCCTCAGAGTCGGGGTGCAAGCTCTGCATCTCAGAATGGTCAGGGCCAGCAGCAGGGCCAGCCTAGTGCATCTCAGGATCAGCAGCAGAGTGCTAACGCCAGCGGTCAGGGTCAGCAGCAGGGTGCCAATGCTAATGGCCAGGGTCAGCAGGCTCAGGGTGCACCCGCATCCCAGAGCAGCTCAAACTCGAAGTCTGCGTCACAGAATAATCAGAGCCGTCAGAGCCAGCCCTCCGCCCCTGCGGTTGTTGGGATCACCTCTGTCGATGGATTCATTGACCCGCAGAAGACTGATAACTCTCTGACTGTAGAGACTACGGGGATCAATGATATCGACCGTGTAGAGTACGACCTGCGTGTTCAGGAACTTGACGAGTTCGGGAACATCGTTAATGATGACGTTAGCACCGGCGGCGCGTCTAGCATTAATTCGGAGGGGGACTTCGGTATATCCGCGATTGTTGATGGTACTAAGATTAACCCGAACCACCACTACCGAGTCTACATTGATGCGTTCGATCGGGATACCTTAACGGCGAGTTACGCGTACTACCCCGTCGTGGTTTGGAACCGTACCTACATTCCGGTTGTTCCTCTGTCGGCAGCACGGTAATTAATACACCGTATTATCTTTTGCATTTTGTTTAGTGTATTAGATTTCTAAAAATAAAATATATTTTCGGCTCAAGGGTCTTCGGGAGCATGTGTTAGTGATATGCATGCTGTTGAAGACCCTTTGAGTCGTGTTGACACATTAGTTTATGTATATATTTTCCATCGAAACATTCATGTTGTCATAAAAATAAATATCAAGAAATAATGCTAAAAATGCTAGACCTAAACTCAACCATGTATTATATTTAACAGTATTCCACTAACCGATGAATGGAGTACAAAATGTCCAATACCCGTTTTATCCTTACCGGAGTGGGTGCGCTTGCCCTCCTAAGTGCATCCGTGGTGCCTTCCGTTCCTTCCTTTGCCGCTGAAGGGAACGCTGGTGCGCAGACTCAGCAGGCTATCTCTACGCTTCCGGGTGGCCAAAATACTGGCACTAATAACACCAATGGGAACAACACAAATATTAATACAGGGGCTAAAGTAACTTCCGTTGAGGGCGGTCCGCTGAACCCTCTGACAGGGCAGAACAACCTTACGATTACTGGTGAGGGGATTGACCTCAACAAGTCTTTTGACGGTTTAGGTGCAGAAGTCTACGAGGTTGATGCAGACGGCGACTTCACTGGCGAGAACTTAGTTCAAGACGGCGGAGGCCTTGTTGTGACGGAAGACGGTCATTTCCGTGGCACTGCCAAGGTTAAAGGCGATTTCGATCCCCAGAAACACTATGTTCTCTACATTATGAGCTACCCCGGGCACGGTAACCGCACAATAGAGGCTAAACAAGATCTGCCTGTACAGCAGGTTGACAGCAAGGACCTGCAGTCTTCCGTAACCCTGACCACCAACTCCTCGAAGACAAATAAGCTCAGCAGCCACCTGAACACCAATGTCTTGACCCTGACCGGAACCCATTTTGATGACGTGAAGCAGGTCAAGATAAAAGTTGAGGGTCTGGACGAGAACGGACAGGTTAACGAAACTCTTGCCACCAAAGACGTCTCGGCAGAGGTGAAGAACGGTAACTTTACTACTCAGATTCAGATTCCTGGATCCAAGATTCAGGAAGGCAAGCACTATCGGGTGCTTATTGAATCCAGCAGCGACGACTGGGTAAGGGCTGTGACTAAGGATCTTTATGGCGATACGGATGATGAGGTTGTAGGCATCATTAACGGTGCACCCCTTAGCCGCAGTGCCGCCGAGAATCACCTGAAGGTTGCTGGCGGCGGGTTTAGCCCTGAAGTAGCGGCTCAGAACGGTGCCAAGGTTCGGTTGATCTTCACTGAATACAATGTTGAGCGTGACGATCCCAGCAGCGATGAGATCGTGAATACGACTGTTACCCCGAAACCGAACGGTGACTTCGAGGGCGACCTGACTATTCCCGGTAATAAGCTGCAGGCAGGAAAGAAGTATGTGGTACGCGCATACCTTGAAGACGCGAACGGCGGATTCTCAAGCGACGTTACCCTCAAGACCCTGGTTCCGACCACGAACTAGGCTCTATTAAGAGAAAAACTCTGTGCTGACACCCCTAGAAGAAGATAAGGTGCTACATAAACCTAAAATTTCCTTCTAGGGGTGTTGCATGGGTAAATCGACCGGTACGATTTGATAAAACCACACTATAGATGCCTTCGCCAGGAGATAGATGATGCGCGCCTTCCTCTGTTCTTACTTCGCCGGTGTAGAACCCGCCTTCAAAAATTTCTTGCGCGGCAACCCTTCACAACAGCATGTGGTATTTATCCCTACCGCCAGCACGGTTGAAAACACAACTTTCTACGTTCAGGATGCCCTGAATGTTTTCAAAAATTTAGGGCTAACCCCCGATATTCTCGACATTGCAGAAGTTGATTCAGAAACCGCGAAGTTGCGCATCGAACAAGCTGAAGTTCTCTATATTTCGGGCGGCAATACGTTCTATTTGCTGCAGCAGCTCAAATCCAAAGACCTCATCAATTTCATTGTCGAAAAGGTGCGCCACGGCATGATGTACGTGGGGGAGTCGGCTGGAGCTATGGTCGCTTCGCCTGATATTGAGTATGCACAAGTTATGGACGACTCTGACGTTGCTCTGGGAATGTTCAATTTTAAGGCGCTGGGAATTGTCGATTTCTACCCGGCGGTGCACGAGGAAGAAGAACCTTTTGTACAAGAGGTACGCCGTATGAAAAGCGAATATTCGGATAAGCTCGATCTTGTGCCCATCAACAATAGCCGTGCGATTCGGGTTGAGGGCGGCGTTCGCTTTATCGTCTAGGTTTTCTCCATCGGGCAGAAACCCACCGCATAGCGTGTTCACCTTGAAATAGCAGACTTCGGGAGCGGTTAAAATGCTCCCGAATGAAGAAACTGCTCCCGCTTCACCCGTTTACCAGGTTAGGATCGTAATTCTGGTCTTTCTTAGCATTCCGGAACCCTGAACGTGATGCAATAGAACTGATCATTCCAGAGCAAGCTGGTATTTGTATCCTCCATGTCTTCGGGTATCAGCGCCTCAATCTCCGAGAGATCGAAGGTGGCGTTCTTATAGGCTTTGCGGGTGAAGATGCTCTTTTTGTACTGCGAATCGATGTAGTCGGAGGTTTCGTCTGCGATCATAATTTTCGTGCCGGGTTTGGCCACCCGAATCATTTCTTCGATCGCGCGTTTTTTATCGCTAAAGAAGTTAATGCCGCCCACGTGCAGTACCACGTCAAAGCTCTGATCAATGAAGGGCAGATCTTCGGCGGCACAGTTCACCAGGTTCAGGTTCGCGCGCCCGCCCCAGATTTTCTGGCATTTCTTGAGCATCCCGAGTGAAATATCGGCACCCGTCCAGTCGATTGCACTCACCTCAATATCGTCGGGCAGGTAGCGTAGGTCGGTACCGGTGCCGATTGAGACGTACAGTGCCGAGCAGCCGGGAAACCACTCTAGTTCTTTCATGAACTGCTGGCGCATCTGTGCGACTTCATTGCCGTAAGCGAGACGCCCAAACCACCGTTCGCCTAGGTCGTAGACGGAGGCTAAGCGGTTGTAGAATTTCATGTATTTGGCGTTATCGCCCTTAACCTGCGTTTCATCCAGGCACAGCAGGATGCCGTTCTCTTCGGCGGGAGGGTTGGTGTGGAATTCGGGCTTGAGCTTATCGAGTAGCGTGGTTGACATGATATAGCTTTCGGATTGGTGATAATCAAGGACGATGTCTGCTGTTAAAAACATGACCTCGTAAGCACAATTGTAGATATATCGTCCTTGACGGTCTTCATCCAAAATATTGATTTTTATTCTCTGGATGCGCGTTGCTGCTAAAGGGCAAGCGAGCCCCACACCATGAGGGCGGCACAGAGGAAGAAACTAGAAGGCACTAGCCGGGCGCAAAGACAGTGTCTCGCGGGTTCCAATAAAAACATGCGCGCCAAACGCCAACGCCATGAGTGCCCCGGCAATAACAAAAGGTACCAACCTACAATCCTCCCAGAGCTATAGTGCACAAGCGGTAATACGTCTAAACCTTTATCGCGCTGCCTCATGGGCGAGGTTGGACTCCGAACCGGTCATGGATACCTTTCGTCTTACGAGTTCCTATAGATTTTCCAGGCGCTATGAATCAGTGGAATCTGCAAAGGCAAACGACCGAAAGCCACAACACGTTTAAATACTGACTTATGCCGCCAATCCCATGCCATCTGCACATTCGCCGGGAACACCGCCGTATACAGTGCAATAGCCGCGAGGGCACCCGCCCGGCGGGTTGTTGGGACGGTCAGCATCCCTGCGATACCGAGCTCAGCAGCCCCCGAAGCATAGGTGTAGAACCGCGCGGAGCCCGGCAGGGCACGAGGCACGATTGCGTCGTAATGTTCGGGTTTCGCGAAATGCAGCACACCCGTGGTCCCTAGAAAACCGGCTGTTACCACGGGCGCTATATGTTTCTTACCGTCGGAGCGGGAATCCTCAGATACGTTTTTCTTCAAGCTCATAATTCTAGTTTTGCACATCCGCACTACTACCGCCGGATGATTTTTATGGATTCTCTAGGGCATCGTACATGCGTGGTTCCGCACCTCTAAAACTGAGTAAATTCACATTTCTACCGCACAATATGAGCCTTACACGCCGTGTAACGATAGCGAATCCATGCCAGAACAGGGTAGAATGAGTGAACCGGTGCTAAGACATCACGGAAAGGCCCGTGAGGGCACCCAATCACTGATCCCATGAAAGGAATCCTCTCTTATGAAGAAGCTCATTGTACTTGCTCTCGTCGGCGCAGCAGCATTTTTCGTGTACAAGAAGAAGTTCGCAGCCTAAGCTAGAGTCAGCAGTTTTGATGGGATACATAAAGCCCACATGAACTGAATACACAGCAGATTTGCGTGAGCCCCGCATCCAGAAGGTTGGATGCGGGGCTCACCGCTTGCTTACACACGTTTATCAGGAACTATCCGGTCGGCAAATCCCCGTTCATAACAATCTTTTCCTGAGCGGAATCCCAGGTGAACGTCGCTTGGGAAGACCCCACAGAGGCCGAAATCTGGTTCGCAGAATTCCGTGAGACCGAAGGGGAACCCTGAATCGGGTTGAGCGTGCCGGTTCCCAAGTAGTCTCCGTGATGGAACAGCATAATATGTGACGCACCATCAGATGACCCAACCGTAATCCACGAGAGCTCCGCACTCGAATCGAAAGTCGAAGTATCCGCCGAACTCAGCGACCACGAATGATGACCGCGAAGTTTACTCGCATTAGAATCCAACGCCAAACGCCCGCTTGAGGACGAAGACCCCGAATTAGAATTTGACGATGCGGTTACCGTAACGGTACTTGCCTCCGGCTGCGGGTTGGCGGTCACCGTTACCACAGACACGCTCGGACTTGGAGAGGCTGAAGAACTGGTGGCACTTGCTGTGGGAGAGTGAGATGCGCTGGTTGAAGCGGATGAAGAACTAGATGAGCTGGAACTGCGTGCCGCCTGCGAACTGCTGCCCGAATCGGTGGATGCGCCAAACGGGTTACCGCAGGAAGAAAGCAGAAGCGCTGCGCCAGCGCAGAAAACTAGCGGTTTTACAGGAAATCTAGACATGAAAAACTCTTTTCGTATCGGTGCGTGTTGTTACTCCTAGTTTACTGGTGGCAACTCGCCAGTGCGGGAGACCTGCCGGGTTTGCGGGTCGAAAGTATACACGCTAATAGCCCGCCCCGTTGCACAAGCGTTGCATTCATCAGCTTTGGGGTATACATAACGAACCTCGACGCTCGTGGGCGATAGCCGGTGAGGCACAAACTTTCCAAAAGGCTTTTGTTCTGCAACCCCGATGAACTCACCGTGGCTGAAAAACAGTAAATGTGCTGGAGAACTACCCGTTCCATTTTTGAGATCCATGGTAATCCACGAGAATTCCGCACACGGATCGTAGGTATTTAGCTCGGGGTTTTTGGTAGGAATATTTTCGGGCACTTTAGATGTGTCCCAAGGAGCACCTTCGCTTGTGTCTCCATCCCATGTGTAGGGTGGTATCTGTTGCCCATATTTTTCGAGAGCCTGCTGATCTGTCAATGTTCCGCACTGCTGCGAGGGGGTGGACGAAGAACTCTGCTCGGCTCCAAAAGGAGCACCGCACGAGGTAAATAACAGCGTCAGAAGAGCACCAAAAACTATAATTCTGAGACGGGATTTCAGAGAGGAAAGCTTCGTGTTTGCCGGATACATTGCGTTATAGTCCTTACCTTATACATGTGAGGTTGTAATAGATACTGTCTGCAAATTCTCAACCGTGAGAGTAGGCCGTAAGTATCTGATACCTAGAAACATCAGCCGCCGTAAAAGGCAATGTTAAGGTTCCACCTTTAAACTTACGACGTTATCTGCCAGAATGCCACGATATCCGTCATGTATAGTAGCCCGGTGTCTGTCAATTTCCTGTCTCCCTTCGCAACAGCATGAATGTACGACGAGACCGCGCCGTCCGGTTCTTACGTGACAGTTCCCCTTGCGCAGGGGCAGAGAACGCGCGACAATGAGGAAATGGCTGAAATTACTTTTCAAAATAACCTTGCAGTTCACACTAGCGGCAACCTTCCCGCCGTCGGTTCTAAGCTCCCCGCATTCTCCGTACTCGACGCCGACCTCGCTGAGGTCACCGGCGCCCAGTTCGCGGGTAAGAACCTCGTGCTGAATATCTTCCCATCGGTCGATACCGGCGTATGCGCCGCCTCGGTTCGCAACTTCAACAAAGAAGCCGCCGGTCTTGATAACACCGTTGTCGTGAACGTTTCACACGATCTTCCGTTCGCGCTTGGTCGTTTCTGTGCCGCTGAGGGCATCAAGAACGTTGTTACCACCTCCGCATTCCGCTCATCCTTCGGGCAGGACTTCGGCGTGACAATGACCGACGGACCTCTCGAAGGGCTCCTTGCTCGCGCCGTCGTAGTCGTGAACCCTGCCGGTGAGGTAGTCTACACCGAGCTCGTTCCCGAAATCACCAACGAGCCCAATTACGAGGCAGCGCTCGCAGCTCTTAAGTAAACGCAGCTGAGCCTATCAGGCAGGCACCATGCTCGGTTTTTCCGTGCCGTGGTGCCTGCTTTGTTCTGCCGTTTGAAACTATTGCGCTGGTTCGTGCGGAGTCTCTTCTGCGCGATCGTGTTCCGTGCGATGGTGTGTAAGCTCGTCGGCGACCAGCATATGTTGAGGCAGAGAACCGCGTTTCTTCGCCGCTGCATAACGCCCCACCAGAAGCGCCATATACACTGCCATCGCCACTAAGAGCATAGACCCCGGGGCAATAATCAACGCCACTGCCGCCGCAATCACCGAGAAAAGCACCGTGAGCCTATCGGGGTTAGCGCGGTAGGCATCAAGGGCAAGTACCGTAAAGAGCGCGGTCATCACGAAATCGAACCCCTCAAGATGCGCCAGAAAACTCGACCCCAAGAAGAACCCGAGTGTGGAACTGAGGATAACGCTCATATGCATTCCCGCATGAATCCACAGAATGCGTGACCCTCTTAGAGTATGCCGTTCCGGTCCGCTATTGAGCGCAAAAGCCTCGTCAATAAGTGTGTAGACAGTGTAAAACTTGGCGAGAGAGCCGTGCACACGTTCGATAGGGTAGGACAGCCCATACATGAGGTGCCGTGAATTAATGAGCAACGTCATCACCGCAACGGATACCAGCGAGGCACCCGCTGCCATCATCGTCAGCAATACAAACTCTACCGACCCGGCGAATAAAACTCCCGGAAGCAGGGGCGCAAGCCACCAAGGAAAACCCAAGCTGTGTATCACAACACCGAGTCCAATTCCCACGAAAAACAGGCCCAGCATCACAAGGGATGCAACGCGCATTGCCTCACGAAATCCGCTCTCGCCAGCGCGGCGGAGCTCAAGACTAAGGGCATCATCGTCTGCGCGTAAAGCCTGCTCGCGTTCCTGCACCACCGGAATGCTGCTGGTCGCCAGACCTGCGGAGGCGATAATATCGAGAACCTGTTCGTCGCTGGTTTGTTGCAGCGCCTCCCCAAGGTGGCGGTTGGGGCGTGAAGATCTTTCAAACATGGTATGCCCCTAGAAAACCCAGTTGATGAGAATAACGCAGGTGGCGGTACCGGCGATCATGCTGTACACCATATTCTTCTTCCACAGGTGCACGAGCGCCGTCACCACAAATCCGGCAAGATAGGGAACTGCGGTGTGCGTGGATGAAAAGTCAATACGGCTTATCGCATAGATCGCCAGAAGTGCTACGGCTCCGAGGGGGATCCAGTGGCTGAGCGCATCCAGAATTTCAGAACCCGCAAGGGCTTTCTTGAGGCCAAAGGGGAGCACACGCAGAACAAAGGTTACAGCCGCCGCAACCAGAACGGCGCTGATGACATAACCGTTATCAATGTGACCGTTAATCATGGGGGTTCTCCTGCGAGTTGTCGTGATGAGTGAACGTGGTGCTTGAGACTTTCACCTGATCTGATATGCCGCCTTCGGCAGCCGTCACTGCTGTGTTACTCTCTGGGGTGAGTATCTGGCGTTCCGGCAGTGTTCCCCGCGATTTTGCGATGAAGAACCGTATTATCAGCAGGGCAGTGTAGGTTCCCATCGACACCAGAAGCATGGAACCGGGTGCCAGGATAATGCCTACCGTGCCGGAGATCAGCGTGAGAAGAGCCGTGACATTATCCCGTTGAGCGCGGTAGGCGTCAATCGCGAGGACTGTAAACAGAGCCGTCATGGCGAAATCCATACCCTCAAGGTGGCTCAGAAACGATGCGCCAATAAAGAACCCGGCGGTTGTTCCTGCCACCCAGCTGATGTGCAGGAATGTACTCACCCATAGAATACGTGCGTGAGAGAGCGTATTCCGGTCGGGGCCGGTGTTGAGCGCGTAGGATTCGTCGCAGAGCGTGTATATGGCGTAGAGCTTCGCCCAGAAACCCTTGACGTTCTGCAGCGGGAAGGAAATACCGTACACCAGATGGCGGGAGTTCACGAGCAGAGTTGTGAAACCAATAGCGCCTACACTGGCTCCGGTTGCGATCATTTCTACCACCAGGAACTCGACGGAACCGGCGTAAACGATGAGGGATATTGCGGGCGCAAGCCACCACGGTAAATGGTGAGCACTAATAATAACGCCCAAACCTAACCCCAACACCACGAAACTTGCAAGCACAACGCTGGATGCCCGTAAAGCCTGTTTGAAGCCGCTCTCGGTGGGGTTATGACCGATCGCGGCGTAATGTTCTGCGTCGCTTGTTTCCTTCGCGGTATCTTTCATGGTGCCTCTCAGCAAGAGTGAAAATGAGTCTTCAATTATCCTATCCAATTTTAGGGAAGTTTTATGTACTTCGTTTTGCTGTACGGAATATCAGGGGAGGAATAAAGATGTGGTGCCTGCGTTATGCTCAATGTACAAGCGACAGTTTCACCGTGTTAAGGAGTATTGCTGATGAATAAAGCGCCTGCTGAGAAAACAATAGTACGCCGCGAGTCTGAGGACTACCGCGAAGTTCGTGTAGAACGGGTTGATCGCCTGCGGTACCGGGCACATGGTGCGAATGGGGCAACCCTGGACTTCGGGGTGGGTGATGGGCTTTTAACTCCGGTGGAGCTCTTATTAGCGGCGATCGCCGGATGCTCCTCGGTCGATGTGGATGCGGTCACCACCCGCCGTGAAATCCCACAGGTATTCGAGGTACTTGCTTCTGCTCTGAAGAAGCATGAGGACGGTGCGGTACGTCTTGATGATGTTGAGGTCGATTTTGATGTGCAGTTCCCTGAAACCGAGGCGGGCACGCAGGCCGCTAAGATGGTGGATCGGTTAATTCGTTTGAGCGCTGAGAAGGATTGCACGGTCTCTCGTACGGTAGAGCATCCGACGAAGGTTGAGTTTCATAATGTGAATGCTGAGTAGGGCTTTGCTGGATTATCGTATTGGCCTTGACTTTAAGCATATATTTTTGCCGAGCAGATTATTAAAAGTTATCTGCTCGGCATTTATCGCAGGGGGCTTTGATGCGGAAACATATTACATATAGTGCGCAGAATCATCAGCAAGGTCGGTGCCTTGAGGGTTTTCGGTCAGATATTGGATAATGGCTTTTTTGTCGTGAAGTATTTCTTCAATCTGAGCCTGGTCTTCTGAACTGTGGATGTGTGCCCACCGACCCTTCTCCTGTCGGAAGATAACATGCGCGGCTATGGAGTATTCTTTGGTAGCTTTTATTGAAAACTTGGCTGCTGTTTTATCGTCTCTGGTTCTGAGGTGGAAAATATCAGGAAACGAAATATCTTCACCTCCACGGAAATTTTTACCCCAAGGAGAATAACTATATTTATTAATACAATTAAAATGTGTTGTAATAATTTTTCCTGTTCGAGTATGGTATTTAATAGTACCGTCTGAGTGAATACTAAAGTACTCCATTTCGTATGCGTAGAGGAAATTCGCGCTAAGTAGTGCTGTACCGCCGAAAAGAATGGTATTCCACGTTCCGGTCCATGCCATATCCCACGGAATGATTAAGGCATCTATTGTTAAACCTAGCGCTGTCACATTCAGCCATCCTTCAAGCTGGTGATACTTCCTCTTAAATACGTAGGGGAGCTTCTTCTCTCGTGATCTGCGCACCGCATCGTAGGTGAGGTAGAAGATGGCAATGGCAACAGTGATAATAATGATCATGGTAGTTCTGCTCAATGTTTTCTCCCTATTCCTTATTATGTGATGTAGCAACTGATCGAATTGGCTAAACTCAGGCGAACTACGCCGATAATATCAGTAGTTCCCTGAAAATTTTGTGGCGTTATCTGTACTCTTGCGTATCTTAAGCTTTTTTCGCAGCACAGAGCTGAACCTTGAAGAATTTATACGCCGTCAAGACATCATCTATGTCGGAGGCGGTAACACCGCAAACCTCTTAGCTGTGTGGAGATTGCATGGACTTGACCGTGTGCTTCGCAAAGCATATGTCGAGGGAACGGTTCTATCGGGGATAAGTGCAGGTGCAGCTTGCTGGTTCGAGTCATGTCTGACCGATTCGTTTGGTGGTTTAGAGGCGCTCAATGACGGTTTGGGTATACTGCCTGGCAGCTTCTGCCCTCATTTCAATACTGAACCTGGTCGTCCCAGAAGTTTTTTGCAGACACTACAAAGCGGTACTTTACCGCCAGGAGTAGCTTTAGACGATGGGGCGGCAGCTCGATACTGCAACGAGGTAGTAGATGTAGTCTATCGAAGTGTGAGCAATGCTGGTTTATATAATCAGACGGCAAAAGGTATATGTGCTGTGGAGTTGTAGTACGTTTACCAGCAGGTTTCGACTGCGCAACGAAGCTCTTGATATGTAAATTTTGAGAATGCATTTTGATAGTGAAAATACTTGATATATCAAGCGAAAAGCGGGGGTTGTGTAGGGTGTGCCACTATGTGACCGGATTCGACACGTGTTATTAAAACTTTATTTTTAACCTCAAGTGCAGATTTTACCTGGGAATCTTAAGTGTGCTTCTAGTAGGTGCTACATGAAGGATCTTATTCTCTTCAATCCCTGGAATTGCAGGGGATGTATGAGGGGGTAAAAGTCCTTAAGAGGTCCCTGGATATGCAGGATTTTTGAAATGTTTATTGTAGACAAAAAAGGGTGCAAGCTGAGTGATGTTCACTTAAATGTTATAAACATGCTTGTATGCCTAGTGGAGCCCCTGTAGCCTGGGAATTGGATACTTAGTCTAGGCTACCCTTGAGGGTTTACTCCTGCGGTAGTTGAAAGTTTCCGTGCACACGAAGCCGACATAAAAGAGGTTTACATATGACTTCTCATCAGCGGAAATCTCCCGGAATTAAGAAGGCGCTGGTTACGACCGGCACCGCTGCATCCTTGTTGGGTGCATCCTTCGTGGCAATGCCTGCTACGTTTGCTAACGTGCCGGATCAGGTTCCCACCTCTCCTGCATGTGACTGCCAGCCCGGTCAGCCGGGACAGCCTGGTCAGGGCGGTCAGGGTCAGACCGGTCAGCCTGGCACCCCTGGTGATAACGGTCAGACCAGCACTCCCGGCGGTGGCAACGGTCAGACTGGTGACAATGGTCAGCCTGGTCAGGGCGGTCAGGGTCAGACCGGTCAGCCTGGTGATCACGACAGTGATCACCCTGACACTCCCGATACACCTGACACTCCCGATACACCTGGTGATCACGACAGCGATCACCCTGACACTCCCGATACACCTGGTGATCACGACAGCGATCAGCCCGGTACCCCCGGTCAGGGTCAGCCTGGTACTCCCGGTCAGGGCGGTCAGGGTCAGACCGGACAGCCTGGTCAGGGCGGTCAGGGCCAGACCGGACAGCCTGGTACTCCCGGTCAGGGCGGTCAGGGTCAGACCGGACAGCCTGGTCAGG
>ERZ773073.1116-NODE-1116-length-12910-cov-4.017347_pt1 | contig 12910 bp, 12 predicted proteins | sample MGYA00580616_ERZ773073 | MGnify/ENA primary metagenome ERZ773073 (study PRJEB29015, sample SAMEA2737960) | human oral metagenome | biome: human oral; feature: human-associated habitat; material: dental | place: China | collected 2131 ...
TGCAAGGCCGCACGGCGTTGCCCGCCGCGCTGGCGAAGCGTTGCGTCGACGCCTTGCAGCGGCCGCTGCCGCGCGTCGAGCTGGGGCTGGCCTTGTGTCAGGACGCTTTGGCGCACGCCGCGATCGACGTTTCCGACGGTCTGCTGGCGGATGTCGGCCATATCGCCGAGCGTTCGCGCTGCTGCATCGACGTGTGGATGGCGCACCTGCCGTGCCTGCCGGCGGGGGCCGACCCGGTGCTGGCGCGTGATTGCCAGCTCGCCGGTGGTGACGATTACGAATTGGCTTTTACGGCCGCGCCCGATCGGCGTGCCGCGCTTGCCGCGCTTGCCGCGCGGCTCGACCTGCCGCTCTGGCGGATCGGGCAGGTGAGCACGGCCGGTCAGGGGGGCGCAGTTGGGCAGGACGATGTGCCCGGCGCGGTGAATCTTATTGATGCCGACGGCCAGCGCGTTACGCCGCAACGCCGGGGTTTCGATCATTTTGAGTCAGCTTGAAGTTTGAAGAGGCAAAACGTGCGAAAAATTTGTGATAAGCCGGTAATTTAAAAGGCTTGAATATCTAAACTGTCCGAATCAATCAACCTTTATTTATTATTTGACTGAAATGTTGCGTGTAATAAGTATATTGTTATTACTGTCAGGACTAATAATAATTGGTATCGGGATGGCGATAGGCAATCACGAAACCTCTATAGCTATGGTTGCTATCGTTGTTGGACTAGGTTTGGTAATAATCAGGCATGTGAATGTTCTAAATAAAAAATTATTGCTATTGGCGCTGGGGATAATAATAATTGGCGTCGGAACGGCGACAGGCTATCGCGATATGGCTATAAGTGCTGTTGTTATTAGCTTGGGCTTTGCGATAATTATATATGCAAATACTCTAGATAAAAAATATTTGCAGGAGCAAGAAAGAAGACATACTCAAAAAATGAAACAAGAATGGAACAAACTGAGGAAAATAAGTTCATGGCCTACTGGAAAAGTGTTAAAAACCGACTCTGAACTAGATCTCGGTATGTTTTTGTTTAGCCTGTTTTTTATCGTGATGGGCCCCATACTGATACGTAAAGGAATGACATTAAATCCGGTAAGCTGGGAAATTATATTAGCAAGTGGTTGCATGCTGGTCGTAGCAGTTTTGTATCTCTCTAGAATTATTCCTTATCTGGGAAAGCCAGCATTTGAGCTGAGTCAGGATGGCTTTTTTACGCCTCGATGGGGTTTTATTCCCTGGTATCAAGTTCTTGGTATTCATCTTTGGGCCCATACCGGCATATTTGGCTCGTATCATTATTCTTTAGATTTTCGCATCAAAAATAGCCAGTCTATTTTGAAGAAACACTGGATGCGGAGAGTGCTTATTTATTTGGGTTTGGTGCGTACTCAAGACGATGATTTTAATATTGTTATTATATTACATAGTAAACATGAGACGCCGGAAACGATTGAAATTATGACCAGATTCCTTTGGGAAAAGGCTACAGGGCGGCCGCATGGTTGGAATCCATTCTTTTTTGATGAGTATAGTGAGGGGGTTAAGCGTATTTCAGAAAGCAGCGTCAATATGGAAGACGATCAAGAGGATAAGATTCTGCTTGATTTGCTAGAAAAACTCAAATCAAACGAAGAATCTTTAAAGATAATTACTGACGAATTGAATCGTGAAGAATCTCAGCGGAAGCGGATAGATAGAATAGCGCAGTATTGTTTGATATTGACTGTAATATTATTGTCACTTCTGAAGAAGTTTTTTTCATGAACGCAGGATTCATCTCCTTTGTTTTCAACATTGCTAAAGTGTATTGATATGTCCGGCATTGATATTCCGCCCTATAAGGCGCGCATGAAATTTCAGGTAATCCCGTATATTCTGATGGTAGAATATAAATACTTATTGGTTAAAGCAATACTACAGTTTATGATAAGCTGATAACTTAAAAAGCTTGAATATCCAAATTGTCCAAATCAACCTTTATTTATTATTTGACTGAAATGTTACGTATAATAATTATGTTGTTATCATTGCCAGGGATGTTAATGATTTGCATCGGAATAGCGAAAGTCTATAGCGATATGGTTATGGCTGCTATCACTATTGGTTTAGGTTTGGGAATAATTATATGCGTAAAGATTCTAGATGAAAAATATTTAAATAGTCGAGAAAAGAAGTATTTTCAGAAAGTGGCCGAAGAAATACAAAACTTGAAGAAAATAGGTTCTTGGCCTGCTGAAAAAGTATTAAAAACTAGTACTAAACAATTTCCTGGTGTGTTTCTATTTAGTCTGTTTATTGTTTTGATAGTCTCCATACTAATATATAATGAAATGACATCAACTCTGGTAAATTGGGAAGTTATATTAGTGAGTGTTTGCGTACTGGCCATAGCGGTTTTGTGTTTTCTTAATTCTATTCCTTATTTGGGAAAACCTGTGTGTGAGCTGAGTCGGGCTGGGTTTTCTACGCCTCGATGGGGTTTTATTCCCTGGCATCAGGTTTTTGGTATTGGCCTTTCGTTTTATTTAGATAGGTTTGATTTGCGTCGTTACACTTTATATTTTCATGTTGAAAATAGCCAGTCTATACTAGAAAAACGTTGGATACATAGAATGCTTGTTTATTTAGGTCTGGTGCGTGCCCAGGCCAAATATTTTAATATTGCTATTGTATTAAATAGTAGTAGTAAATACGAGACGCCAGAAACAATTGAAGCGGCGGCCAAATTGCTTTGGAATAAGGCCACGGGGCGCCAGTATGACTGGAAACCATGGTTTTCTGATGCGTACAATGATGCGGTAAGACGTATTTCAGAAAACAGTATCAATATGGATGTGCAAGAGAATGACTCCATGCATGATTGGGAGCAGAAATTTGAGGAAAATCTCAGAGATCTCAAGATAATAGAAAATGAACTTTGTCGTCATGTATCCCGAATTAATTGGTTAGCTAGACTATCGATATTTGGAATGTTGGCCACGCTATTATGGCTATTTTTGAAGGTGATTTCTTTATAAGTGCGGGATTCGTTTTCTTTATTTTCAACATTGCTAAAGTGTATTGATATGTCCGGCATCGATATCCCGCCTTGTAAAGCACGTATGAAATTCTAGGTAATCCCGTATATTCTGACGGCAGAATATAAACACTTATTGGTTAATGCAACGTTGCAGTTTATGATAAGTCGTTAATTTAAAAGATTTAAGTATCTAAATTGTCCGAATCAACCAACTTTTATTTATTATTTGACTGAAATGTTACGTGTAATAATTATGTTGTTATTATTGCCAGGGATATTAATACTTGGTGTCGGAATAGCAAAAGTCTATAGCGATATAACTATGGCTGCTATCGCTATTGGTTTGGGTTTGGTAATAATTATATGTGCAAATATTTTAGATAAAAAATATTTAAAGGAGCGAAAAAGAAGACATATTCAAAAAGCAAAACAGGAAATAAACCTTATACTGGAAGCCAGTTCCTGGCCTACTGGAAAAGTGTTAAAAACTGATGCTGAAAAACTTCCCAGCATATTTCTATTTTGTTTATTTATTATTATGATGGGGCCCATACTGATATACAATAGAATGACATCAAATCCAGTAAATTGGGAAATTATATTAGTAAGTGTTTGCATACTGGCCATAGCAATTCTGTATTCTTTTAGTTTTATTCCTTATCTGGGAAAACCTGCGTGTGAGCTGAGCCAGGATGGTATTTTTACACCTCGATGGGGTTTTATTCCCTGGCATCAGGTTTTTGGTATTTGTCTTGCGCTCCATTTAGGTAAATTTGGCTCGTATAACTATACTTTATATTTTCATGTTAAAAATAACCAATCTATATTGGAAAAACACTGGATGCGGAGAATGCTTGTTTATTTAGGTCTGGTGCGTACTCAGGATAATTATTTTAATATTTCTATTGCATTAAATTATAATAGTAAATGCGAGGAGCCACAAACGATTGAAATGGTGGCTAGATCGCTTTGGAAAAAAGCCACAGGGCGCCAGTATGATTGGGATCCACGCTTTTCTGATGCATATAATGAGGCTGCAAAACATATTTCAGAAAATAGCGCCAATATGAAAGATGGGAAAAGGGTGAGATTTCTGCCTGATCGGTTGGAAGATTACAAACCAAGTGAAGAATCTTTAAAGATAATTGCAGATGAGTTAAATCGTAGGGAATCTCGGCAGAAGCGGGAGATTAGAATAGTGCAGTGTTGTTTAATATTGTTTGTAATATTGTGGTCGCTTCTGGATCTGTTTTTATGAGCGCCGGGATTTATTTTCCTTGTTTTCAACGGTTAAAAGGCATGCATTGATATGTCCGGCATTGATACCCCGCCCCGAAAAGCGCCGTCTTTGCGTTTTCTGTTCTCGCATCCGGCGCATTTTGTCGCCTGCGGTTTTGGCAGCGGCCTGTCGCCGCTGGCGCCGGGGACGGTCGGGACGCTGCTGGCTTGGGTCTTGTTTCTGCCGTTGCGGGCGTGGCTGGGCGATGCGCAGTTGGTGGGCCTTTTGGCCGTGTGCTTTGCCCTCGGTGTGCCGGCCGTGCAGAAAACAGGCTCCGATCTGGGCGCGGTCGATCACGGGAGCATCGTCTGGGATGAAATTGTGCCGTTCTGGCTGCTGCTGCTCTGCTGCCCGCCGGGCTGGGCGTGGCAGGGCGCGGCATTTTTGCTGTTTCGCTTTTTCGATATTGTTAAGCCGCAACCGGCCCGGTATTTCGATACGCAGGTGAAGAATGCTTTTGGCGTCATGGCCGACGATCTGTTCGCCGCCTGTTATGCGATTCTGGTGCTGGCCATCGTGCAATTTTTCGGAGTTTGAGGAGGGAAAACATGACGGACGCCGATTCTATGCTTGTTTCCGCGCCTACTCAGGCGGCGCTTGAAGCGCTGGCTGCGCGTGTGGGCGAGATGCTGGGCGCACGCGGGCAGCGGCTGGCGACAGCGGAATCGTGTACCGGCGGCTGGGTGGCGCAATGCCTGACGGCGATCGCCGGCAGTTCCGTCTGGTTCGAGCGCGGTTTCGTCACTTATTCCAACGCGGCCAAGCAGGAAATGCTCGGCGTCGATGCGGAAACGCTGGCCCTGCACGGGGCGGTCAGCGAAGCCACGGCGGCAGCTATGGCCACCGGCGCGCTGGCGCACAGCTGCGCTGATTTTGCGCTGGCAATTACCGGCGTGGCCGGGCCGAGCGGCGGTTCGGCGGAAAAGCCGCTCGGTCTGGTCTGTTTTGCCTGGGCGGCGCGGAGCGGCGCATTGCGCGTCAGCACGCGCCGTTTTTCTGGAACGCGCGCCCAGGTGCGGGCGCAGGCGGTGGCCTATGCCTTGAGCGGCCTACTGGCGGAACCTGACGGTAGTGCGGTCGGTGCCATGAGCGCATAAACAGTGTGCATAAGCAGCGCGCATGACTGGTTTTTACAGGTAAAAGCTGTATATAATTACAGTAATTTGGTGTATAAAGATCGTGTATTCCGCACATGTGCCTGTCCGGCATCGTGCGATAATCCGGCCGTATTTGTTTCGCCTGGTCGCCGGGCAATCCGGGCGACGGACGGCATCATTCAGATGGACAAAAAGGACGAAGGAACGAAAAGGATGAAGAGGACACGCCATGGACGATAACAAGGCAAAGGCGCTGGCCGCGGCGCTGGCCCAGATCGAAAGGCAGTTCGGCAAAGGCTCGATCATGAAAATGGGCGAGGGCAGCGTCGAAAAGGATTTGCAGGTGGTTTCGACCGGCTCGCTCGGTCTTGACATTGCGCTGGGTGTCGGCGGCCTGCCGCGCGGGCGGGTTATCGAGATTTACGGCCCGGAATCTTCCGGCAAGACGACGCTGACGCTTCAGGTCATTGCCGAAATGCAGAAACTCGGCGGGACGGCGGCTTTCATCGACGCCGAGCATGCGCTCGATCCGGTGTATGCGCAGAAGCTGGGCGTCAAGCTCGACGATCTGCTCATCTCGCAGCCGGATACCGGAGAGCAGGCGCTCGAAATCGCCGACATGCTGGTGCGTTCGGGCAGTGTCGACGTCGTGGTCATCGACTCGGTGGCGGCGCTGGTGCCCAAGGCGGAAATCGAGGGGGATATGGGGGATTCACTGCCGGGCCTGCACGCCCGTCTGATGAGTCAGGCCTTGCGCAAGCTGACGGCGAACATCAACCGCACCAATACGCTGGTTATCTTCATCAACCAGATTCGCATGAAGATCGGCGTCATGTTCGGCAACCCGGAAACGACGACCGGCGGCAATGCGCTCAAGTTCTATGCCTCGGTGCGCCTGGATATCCGCCGCATCGGCGCCATCAAGAAGGGCGATGAGGTGATTGGCAACGAAACCCGCGTCAAAGTAGTTAAAAACAAGGTTTCTCCGCCTTTCCGCGAAGCGATTTTCGACATTCTGTACGGTGAAGGCATTTCGCGCGAAGGCGAAATCATCGAGCTGGGCGTAACCCACAAGCTGATCGACAAATCCGGCTCCTGGTATGCCTACAACGGCGATAAGATCGGCCAGGGCAAAGACAACGTGCGCGAATATCTGCGCGTCAATCCGCAGGTGGCGGGTGAAATCGAGGCAAAGATCCGCGCTGCCGTCAATGTGCCGTTGCCGCAGGCGGATGAGGCCTAGGCAAGGCGCAGCGGCGGATCAGATGCCGATGTGGCGGGAAGAAGCGCGCCAGGAAGGTAAAGCCCGCCGGTTCGGGCACAAGGCCGAATACAGCGTCGAACAGGGGATCGGCGGTGATGGAGCCGGCGTCGAAAGGCCGCCGGAAGATGCGGCAAGGCGCCTTGACCGCGCGCGCAATACGGCGAATTCCGGCGTCAGCCTGCGCGCGCGGGCGCTGGGCATGTTGGCTCGCCGCGAACATTCCCGCGCCGAGTTGGCGCGTAAACTGGCCGCATACGCCGAGTCGGACGAAGTGCTGGCTGCGCTGCTCGACGATCTGGAAGCGCGTCGCCTGCTCTCCGACGCGCGTTATGTGGAAGCGCGCCTGAATGCGCGCGGTGCGCGTTATGGCAATCGGCGTCTGTCGCAGGAACTGCGCGCCCGTGGCGTCGACGCCGCGCTGGTCGAGACGGCGCTGGCCGCCTGTGGAGATGAAGTCGTGCGGGCGCGCCAGGTGTGGCAGCGCCGGTTCGGTGCGCAGCCGCCAGCGCCGGATGCCGCCGGACGGGCGAAGCAGGTGCGCTTTCTGATGCGCCGGGGATTTTCCGGCGAAACCATCCGTCGCGCCCTGGGCGCGGATTTTGATGAAGAATAAAGCATGAACGAAGCCGAAAACAGCCACGTTGACAGCAATGCCGACGGCGATCCTGTCGAGAATCCGATCCGCGTGCAAAGTACGCTGGCGACGCAGGATTTACGCAAGCATTACAAAAAACGCCAGGTCGTACAGGGCGTTTCGCTTGAGGTGTGCAGTGGCGAGGTCGTCGGGCTGCTGGGGCCAAACGGCGCGGGTAAAACCACCTGCTTTTATATGGTGGTCGGGCTGGTTGCCTGCGATAGTGGCGAGGTGCTCATCGACGGCCAACGGATCACACACCTGCCGATTCATCGCCGCGCTCATATGGGGATTTCCTATCTGCCGCAGGAAGCCTCGGTGTTCCGCAAGCTGAGCGTGACCGAGAATATCCGCGCCGTTCTGGAGCTGCAAGGGCACTCAGCGGCGGAAGTCGAACGCCGCACCAGTGATCTGATCGAAGATCTGCACATTGGCCATATCCGCAACAGCCCGGCGGCAGCGCTGTCCGGCGGCGAGCGGCGGCGTGTCGAGATCGCACGCGCTTTGGCGACGCAGCCGCGCTTTATCCTGCTCGACGAACCATTCGCCGGAATTGATCCGATCGCCGTGCTCGACATCCAGAAAATCATCCGTTTTCTCAAAGAGCGCAACATCGGTGTGCTGATTACCGACCATAACGTGCGCGAGACGCTCGGCATTTGCGATCACGCGTATATTCTCAATGACGGCATGGTATTGGCGGCCGGTCGGCCCGATGAAATCATTTATAATGAAGACGTCCGTAAGGTGTATCTCGGCGAGAACTTCCGCCTCTAAATCGCCGCGCGGTTTACCGATGGCCAGCCCGGCCTGATCCGGCCATCGCGCGGTTCGATCGTCCGGGCGCGCGATACGCTACCGATCATTTTATGAAACCGTCCCTACAGCTCAAGCTCTCACAGCATTTGGCACTGACGCCTCAGTTGCAGCAGTCGATTCGCCTGCTGCAACTCTCTACGCTGGAACTGGAGCAGGAGCTGGAAAAATTCCTTCAGGAAAATCCGCTGCTGGAGCGTGTGGAAAACGAATACGCTACGCTGTCCAACGCCCATGTACAGGGCGATGACATGCATATAAACGTGGGAGTTTCGGATGGGGCGGGCGATACGCACGATGTTCCGGAGTCCGCCGACGGGGAAAGGGAGGACAGCCTGCCGGCTTCCCTTGCCGATGACGGCGAAAGCTGGTTTGCCGACGCCGATGAACCGCATTTTTCGGGGCCGCCCAGCTCGCCCGATGACGATGACGGTGATTACCAGGACATTCAGGCCGCCCGGATTTCGCTGCGCGAACATCTCACGCAGCAGGTCGGCTTGCTGAAACTGTCCGAACGCGATCGTGTGTTGCTGCAATGCCTGGTCGATGCCGTCGATGAAGGTGGGTATCTGACCATGTCGCTGGAGGATGTGGCCGAGGCCTTGCCTGCCGAGCTGGAAATCGAGCCGGAAGAATTGCAGATTGCGCTTCGGCGGCTTCAGCACCTCGAGCCGGCGGGCGTTGGCGCGCGCAATGTCAGCGAATGCCTGGCGCTGCAACTGGCGCTGCAGCCGGCCGGGGAAACGCGCGATCTGGCGCTAGCTATCGTGCGTGACCATCTCGATCTGCTGGCCAGCCGCGACTTCGCCAGGCTGAAAAAACTCCTCGCCTGCGACGATGACGCCTTGCGCGAGGCACAATCACTGATCCGCAGCCTCGATCCGCGTCCTGGCGCGCCTTACGATACGGCCGATACGCGCTATATCACGCCCGACGTGGTGGTGCGCAAGGTGCGTGGACAATGGACGGCGAGCATCAATGCCGACGCCTATCCGCGACTGCGCGTCAACAGCCTGTATGCGCAGATTCTCTCCGGCCAGCGCGGTTCCGGGCTGGCCGGACAGCTACAGGAAGCGCGCTGGCTGATCAAGAATGTCGAACAACGTTTCAACACCATTCTGCGTGTGGCGCAGACGATCGTTGAGCGCCAACGGCAGTTTTTCGACCATGGCGAGATCGCCATGCGGCCGATGGTGCTGCGTGAGGTCGCCGACCTCCTCGGTTTGCATGAATCGACGGTATCGCGTGTGACGACGCAGAAATACATGGCGACGCCGCGCGGCATCTTTGAACTGAAGTATTTTTTCGGCAGCCATGTGGCGACCGATGCGGGCGGCGCCTGTTCGGCCACGGCTATCCGGGCGCTGATCAAGCAGCTGGTCGCTGCCGAAGACGTGAAAAAACCGCTCTCCGACAGCCAGCTTGTCGACTTGCTCGGCGAGCAGGGGGTTGTCGTGGCGCGGCGAACTGTGGCGAAATACCGGGAAGCCCTGGGTATTCCGCCCGTCAAGCTGAGAAAGGCGCTTTAGGTATGCGCGGGCGTACCGGACAGGCGCAGATTGGGCTGTTGGATTGCTGAATTGGGGAGTGGTTTCAATGCGCCTTGCAGGATGCGGTCCAGCCCGCAAGGCATGAGGGCGGCCGGTAGCGGCCGGTAACACGAAAAGAAAGGAGTCACGCATGAACCTGAAAATCAGTGGACGTCATGTCGAAGTTACACCGGCGATTCATGATTATGCGCTGGAAAAAATCGGACGCGTCGTCCGCCATTTCGACCATGTGATCGATGCCAATGTGACCCTGTCGGTGGAAAAACTAAAACAGCGCGCCGAGGTGACTGTCCGTATGCCGGGCAAGGATGTGCATGTCGAGGCGGATGAAGCCGATCTGTACGCCGCCATCGATGCGCTGGCGGATAAGCTGGACCGCCAAATCCAGCGCTACAAAGAGAAACTCCAGAATCATCGCAGCCAGAAAGCGGACGTAAACTGAGCGCGCCGCCCGGGCGCCGCACCGGCAACGGTGCGCAGCGCCCGGCACCCCGACGCCGGCAAGGTCAGATTTTTTATTGTCTTTTTATTGCAGTCAGCCAATTCCCATGAAGCCTCTTTCCCGCCTGCTGCCTCCAGAGAATATCCTGCTTGATTTTCAGGCAACCAGTAAAAAGCGGGTGTTCGAGCACATCGGCCTGCTCTTTGAAAACAATCAGGGCATTGGGCAGCGCGTCGTCTTTGACAGCCTGCTGGCCCGCGAACGGCTCGGTTCGACCGGCCTGGGGCAGGGCATCGCCATTCCGCACGGGCGCATCGAGGGACTCAGGGCGCCGCAGGGCGCTTTCATCCGCCTGGCCTCGCCGGTGCCTTTTGAATCGCCGGACGGTCTGCCGGTTTCCATGCTTTTCGCCCTGCTCGTGCCTGAGCAGGCGGCGGAACAGCATTTGCAGATTCTGGCGGAACTGGCCGGGCTGTTTTCTGATCGCGCGCGCCGCGAAGCCTTGCAGGCGGCGGCGTCCATCGACGAGGTGTGCGCCGTCTTTGCCTGCCGGGAGGCGCCGGCATGAGCGCGGCCCGTTCGCTCAGCATTGCCAGAATCTACCGCGAACATGCCGAAAAACTTGGCCTGCGCTGGATCGTTGCGCAGGGTATAGACCGTGAAGTCGAGCTGGCCGATCACGAAGTCTTCGGCCCCGACGTTGTCGGCCACTTCAACCTCATCTACAGCCATCGCATTCAGGTGATCGGCAACGCCGAGTGTCGCTGGATCGCCCGGGTGGGCGAGGCGGACTGGCGGCGTCAGGTGGAGATGATGATGGCCGCCCGGCCGCCGGCAATCATCGTCGCCGACGACTATCCGCCGTCCGAAATGCTCACGACGCTGTGCGAACGCCATAGCACGCCCCTGTTTGTGACGCCGAAGCCCTGCTCGATGGTCATCGACGCGCTGCACCTCTATCTAGCGCGCGAATTTGCCGACACCGTGTCGATGCACGGCGTATTCATGGATGTTTACGGCATCGGCGTACTGATTACCGGCGATGCCGGCATCGGCAAAAGCGAACTGGCGCTGGAACTCATCTCGCGCGGTCACGGCCTGGTGGCCGACGATATTGTCGACCTGTCGCATACCGCGCCGAATACGCTGGAAGGGCGCTGCCCGCCGATGCTGCGTGACTACCTTGAAGTGCGCGGCCTGGGGATGCTCAACATCCGGACGATCTTCGGCGAAGCGGCCGCACGTCGCAAAAAGCGGCTTCGGCTGATCGTACACCTGCAACGGCAGGTCGCGGTTGCGGAACTCCCGCGTCTGCCGCTGGAAGCACAGTCGCAGGAAATTCTCGGCGTATCGGTCAGGAAAGTAACCTTTCACGTCGCGCCGGGGCGCAACCTTGCAGTGTTGCTCGAAGCGGCCGTGCTCAACCACATTCTCCAGTTGCGCGGCATCGACAGCATGGGCGAATTCATCAGCCGCCAGCAGCAGGCGCTGCGCGACGGGCAGGACGGCCGATAAAAGGTCGATCAGATTTTCCGGCGCCTTCTTTTCCTGCTCTACCGGAAAGCGACGAGTGTTCGGAGGTCGGCGGCAAAAACGCGCATTGGGCGAATTTTCCGATGCGCTGGGGACGAGCCGCCGAAAAGCAGTCGCCCGAAATTTCATGAGGATGTTGTTTCCCGAGTGGCGATGTGCATTCGCGCATTCCTCGAATATTTCTTTTGTCTGAAATGCCGTCATTGCTGGCCATTTCCGGCAGCAACGCCAAAGTTTATTGGAGCGCGCCGTTCTTTCCCAATCAGGGCAAGACAGCGCGCCGTAGCTGATGCGTATTCCCGCGTTGAAACAGTGCCGCTAATGCCTCTCAAAAATACCCGATGATGCCGATCCTGAGCGATCCGGCTGCCCGGAACCCCGCGTGAATTGGGCATTTCCAGCCTGCTGCCCTGTAACCCGCGTGGATTGGGCGTTTCCGGCCGTCTATCCCGCAAGATGCATGAATGAGGGCGATTGGGGCGCAGCCATGACCCGGCCGGAAAATGCGGGCGGCGGCACGGTCGTGAGGTTATGACCCCGTGCGGCTGACTTGAAATGCGATCTGCGGGATGGCCGGGTCCTTCGTCGAACCGGCAAGGCCGATGAGGCCTGCCTCGCGCAGGACGATTTCCTGACGATGCAGATAAATTTCCGGTGCGTTGCCGATTCTGACGAAGGTGCCGTTTGTGCTTTGGTCGAGCAGGATGAAGCGTCCGCTTTCTTCGTGAATCCAGGCGTGCAGGCGCGAGATGTTGGCGCCGGTAATGCAAAGATGACAGCTTCGGTTGCGGCCGATGGTGAAGGTTTGCTGGTTGCCGTCGAGCACAATGCGCGTGTCGGCGTGGGTGAGGTAGAGGCGGGCAGGGCCGGCCGTGTATGGCGGGAATCGGCGTCTGCGCGCGCGGCGGTTGCGCCGCCGGAACGAGCGAGGCATGGCCATAGGCCGCGGGCGCGGCCATTTCGGTAGCGTCGGTGTCGCGGACGGCCAGGTATCGGTAGAAACGGTGGCCGGCCGGCAGGCGATGCGCCGGCGCGTCAACTTCCGGCTGGAAATGGCGCTGCAAATCGGGCGAAAGCGCCTTGAGCGTGTCCGTATCGATATGCATGCGTCCGGCGACCTCGCCTGTCATCAGGGCGTCGATGATGGGCGAGAGCTTTTCCATCAGAAGACTGCCGGTTTGCATGCTGACGTATTCGCGCTCCTGGAGGCAGATGATCGGGATGCCCGGCGCGGCGCGGCCGCTTTCGGCCGCCAGCAGGGCGGCGGGTTTTT
>ERZ773073.1117-NODE-1117-length-12910-cov-3.408557_pt1 | contig 12910 bp, 16 predicted proteins | sample MGYA00580616_ERZ773073 | MGnify/ENA primary metagenome ERZ773073 (study PRJEB29015, sample SAMEA2737960) | human oral metagenome | biome: human oral; feature: human-associated habitat; material: dental | place: China | collected 2131 ...
TATTATTAAGGAGGTAGCAATGAAATTAGATTTATATGAAGCAAGTCCTGAATATATTTCCTATTTACGTCAATTTGATTCTAATGTATTAGCTGAAAAGGCTACATTTAAGCAAAGAAGATATGTTGGAACTGTAATTACTATTGACTCTAAAAATTATTTTCTTCCATTAAGTAGTCCAAAAGGAAGACATCGTTTTTTAGGAAGTTCACTGGATATTTATAAATTAGATTCTGGTAATTTAGGAATTATTAATTTAAATAAAATGATTCCTATTAAACGAGAATACCTTGAAAAAATTGATTTCAAAAAAGTATCTGACCAAAGATACAAAGGTCTATTAAAGAAACAATATTATATTTTAAATGAAAAAAGTTCCGTTATTCATAATAGAGCGGAGCGAATATACAATATTGCTACAAAAAGAGAAGAATTAAAAGAGTTTGAGATAAAACTAAAAGAACGTTGTTGTAATTTTCAGTTGTTAGAAGAACAAGCAAAACAATATCACTATTAGAACTTTTTGCCAAAATGGCAAGAAGTGGAGAAGGAGAATTATACAATGACAAAAATTATCGCAATAGCAAACCAAAAAGGTGGAGTTGGTAAAACAGCAACAACCATGAACTTAGGTACAGCATTAGCTGCATTAGAAAAGAAAGTACTATTAATAGATAGTGATCCACAAGCTAATTTAAGTTGCTATTTAGGAAATGACAGCAAAGTGGACTTAAATAGCTTAACTGAAGGTATCGATTCAATTATTGATAAAAAGCAGTTTGACTACAATCAATTGATTAAACGTAAAGAAATGAAAACTGATAATGGAAGAGTAGAAATTGATTATATTGTATCTAACAAATACCTAAGCGGTATTGAGTTAGCGTTGAATCAAGTGATTGGTGGGGAAATGGTTTTCTCAAGATTGTTACGCAAGTTACCGTTAAAAAAATATGATTATGTATTGATTGATACAAAACCTTCACTTGGAAGATTGTTAATCAATGTGTTGATTGCTAGCGATAGCGTAATTATTCCAATTGATAGTAAAAATTCGTCTGTAGAAGGTTATAAGGAATTAACTTCAACAATTCAGGAAATTGAAGATAATTTAGGACAAGAAATTAAAATCGAAGGTTTATTACAAACAATGGTAACACACACGAACAATTCAAAGGAAATTTCAAAAACAATTCAATCGTTCAATGTTCCAGTATTCAATACATTAATTCCATTGTTAAATGAAGCAGAATCTTCCTATAGAATGAGCGAATCTGTATTCGCAATTAAAAACAGTCGATTAGCGACTTGCTACTTAAACCTTGCAAAAGAATTAGTTGAAAGGGGTTAAGATCATGAGTAACGAAAATTATAATGCATTATTCAATAGTACTCTAAATAATAAGCTTCCTAGAACTGAAGTATTAATTGAAGATATCTTTCCATACGAAGAGCAACCTTTTGATTTATATTCTGAAGAAAAGTTGGAACAACTTTCAAAAGATATTTCTGAAAATGGATTATACAATCCAATTCTTGTAAGACCCTACAAAGGGGGATATCAAATTATTAGCGGTCATAATCGCTTTAATGCTATTAAGCGGTTAGATTGGGTGACTGTTCCAGTTACTGTTGAAACATTAACAGACGAAGATGCAATGATTCGTCTAGTCAATAGCAATCTTTATCAACGACAATTGATAAAAGAAAGTGAAAAAGTAAAAGCGTACACAATGAAAGTGAATGCCAACAAAAGACAAGGAAAAAAAGGGAATAATGCACTAGATATTGTTGCAAAACAAGAGAATTTATCACTTAGAACTCTTTCAAGATACACAGCTTGTATTTCTCTTATTGATGAATTTTTACAATTATTAGATCAGAAAAAAATTTCACTAGCTATTGGAGAGCAAGTCGCAAAATTATCTGAAGGAAAACAACAAGTATTAAGTGACTATCTTATTAATCATTCGCTAAAAGTAAATTTGCATCAAGCTATTTTATTAAGAGAAGTTGAAGAATTTACAGAAGAGAATTTAGATAGTGTTTTCTTTGCTGAAAAACAGCAAGAAAAACAAAAGAAATCATTTGAAAATAAACTTCCTGAAAATTTTGAACCGCTAGATTATTTTTTATCAGAAGAAAAATATAGAGAGTTTATGCAACTTTTACAATCGTAAAAACCTTTTGCCATTTTGGCAAAAGGTTAAAAAGGAGATGGTTTTATGTTTGTTATTATTGGGCAAGTTTTAATGATACTTTTTATATGTGCAATTATAGGAAAGCTAATCCTAAAAATATTTAATTTTTCAATTAGAACAGTAATTGTTGGAGTTCCAACATTGTTAATTTTAGGTACATTGGGAAATTTATTATATAACCCTCATGCTGAAACAATACTCTTAATAATAGGAATTTCATTTGGAGCTTTGATAACAATAATTTTGTTGTTTAGAGAGATAATAAAACGAGGAGAAAAGGAAGGAAACGAAGATGAAATATAAACAACCGTTAGCATATCAAACAACTGAATATATTTATGTTCACAAAGGAATTATGGATCATAAAGATTTAACAAATGAAGATAAAACAATATATATATACTTAAATTTATTAAGTAATAAAGGGAAAGCAAAAGTTTCAATTTCAGAATTAAGAAAAGAAATCAAAGGTAAGAATCCATTGACTACATTGGAACATTTAATTAAATACGGAATTATTCATTCTTACTATCGAACTAAAGATAGTCTAATTATACAGTTAAATGATAATGACGAGGATTTAATCGATGACTAATTTAACAGAAGAACAGAAATTATATATAAAATTACATAAACAACATGTAACAACTCAACAAGGTTTAAAAGAGGTCTTTTATAAAGTTCCTAAAATATTTTGGTTAGGAGAACTATACCAAGGATTAAGTCTTGAATCGAAAATCGCCTACGGAATTCTTGAAGATAGAAAAAATGTTTCTATCAAAAACAAATGGTATGACGAAAAAGGGAAAATTTATTTTATTTATACAATCGAAGAGTTTCAGCAAATGCTGCATGTATCTAAACAAAAAGCAATCAATATAAAAACAGAACTAATTAAATACGGTTTGCTAGAGCAAACTAAACAAGGTAGAGGACAACCAGCTAAATTATATTTATTTAATCCTATTGCAACGCCTTCAGACGAGGAAAAATTTAAAACATCTTATCAGAGCAATCAAGAAACGTTACCAAAGAATGGTACAAGTCAAGAATCGGAAGAGACAGAATCTTCTTCTAAGAAAAATGAGTTTAATAATACTAAACCACATTCAAAAGGGTTGAAATTAAGAAGTCTAAAATTTAGACTTCTTAAATCAAGAGGTCTAAAAAATAGACTTCTAGAAGTCCAAAATTTAGACCCTAGTAATAATAACCCTAGTAATAATAATATTAATACAAATGAATCATATGAATCAGAAGTCGTATTTGATAAACGATTTCTAAATTATGATAAGCAAGGAATTCCCAAAAACATTGTATCGATATTAACCGCTGGAGTGAATGATTATAAAGGTGTTCATGAAAGAATGGGATTATTATTTAAAGCAAAATCTAGCGTACTTAGGGATGCTACTTCAAAAGGTTGGAAAGGAACAATCGTTTTTGAAATGTTTACAGAAGAAGACTGGGGGAATTTATATCAAGTACTACATGCTTGTTTCTGTAAAATTAAAACCGGAGATATTCAAAATATTGATAAATACTTGTTCCAATCACTAAGAAACTTTTTTGAGGATTATGCACAAAACTATTATGTTAGAGGTGTTTCAAATGGCAATTGAAAATAAATATGGAATATTAGTTTCTTATCCTTGCGAAGAGTTAATACAAGATGTTGCGGAAGATATTGTTCTCTTTGGAGAAAATAATCTTGTATATGCAGTTTGGGAACATTTCGATGTGGTGGACGGTGTAGAATACGATGTTGATTTTATTGTTGATTATGTGGATTACAAACCACCAACAGAGGAAGAATTTTACGGAGAAAGTTGCGACATTTACGACCGCTACAATCCTGAAAATGACATTACACTCGAATCTCTAATGGAAGGTTATAGGGCAAACTTGAAAAGTACTGAACATGAGAGAGTAGAGTTAATGACGTTAAAAGAGTTATTAACAATTCTACTAAAACAAGATTCTTTGTTTGATTAAAAAAGTAATGGAGAAATAATATAAAGTTTAGTAAAATGAATATAAGAAATATAGGCTAATAGATTAGCGAAAGGAGAAGAAGATGGGATTAAACGAAAAACTAAACAAGTATTTTCAGAAAATTGAAACTAGTTTATTCAATTCTGAAAATAAAAAATTCAAAAGGTTAAAGCAAATGTCAGACGATGAACTGATCCTTAGATATTCTGATTTAAAAGCTAAAAACTACCTTCATGAGAAATTATCCTTTCTGATAATTCCAGCATTAATTCTTGCAACGTTAGCTGGAATCGCTAAAATAACAATAGACTTTATCCAAAAGATTTCATCTACTGGAGTAGATGATTCAGACGTTATTATGACTGGCGGAATATTTTTTTTAGTAGTAGTTACTTTACTTGTGATTTTGATATTGGTTATCTATTGGAAAAATATAAAATCTAGCAAAGAAGAATATTTTTTAATAGAGTTCATTCTTCAAAAACGTAAAATTGGAGCGAATGAAACAGATGATTAAAGAATATTATTTAAGCATAAGAGAAGAAATATTAGGAAATGTAATTTCCAGTTTTATCTATATTATAAGTAGTATTTACTATCTATTAAATTTAAATAGATTTAATAGACTATATGGTGGGCTTAAAGACGCTTTTAAAGTAATGAGTATTGAAAACGGAATAGCATGGAAGTTATTGTCATTTGCATTTGTATTTACAATATTAGGATCATTTCTGTTTTATCTATTCATGAAAAAATGGAAAAATATACAGGGTGCTTCTAAAATGACTTTACTATGTTTAGGATTGTGTATATTTATTATCATAATAATTATTTTAAAAGATATAAACAATCCAATATTACAATCAGCATTAGTAGTATTATTTGTTGGATCGATTGTAGCTTTAGCTAATTAATAAAAGGGAGAGATAATATGAAAGAAAAATTTATCCAATTAAAAGAAAAGTTTTTATCATTATCAAATGTTAAAAAGGTAATGATTATTAGTGGAAGTGCCGTTGTTTTATTAGGCAGTGGATATGCTGTATCCGCACTAGCTGGACAAACTGAAAAAACACAAGAGGTGGTACAAGTAGCAGAAGTGACTACTGAAACAACTACTACAACTGAAAACAAAGAGTTGAAAGATTTACAAGAAAAAGTCGCAAAAGCTTCTTCTGAAGCATTGAAGAAAGAAGATAAAGAAACTCTTGAAAAATCAATCAGAGATTCAAAATTATCCGATAAAGAAAAAGAGGATTTAATCAAGAAATTAGAAAAAGTCACGTTAGTCGAACAAACTACTTCATCTGAGAAAAAAGAAGAATCTTCTTCTGAAGAAAATAAAACAGAAAACAAGGCTTCAGAGAATAATACAGTCGCAAGCAATCAATCTGCAAATGATTATTCTTCAGGTTCATCTTCAAATAGCGGTTCAAGCTCTCACAGTGAAAATTATAGTTCTAGTAGTAATTCTTCCTCAGAAAATAACAGCTATCAAGAACAACCTGCACAACCAACATATACGCCTGAACCAGAACCAGTAGAAACTCAAGCACCAGCTCCTGTACGATTAACTGCGTTAGGAAATACTGGTTTAGAGTTTGCAACACTTGCAGAAGCTGGGGCATGGCTACAACAAAAAATAGATGAAAGTGGTGCACTAGCTGAAGCTGGGAAACAAGATTGGGTTTATACAGGTAACTATTTCGAAATCCCTTGGAGTGATGGGCACACAACAGCTAGTGTAAACCTTAGAAAACAATAACGACAACTGAATAAAATTAGTAGAAAAAGCAATGTTTGGAAAATCCGTTCATTGCTTTTTTTGTGTTTTTAAAAGGAGATAAATATGGATTACTTAAGGAATAAAGAACCACCTTTTGCCATTTTGGCAAAAAGTGAATACAAGAAGAAAGGAAATGAATAATGAATTATAAAAAATGATTAAGAAGACAATCGCAAGCCTTGCGGTTGGTGTAGGAGTTCTAGCTACATTTGCTAGTCACTCTTCTGTTAACGCTTATCAAGTAAGCGAAGAAAATGGAGGAAAAGGGAATGTTCAAGTGTACCATAAAGTACATGACTATAGCTGGTGGTTAAATATTAATGACAATATCTCTATTGTTAAAGTTAATGGAGAAGTTGTATTTTGTGTTGAACCACCTACCTTAGTTCAAAATGGGGTTTATTATAGCTCGGCAGAAATTCAAGATGGGGCTTTGATAGACCACTTTGGTAATACAATTACTCAACAACAAATAGATGAAATTAAAAATGCTATCTTTTGGGGATGGGATATGTCTTCAGATAAAAGTGGGAATCAATATCTCTATGTGCAGTCTAAAATCTGGGATATTTTAGGGTGGACACCACAATCTTTTAGAGGTGGAAATACATGGGATGGATATTCAAAAGTATCTGATTTTATAGATGGAAAGATGAATGACCAACGTGCCACAAGCTGGCATAACGAAACTTATACTGTTAAAGTTGGAGAATCTATTACACTTACAGATAATAATAATGTTTTTGAATATATTGAATTACCAAAAAATAATCGTGGTTGGATTTTTGAAAGATTGAATTCTAATGAGCTAAAGGTTACACCTACTAAAGACGCTCAAGATGGGACATTCTTTTTTAGAAATAAAAATCTCCCTGAAGATTATACTCCAGCATCACTATTATTAACTCACGGTACTAGTCAGAATTTAATGATGTTTCGTGATCCAGACAGATTAACGGGATTACTAAACTTAAAGGTTGTTAAACAAGGGAACATTAAGATTGTTAAGACCGATGACGAAACTGGAAAACCGCTTGCTGGGGTTGAATTTGGATTGTTTGAAAAAGGTAGTACAACTGCTATTGCGACTGCCACCACGAATGATGAAGGGGAAGCGTTCTTTAATGACTATGACCCTAAAGAATTTGATATTAAAGAAACACGAACACTAGAAACCTACAGACTTAATAATCAAGTTTATAGCGTGACTGTTCCAGCTGGAGATACGGTTACTGTTCGTGCGACAAACGTTGTTAAGAAATATAAAGTAAGTATTTCAAAACATTTAGATGAAGCGTTAGATGGTAGTGGAACTCGTGTACCAGGTAAAAACATTGCATTTGATTTAGTAGATACTAATGGTAATGTTGTTCAAACGATTACGACAGATGAAAATGGATATGCAGTATCAAATGATATTCCATATACAACTGCTGTAACGATCGTTGAGCATACACCAACAGGCTATCAAACACCGCAACCAATTAAAGTTGAGTTAGATACATCTAAAGATAACCACACATATCATTATCTAGTAGAAAACAATGTGAAGAAATCATTCTTGCAGCTATTAAAAACAGACGCTGAAACAGGGAAAACAATCCCAGCTTCAGGCGTTCGTTTCAAGCTTTATAAAGATGGAAAACAAGTTAGCCAACAAGTCACATATCCATCTTTACAAACGATTGATGTTTTTGAAACTGATGCAAATGGTCAAGTAACATTCCCACAACAATTAAGCTATGGTAACTATGAAATTGAAGAAGTACAAGCACCAACAGGATATGTATTATCAGACAAACGCTTAGCAGTGAACATTTCAGGAGATGACGTTGTTGTAACAGTTAAATTTGCGAATACACCTCAAAAAGGTCAACTACAAATTACAAAAACAGGTTCACAAATTGTCTCATGGGTACAAGATGGTAACGGAGTAAATGTTCCTAATATTCAAAGAGTACCTCTTGCTGGAGTAACGTTTGAATTAATCAAAGATGGAGTAGTTATTGAACAAGCAACAACAGACACAAACGGAATTGCGACATTTTCTAATAAACCATTAGGGAAATATCAATATCGTGAAATTTCAGCTCCTGAAGGGTATGTAGTGGATTCAACACTACATGAAATTACATTCACACCACAAGAGCAAACTGTGAAAGTTGATAGTCATAGTGTATCTGTTCACAACGAACGTAAGACAATTTCGGTGCAATTCAATAAAACATTTGAGGAATCTAAATACTTCAAGAACGAACAAAAAGCAACCTTTGGACTTTATACAGCTAATGCTGTTGAAGGCTTGCCTGCTAATAGTTTAGTCGGACTTGCGCAAGTAAATGGATCAGGAACATATACATTTGGAAATCTTCCAATTGATGGAGAATTTTACTTAAAAGAATTGACTACTGGAGAAGCATACAGCTTAAATGATACAAAAATTGGCGTATCTACAAGCTTTGCAACAAGTGGAAGTCCAGCACAAACAGTAGTTGTTGAAACACCAATCGTGAACGAAATTAAACGTGGAGATCATGAATTAGTTAAGGTTGAAGCAAACAGTAAAGAACGTTTAGAAGGCGTTGAGTTTAAATTAGTAGCTGTATCTGAAAACAATGGAGAAGTTGAGGTAGGACGTTATACAACGGATAAAGACGGAAGAATCATCTTTAAAGATTTAGAATATGGAAACTACTATGCTCAAGAAACAAAACCATTAGAAGGATACTTAGGAAATCTTCAAAAGTTCTTCTTCAGCATTAAAGGCGGAGAGAAAGTAGATAAAAATGATAATTCTACAGAAGCAACCGCAACTCGTACAGTAGTTGAGAACGAACGTCAACCTTTAATCCATACTGAAGCTACAACTGCTTCAGGCGGTAAACAAGGATATGAAAATGAAAAGCATATCGAAAAAGCATTTCTTACTAATTTAACAATTGGAAAGAAATATACAGTTATTGCTACTCAATATGACAGTACTGGTAAAGTATTTGCTACACAAGAACGTGAATTTATTGCCGATTCAGAAACAAGAACAGAAATCTTTGAATTTACTGTTCCTGTAGGATATACAGGCAATATCGTGTACGGAGAAGATTTGTATCGTGATAAAGAAAAAGTGGCAACACACTTTGACCTTAAAAATGATAAACAAACAGTAACAGTAGTAAGACCTGAATTACCAAACACTGGTACACAAGGAAGCGGAATGACGATTCTTGCTGGACTTGTAGCGTTAATTGTTGCGTTAGGATTATCAAAAAAGAGAAAACAAAACTAGAAGAAGGAAAGAGTGGCTAAAAGGTCACTCTTAACCTTTTGCCATTTTGGCAAAAGGTTTTATTAGAAAGGAGAACTGTAAATGGCTGTGAAAAAGGAACAACCAATTGAAGTATTGATGGAAGTAACTCCAGCACAAAGGAAAAAGATGGCACAAATGGCAAATACTGTTTTAAAAAATATGGGCATCGATCCTAACGCATATTGGTATGAACAACAATACAAACTTGTGATTGATAATATTGGAAAATTAAACGAAAACAAGAAAGGAAATGAATAATGAACGGATTAACATTAAAACTATTAGCATATAACATTTGGACAACCTTTTTAGAGGGTGCTCCTTCAACGACAGGAAACTTAGATAAAAACGTTAATGAACTTGCGGTAGAAATCGTAAACTTTATTACAGGTATTGCTTCAGGGGGTGCTGCAATTGCGATTGCATGTTGTGGATTCTTAATTATGGGTACTAGAGAACATGCAGAAACAGGGAAAAAATGGTTACCACGTATCTTTATTGGATTCGCAATTGTATCCTTGGTGTGGGTTATCACAGGATTCATGAAGGCTAAAGTAGCAGTATATCAATAAGAGGTGAAAATATGATTGTCGCAACAACGAAAGTGAAAGGCTTTAAGCAACGACTGAAATATAAACGATTTGAAGGAGTAGAGATGAACGTCTCTACTTTTTTAAAGCAAATGAGTGCTTTAGAAAAAAGTTGTCAAGAAGACGATTCGCAAGTAGAAGTTGCAATCGTTTTAAAAGATACGAATAAACCTAAAGATGATTTTCTTTATAGAACTGAAGCTTTTGTAGTTGGAAAAGGAAACGGACGCTTAGTAATCAATACAATCGAAAAAGAATTATTAGCTTTATTTCCGGATAAAGAAGTTGAGGTAGGGAAACTCATCAATCAGTTGATTGATGAGGCTACAAACAAAGTTTCAGTAGAAGAAGAATCAGAACAAGTTCACTTGAAAAGTGATCATGCTCTTAAGAAAAAAAGTGTAGCATCAGTTGAATCTAGTCCGGTTACTCAAAAGAACGTTGAAACTGAAGAATTAAAAGAAATTAAGAATGGACAAAAAAAGAAGAACCTTTCTAAGAAAAAAGTACTAGGGTCACTATCAATAGCGGTTGTAATTGGCGTTGGAATAATAGCTGGTTTTATGTATGTTCCAATATTATTAAAACCTCAATACGACACATTAATTCAAAACCAAGAATATGTAAAAGCAGTTGCGGAATATCCTGAAAAAAAGGATAAAGTTGAATCACTATTATTCGAGAAGGGGAAAGAGGGAGTAGGGCAACTTGAAGAATATGTTGCAAAGACTAATTCATCTTCTTCTCGATATGACCTAGCTTATTTAAAACAGGATTTTCAAAAGGTTGTGGATATGAAAGAAGAAGCAACTACACCAATACGAAAAACGGCTTTAGCGGTCAGTTACGTGAAATTAGGAATGATTGATGAAGCCTATGAATTGAATCAGGAATTAGGAAGTAATCGTCTAAAACAATTAATTGTAGAAGCCTATGAAGTAAAAGCTATCGAAGCGTTAAAGGCATTGGATTTAAAGACTGCTGAAAGGATTCAAGATAAAATCCATCAATTGACCTTACAAACGAAAATTGAACATGTAACAACAGCGTTAAACGAGGAAAACAATCTGAAGAACAAACTAAAGGATAGTTCCCTTTCAGATGAGCAAAAGGAAGATTCCAACAAACAATTAAAACAAATTCAAGAAAAAATTGAAAAAATTAAAAAAGGAGTGTTTTAACTATGGAACAACAAAACAAAAAGAAAAATTTTAAAGTTATTGGTGCTAGTGCTTTATTATTACTATCACTAGGAGCTTGTGCTATTTTTTCGTCATCTCAACAAAGTAATCAAAATACGCAAGTTGCGGTAGAGGAAACAACGACAACATCAGTTGTAGTACAAGTAGAAAATAAACCTACTAAAGAAACACCACATACCGTTCTAAAGGAAGAAGTAGTCGACAAATTAGTAGAAATAGGTTCACAATCTGTAGCTGAAGAAACCGTTAATACAATTATTGCAGTTGCTGAAGCTAAAATAACTCAACCTGAAGAACTGGATAAAGTTGTTACATTAATTGAAAAACCAACTACCGAACTGGATAAAGTTGTTGGTTTAGTAGAGCAAGATAGTAAGAAACAAGATGACGTTGCTATTCTTCCAACACCAACAAAACCAACAGAAGAAAAACCAACTGTTCCATCAGATGAAAATAATAAACCAACAAAACCAACAGATGAACCAACGAATCCAGTAACACCAGTACAACCAACTGAACCTATAGCACCTATCTTACCAACAGAACCAACAACACCTGTAGCTCCAACAAATCCAGTAACACCAGTACAACCTTCAGAAGAATTATCTGAAGATGAAAAACAATTGGATATTAAAACAAAAGTAGTAGATGGAGAAGAAGTGAAGTACGCTACAGGAGAAGCGACAACAACAGACGCTTTACCTGAATTAGATATCTCAAAATTAACGAATGATGATAACACAACTACAACAAATGACACACCTTCAACAGATATTAAGACACCTGAAAAATCATAATGAAAAGAAAAGTAGAAATTGACAACCAATTTCTACTTTTTGCCATTTTGGTAAAAAGTGAAGTTAGAAAAATTATTTTTCAAAAAACAAACCTTTTGCCAAAATGGCAAAAAGTTTATTAAGGAGGAACAACATGAAAATATATGCAACGATAGAGGAATTAAATTATCCATTTATTACATTACTTACGGAATTTGGAGAGAAAGAGTTAGAAATTACTCACCTTCCTGAAACATCTACATTTTGGAATATTTTAACAGTTGCATTTGAAGAAGAAAATACCGTCTTTTTTGATACAGAGAGTGAAGAGATATTATTACTTGATGATACAAATGAACTGTTCAATCCGGAAATTGAAGAAGAACTTATTGTTGAAGAAGAAACAGATTTAAAACAATTAGTGAATACTATGCAAGAAGATGAAATATACGTGGTGGAATTAAATTTTCTGAAGGGAGTAACGTTCGATGGCAAATGAAGAAATGACAGATTTGAAAATCGTTAAAATCAAATTAGTAGACGATTATCAGTTAAGTATTGGGGAGAAAATTAATAGTTCAAAAACGGCTTCAAAAGTTGCAATTAAGACGATTGCGAAAGAGGTTGGTTCATTTGATCGAGAAGTTCTTTTCTCGTTAAATCTAACAACAAAAAATGAAGTGATAAATGCTTCGATGATCCATATGGGGTCAATAAATAGTTCAGTAGCTCACCCTAGAGAAATCTTTAAAGCAAGTATTTTATCGAATGCTGCAAAAGTTATCTTATTTCATAACCACCCTTCAGGGGATCTGACACCATCTCAAGCGGATATTGACTTCACAAAACGAATTATCGCTACAGGAGACGTACTTGGAATCGAGGTATTAGATCACCTAGTTGTTAATCAATTGGGAGACTATTTAAGCATTATTAGTGAGTACGATATGACTTTAGATAAGAGTTTGGTTTTATCAAGTTTTGAAAATATACAAAGAACATTCCCTGTAACATTATTCATTTCACTATTTATTTATAGTTTGGCATTACTGCAAT
>ERZ773073.1122-NODE-1122-length-12871-cov-24.318196_pt1 | contig 12871 bp, 14 predicted proteins | sample MGYA00580616_ERZ773073 | MGnify/ENA primary metagenome ERZ773073 (study PRJEB29015, sample SAMEA2737960) | human oral metagenome | biome: human oral; feature: human-associated habitat; material: dental | place: China | collected 2131 ...
AAACTTTTTCGGCTCATTTCCTCAGGAAATCGGCCGCCACAAAACTTTTTCAGCCCATTTCCTCAGGAAATCGTAGGATGGCCTACATCGAACTCACGTCAAATCAAAAGCCCCGCCCCCAAACTTCGGTGAACCGAGGATGGAGGCGGGGCTTTCCCTATGCGGGGCTACTTCGCTGATTAGAATAGCTCGTAAGCCAAGGAGACTTGGAAGCCGCGCTTCTTAGCATACGTGGGGATGAAGTGATCGCCAGACGAGGTCTTGAACTCATGGATGTAGCGCGCGGAGATCGAGAGCCCGTTGTCCAACCGATAGCCCAAGCCAACGACGCCCGAGAGGTCGAACGGGGCGGCCTGCTTGGAGCCGCTCTTTGTGATGTCGGAGCTGCGGCCGCCAAGACTTCCGGTGGCGGTGATGTTATCCTTCAGGAAGAAGCCTGCCTGCGGGCCCAGCTCGGCGTAAAGTCCGATGTTGGGCAGGGTGTAGCGGAAGAGTACGGGCACGGTGAGATAGTGCAGCTGCGTCTTGACCGATGCGTCTGCGATCAGGGGTGAGGTGATCTTATAGCCCATCATCGAGTAGAGCAATTCGGCTTGTACACCCATCGCAGGGGTGAGGTTGTAGCGTGTGTATAAGCCGACGTGATAGCCCGGCATATACTTGCTCTCAAACAGACCGGAGAGCGCTTTGCCACCGGGACCTATTGAGGAGAAATCGATCTTGCTGATCGTCGAGAAGTTCGCACCAGCTTTCACGCCGAAGGAGAGCTGGGCCTGTGCCTGCGTTAAACCGATGGCCGCGCACATCAGGAGGAGAATCATTCTTTTCATACTGTCAACTATTAAAGGGTTAAGTGAGTCCTTATAACGGAGAAAGGGCTCCGAGATTGTGAGAGGCTCTTTGGGCGGATCTTTCTCCTTGCTATTTCGGGGGGCTATTGGGGTCTGTCTCTACTCTTTTGCTCCATATAAATAATCAGAAGCCCCGCCCCCAATCTTCGGTAAACCGAGGATGGAGGCGGGGCTTCCCTATGCGGCGATACTTCGCTGATTAGAACAGGTCGTAGGTGACAGAGAGCTGGACGCCGCGCTTCTGAGCCTTGTCGGGGATGAGCCGGTTGACGTCAGAGGAGGTCTTGAACTCGTGCTGGTAACGTAAGGCGAAGCCTACGCCATTGTCCAACTTGTAGCCGACACCCACCACGCCTTCAACGCTTAGCGATGCTGCCTGCCCCTCACCACTATCAGAGAATCCGCCTCTGACGGTGCCGATATGTCCCGTTCCCACGATGTTATCCTTCAGGAAATACCCGAACTGCGGACCGAGCTCGGCATAAAAGCCGCTGCTCGGCTGGTGTAACGGAAGAGCACGGGCACGTTGAGATAGTGCAGCTGAGAGCGGATGTAGGTGCCATTGAGCAACGTGGTGGTCACCTTGTAGCCGGCCATAGAGTAGAGCACTTCGGCTTGCACGCCCACGGCGGGGCTGAAATTGTAGCGGCCGTAGAGCCCCACATGATAGCCGGGGATGAACTTCATCTTGAATTGGTCTGTCTCTAAGCCGTCCCCGGGGCCGTGGATGATGAGGTTGGGCCTACTGATTGTGGAGAAGTTGACACCCGCCTTGACTCCGAAGGAGAAGGGCGACTGTGCTTGGGCATGCGTCAAGCCAAGGGCGATGGCACTTGCAGCGAGGAGAATCATTCTTTTAGTTTTCATACTGTCAAATATTTAGAGTGAGTATTCTGCAAACGGATGCCTGAGGGCGAATGGTTCGGGGTGAGCTCTTTCGAGTGCAAAGCTGCCAAATCATCATTAATCACGCACGCCCCAGCCTGCTCTGAATGTCTTTTCCCGGCGGGGAGTCGGGCGCTCCGCTACGTATGAAAAGGGGGCACTCTCATCGTGTCTACCATACCCACCATGCGGCGATAAGCGTGATCGCGGCGTGAGTGAGAAGCATGCCGCAGAGGATGGTGCGCGGCACGACGGCAGGGTAGGGTAGGAGGGGTGTGTCAGGGATGAAGCGTGGGCGGACGCGGACGTAGAGTCGGAAGACAAGCCACGCGAAGAGTAGGCCGAAGAGGGCGCCGGGGATGATGTCCGAAAGGAAGTGGACACCGAGGTAGATGCGCGTGTAGGACATGGCGGCGGCCCAGAGGAAGAGGCAGACGGTGTAGACGCGGTGGCGGAAGAGCAGCGAGGTGAACAGCGCAAAGCCAAACGTGTTGGCTGCGTGGCTCGACATGAATCCATAGCGACCGCTGAGGTAAGGCTCGCCGGTGCGGGGGCTGATGACGGTCTGCACCACATGCATAAAGTCCGGGTGACGCGTAGGCCGAAAGCGGGCGAAGAAGGGTTTGCAGAAGCCGGAGGCGAACTGATCGCAGAGGGTGATGGCCAGTGCTAAGGCCAGGATGAGCAGCACGGATTCGCGCCAAGGTCGCCGGTAGCAGAGGGCAAAAAGGATAAAGACGGCCAGCGGGATCCAGGCGGGATTGCCGGAGTAGATCCACATGAAGCGGTCTAAGTAGGGCGTATGAAGGCCGTTGAGCCAGAGGAAGGCGTCGCGTTCGTAGACGAGGATTTGTTCGAGCATGGCGGTGGGGCGTTAGATGCGTTCGAGGTCTTTGCGGGGGATCCAGCCCTCTTTGCCATCGCCGAGACGGATCTCGTACCATTCGCCGAGGGTGTTCTTGATCGTCACCTTGGTGCCCTCGTGCAGGATGAAGAGGTCTGTGCCGCTGCGGTCGGGCGAGCTTTTGATGGTGACGGTGGGGGTGAAGACGATTGCCGTGTCGCGCACGATCAAATCCTGCCGCTCGCCCCAGGCAAAGACGTTGGCCATGACGGTGACGAAGAGGAGAAGGAGCCCGAGGTAGAAGCCAGTCTTACGCAGGCGCATCCACTTGGAGAAGAAGAAGAGGACGAGGCAGCCAGCGAAGGCGACGAAGCAGATCAGGCCGACCGCAGCCCAACCGTCGACGCTGAGCAGGTGCTGCACGCTGCGATAGGCACGGCCGAAGAAGCCGTCGGCGGGCTCGATGCGATCTGCCGTGCGTTGGCGGGCCATCTCGAGGTTGAAACGCGTGTCGCCGTCGCCGGGGTTCATGACCAGGGCGCGCTCATAGTTGAGGATGGCGGGGGCGATGCGTCCGAGCTTGTAGTAAGCGTTGCCGAGGTTGTAGTAGACCTCGGCAGCGTCGCCGTAGTTCTTGATCAGGGCTTCGTATTGCTCAGCGGCAGCGGGGTAGTTGCCGTCGGCGTAGGCCTTTTCGGCGCTGCGGAGTTCGGCGTCGCGGTCGGCGGCGTGCAGACTGACGGCGGCGAAGAGGAACGCCAAAAGGGTGAGGGTGATTTGCTTGATGGGAGTCATGTCAGTTCAATGTTTGGTGAGGTTTTCCATTCGTCCGATGGCGTCGGCGGTCTGCCGATAGAGGGTGTCGAGGGTGTCGGAGGCTTGCGAGGGGGCATAGCGAGCGAACTCGCAGGTGTCGAGTATCTGCATCAGGTCTTTGGCCAGTGTCTCGTCCGCGCCGAAGGTGGCCAGCTCGTTGCCGACGTTCTCGCGCGTCAGGTCGGCCTGCGGGATGTTGAGCTTATCGCTGAGATAACCCCAAAGCGTGCGGAAGATCTCGTCGTAGAAGTCCTCCTTGCGACCCTCTTTCATCAGCTTCTCTGCCGTCTTGAGTCGGCGCAGAGCCACCTTGTTGGCGCGTTTGGTGCGGACAAAGGCCAGGTCGGCATTCTCCTTCATCTGCTTGCGGTAGATGACGAAGAAGACGGCGAAGAGCAGGGCGATCAGCACGTAGGCAAGGACGTAAGTGAATGACCCGAAGAAGATGTCGCCCCGAGAGTTGACGAAGTGCGGGCTTGAGGTTTTGATGTAGCGGATGTCTTTGCTGAGATACTTGACGTCCTCCTGCGACCCATAGTTGGAGACGGCGGGCGAGGCGGCGCCTTCGGGGCCCTTTTCGACGTGCAGCTTGAAGGGCTCCGAGGTGAGCGTCTTGTACGATCCGCTACGGGGGTCGAAGTAGGAGAAGCGGATGGCAGGGATCTCGAAGTCGCCGGCGTAGCGCGGAATGGCGATGTATTCGATCGTCTTCGTGCCGCTTGAGCCCGAGGCGGTGGTGCGGATGTTCGTCTCCACTTTCGGGTCATAGACTTCGAAGTCGTTGGGGAAGGTCACGGTGGGATTCTTGGCCAGCTTGATGTTGCCGTTGCCGGTGAGTGTGACGGTCACGGTCACGGCCTCGTTCGTCTTGGCTTGGTTGGAGTTGATGGTGGCCTTCATCGTGTAGCCACCCACGGCGCCATTGAACGATTCGGGCTTGCCGGAGGGCAGCGGCTTGACGTCGATGGTGACGGGCGCCGTGGTGAGCACCTTGCGGATGTCCTGATAACCGCCGCCCATAAGCTCGTCGAAGATGCTTCCCGAGCGTTGCTTGACGCGGACGTGCGCAATGGCATCGAAGCGGCCCGAGCCAATGGTGATCTTGCCCGAACGCTGGGGGTAGAGGATGGTTTGCTTGAAGACGGCGGTGCGATAGTTACGGCCGTTGTAGTTTTCGAGTGTCCACTGGGGGTTGAGCTCGATGTCTTGGGCGAGGAAGCCCTCGAACTCGGGGAACTTGATGTCGTCGAGGTCGACGTCATAGAGGGAGTAGATCTTGAAGGTGACGAGGATGCCCTCCTGCTCGTAGACGCTGCGGTTGGCTACGTTCATACGTACGAAGAGCTCGTTCGCGCCCACGCTCGTCGAGCCTTGCGAGGCGCCCGCACCAGCGGCTCCTGCGGCGGCCCCGCCGCTACGCCCACCGCCGGCACTGCCTGCCTTGTCGGGCGGAAGCACCTTAATGACGAGCGAGTTGGAGCTATAGTTGGCGTTCTTGATCTTGATGCTGCCCGGCCCGATGTTGAAGGTGCCCTCCTTCTTCGGCATCAGCACATAGGTGAAGGTCTGGGAGTAGGAGCTTGACATCTGCCCGTTGACGATCTGCATGCTGCGGCTGACGGACGAGCTGGGGCCCATCAGCACCTCGAAGTCCGAGAGGTCCGGCGTGCGGAGCGAGCTGGCCCCCTCGGTGTTGACCGTGTAGGTGAGTTGGAATTGCTGCCCCATGACGACGGCGCTGGGGGCCGAGGCCCGGAAGGTCACCCCGTTAGCCTTCACGAGGTGCGTTGCCCCGGCCGTGAGCCAGAGGGCGAGGAATAGAATCAGTTGCTTCGTTGCGTTTACCATTGCTTATCTGTTTTACGTCGTTCCTGTTGTTGCCGCTGCGCCTTCTTCACCTTCTCCTGCGTGTCGCGTTCGTCTTGCAGGAAGGCGTCGAGTATCTGCTGCGCGTTGTCCTGGCTCATCTGTTCGTTCTGCTGTTTCTCTTGCTGCGTCTTGTTCTCGCGCTTGTCTTCCTTTTGCTGCTGTTGCTGCTGTTCTTGTTGTTGCTGCTGTTGCTGTTGCTGGTTTTGTTGCTGGTTCTGCTGTTGTTGCTGTTGATTCTTGAGCAGTTTCTGCGCCAGCGCCAAGTTGTAACGCGTCTCGTCGTCCTTCGGGTTCAGGCGCAGCGACTGCTTGTAGGCCTCCACGCTCTTGGCGTAATCCTTCCCTTGCATTTGGATGTTACCGAGGTTGTGATAGACCTCCGCTAAGCGTCGCCCGTTGGCCGGGTTGTCGGCCAGCAACTGCTCGCGCCGACCCACGATCTGCATGTATTGTTCGGCCGCTTCGGGGTATTTCTTCTGTTTGTACAGCGCATTGCCGAGGTTGTAGGCCGCCTCCACGGAGCGCGGATTGACCGTCAGCCCCTTCCGATAGGCGATCTCGGACTCGGTATATTTCTCGTTGCGATAAAGCCGGTTGCCCTGGCGGATATTCGACCGCTCAGCCTTCTGCGCCGATGCGCTTCCGGCGGCCAGCAGCAGGCCTATGCTGATGATGTATAGCGTGCTTCTTTTCATATTCATCTTTTCTGGGTGATCCAACAATCTATGCGTCGGTTTGTTGAACCGACAAATGGTTTGCCAACGTCCTCGCGCCCTGTGGTAGCCCCGGCGACAGTGTCGCCAGCGTCATCATGGCCTGTGGTAGCCTCGGCGACAGTGTCGCCAGCATCACCATGCCCTGTGGTAGCCTCGGCGACAGTGTCGCCAGCGTCACCATGCCCTGTGGTAGCCCCGGCGACAGTGTCGCCAGCGTCACCATGCCCTGTGGTAGCCTCGGCGACAGTGTCGCCAGCGTCATCCTGCCCTGTGGTAGCCCCGGCGACAGTGTCGCCAGCGTCATCTTGGCCTGTGGTAGCCCCGGCAGACATTCTGCCAGCACCATCCTGCCCTGTGATAGCCCCGGCAGACATTCTGCCGACGCCATCTTGGCCTGTGGTAGCCCCGGCAGACATTCTGCCAGCGTCATCCTGCCCCATGATAGCCCCGGCAGACATTCTGCCAGCGTCATCTTGCCCCATGATAGCCCCGGCAGACATTCTGCCGACGCCGACGGGGTGGGACGTACTCGCGTCCGATGGATATGGAGGATGGGCCGGATGCCTTTCACCGCTATCTCGAAAACAGCTTGACCCGACGGAAGATCCGATTCCGGCGATCCATGATGATATACTCCGCGATGAGCAGCAGGAGCACGATCCACGCGAGGCTCTGGAACTGCTCGTCGTATTCGGAATAGACCTGGCTTTCTTGCTCGGCCTTCTGCATCTTGTCGATCTCTTTTTGCAGCGTGTGCAGGGCCGAGTTGGTGTTGTCGGCGCGGACATAGATGCCTTTGCCAGCGGCGGCTATCTCCTGACACATCTGTTCGTTGAGTCGGGTGATGACCACGTTGCCGTCGTTGTCCTTCATGTAATTGCTGCTTCCACCGACGGGGATGGGCGCGCCTTCGGGCTGCCCGATGCCGACGATGTTGACGCTGATGCCCCGATCGGCAGCGGCTTTGGCGGCCTTCACGGCGTCGTCCTCATGGTTCTCGCCGTCGGTGATCAGGAGGATGGTCTTACCCGCTTGGTCGTTCGGCGTGAAGGAACGCAGGGCTAAGTTGATGGCTGCGCCGATGGCCGTGCCTTGCGTGGAGACCATCGAGGGGCTGATGGAGGAGAGGAACATCTTGGCGGAGATATAGTCCGACGTGATGGGCAGCTGCGTGAAGGCGTCGCCGGCGAAGACGATCAGCCCCACCTTGTCGTTGGTGAAGCTCTCGGTCATGCGAGAGAGCATCTGCTTGGCCTTCTCGAGGCGGTTGGGCTGGATGTCCTCGGCCATCATCGAGTTGGAGACGTCGAGGCAGACCATGATCTCCACGCCGCGCTTCTTCACCGTCTCCAGTTTGGAGCCGAACTGTGGCCCGGCGATCACGAAGATCATCACGGCCACGGCGGCGAAGAAGAGCCAGAACTTCAGGTGCTCGCGCTTACGCGACACTTCCGGCATGAGCTCGGCCACGAGCTTCGGGTCGCCGAAGCGACGCACGGCCCGCCGACGGTCGATGAGGGTGTAGACGTAGCCCCCGATCATCACCGGGAGCACGGCCAGCAGGTAGAGGTATATGGGGTGTGCAAAACGAAACATTTTAAGAAGGGGGAGTTATAGGGTAGTTGGGTGTAGTTATAAGTAGTTGTTGGTAGGAATAGTTAGATGTAGAGCTGCTTCGAACTCCTTTATACTACCCTCCTACTACTTATAACTACTTGGTTTACGGGATTCTCTTGAGGATAGTGATGCGCAGGAGCCACTCGATGAGCAGCAGGCCCAGCACGACGAGGGCGATGCGCGTGTATTCCTCTTGCTTCTTACTGAACTCGCGGACGCTGATCTTGGTCTTCTCCATCTTGTCGATCTCGGCGTAGATGGATTTGAGGCTCGAGTTGTTCGTGGCGCGGAAGTATTGGCCGCCGGTGATGGAGGCGATCTGTTGCAGGGTCGGCTCGTCGATGTCGACGGGCACCATCTGCATTTGGATCGTGCCGCCGGGCAGTCGGAAGGGATAGGGCGCCTCGCCCTGAGTGCCCACGCCGATCGTATAGACGCGGATGCCGAACGTGCGGGCGATCTCGGCCGCCGTCACCGGGGCGATCTCGCCGCGGTTGTTCGAGCCGTCGGTCAGTAGGATGATCACCTTCGACTTGGCTTGGCTGTCCTTGATGCGACTCACGGCGTTGGCCAGTCCGACGCCGATGGCTGTTCCGTCCTCGATCATGCCGCTTTGGATGTCTTTGAAGAGGTTCAGCAGCACGGCGTGGTCGGTCGTGAGGGGGCACTGGGTGAAGCTCTCGCCGGAGAAGACCACGAGGCCGATGTTGTCGTTCGGCCGGCCGTTGATGAAGCTGGCGGCTACGTTCTTGGCCGCCGTCAGTCGGTCGGGGCGCAGGTCACGGGCGAGCATACTGCCCGAGATGTCCATGGCCATCATAATGTCGATGCCTTCGGTCGAGGAGTTCTGCCAGCTGTCCGTCGACTGCGGGCGGGCCAGAATGACGATGACGAGCGCGATGGCCACCATGCGCAGCACGAAGGGCAGATGGCGCAGGCGCACCTTGGCGGTCGTCATGCCCTTCACGTCGAACGCCTCGGACGACGACATCTCCATGCTCGCCTGGCTGCGGCGCAGTTTCCACACATACGCAGCAATCAGCGGCACGAGTAGGAGCAACAAAAACAAATAGGCGGGATTGGCAAACGTCATTTCTTATCCTCCTTAGTTACGGTTTCCGGGGCTGTCCCATCGGGCTGCGGCGCCTCGGTGCGTTTCGTTTGGTTGACGAAGAGGTAGGCGTTGCGCATGCTCTCGTCGTTCTCGTCGGGCAGGGGGTGCAGCTTGGCGAACTTCACGTAGTCCGACAGGCGGAGCACCTGCCGCAGCGTGTCGTAGACGGAGCGTTCGTCGCTCTCGCGCTCGATGATGGCGAGGATCTCCTCGGAGGTCTTCTCCATCGCATTCACGCCGTAGCGGCGAGAGATGTAGCGGCGGAGCGTGTCGGTCACCTGCGTATAGTATTCCTTGTTCAGCCCTTGCTGCCAGAGCTTTTGATCCTTGATGGAGTCTAACTCGCGGATGGCCGTCTCGTAGGGCGGAAGTTCTGGCTCGGCTGGCTTCACGGGCACTTCCGACCGATGGCGGCGGTAGCGCTGCACTAAGTAGCCGATCACGCAGATGAGGAACAGTGCGGTCAAGACACCGAAGATCCACGGATAATAGTCGGCCAAGACGAAGGGCGGCTTCCAGACGTCCTTGATGTCGTAGAACTGCTCCGGGTTGTCCACATCGACGGGCACGGTGGAGACTTTCAGCGCCACCTGGTTCGACGCGATCGTGTCGGCGCCGTCGATGGCGATGAAGGGCGGGAGCAGGTAGAGCGACGAATCGAAGGAGGTGACGAGGATGTCGCGGCGAATGACCAAGCGACCGTCGGCCACCGTCGAATCGGCGTCGGAGACGGAGATCACCTCCACGCCCGTCATCAGCGTGTCGCTGGGCAGGGGGATGATGATCCGCCGGTTGGGGTCGGTTGTGACGGTCACGTGCAGCGTCGTCTGTTCGCCGACGAGGATGTCGGCCGTGTCGACCTTCACGTCGATCAGTGTCTGCTGCGCTCCAGCAGTGAACCCCGCGAGGAGGCACACGACGAGGAGAAGCATACGGACGCTTATCACTTTCAATTTCATTGTCAGGAAAAGTCAGTTTCGTTTATCGAAGAGAGCCAGCAGCGCCTTCACATAGTCGTCCTCCGTACGGATGGAGACGGCGTCGATACGGCTCTTTTGGAAGGCGGCGTTCATCTCCGCCTGCCGTTTGTCCCACCATGTGCGGTAGGCTTCGCGCACTCGCTTGGATGAGCTGTCGATCCATCGCTCTTGGCCGGTCTCGGCGTCGCGCACCTTCATCAGGCCTACGGCGGGCAGCTCCGTCTCGCGGCGGTCGTAGACTTGGATGGCTACGATGTCGTGCTTGCGGTTGGCGATGGTCAGCGCGTCGTGGTAGTTGCCGTGGTCGATGAAGTCGGAGAGCAGGAAGGCCGTGCAACGCTTCTTGATGGCGTTGGTGAGGTACTTCAGCGCTTGGTTGATGTCCGTCTGACGGTCGTCGGGGCGGAAGTCGATCAGCTCGCGGATGATATATAAGATGTGTCGGCGGCCCTTCTGGGGGGGGATGAACTTCTCGATCTTATCGGAGAAGAAGATGACGCCGATCTTGTCGTTGTTCTGTATGGCGGAGAAGGCCAGCGTGGCGGCGATCTCCGTGGTCACGTCGCGCTTCATCTGCGACACGGTGCCGAAGTCTTTGCTGCCCGATACGTCGATGAGCAGCATGACGGTCAGCTCGCGCTCTTCCTCGAAGACCTTGACGTAGGGCCGGACGTAGCGCGCGGTGACTTTCCAATCGATGTCACGCGTGTCGTCGCCGAACTGGTATTCGCGGACTTCGCTGAAGGCCATACCGCGCCCCTTGAAGGCTGAGTGGTATTGCCCGGCGAAGATGTTGTTCGAGAGTCCGCGCGTCTTGATTTCGATCTGCCGGACCTTCTTTAAGAGTTCGCTCGTCTCCATCCTTATTATATACGTAGTCAGAAGTAGTTAGAGGTAGTCAGAGGGGAGTTAGAAGTAGCTCGCTGACCACCTTCTCTCTGCTGTGGATAATGTGTGGCGGGGGTTAGGGCACCTCGACTTTGTTGAGGATCTCGCTCACGATGGCTTCGGAGGTCAGGTTGTTGGCTTCGGCCTCGTAGCTGAGCCCGATGCGGTGGCGCATGACGTCGTGGCAGACGGCGCGCACGTCTTCGGGGATCACGTAGCCGCGCTGCTTGATGAAGGCGTAGGCGCGGGAGGCCAGCGCGAGGTTGATCGAGGCGCGGGGTGAGGCGGCGAAGGCGATCATGGACTGGAGGTCGGCCAGGCCGTACTCCTGCGGGAAGCGGGTGGCGAAGACGATGTCCACGATGTAGCGCTCGATCTTCTCGTCGATGTAGACCTCGCGCACGATGTCGCGGGCGGCCATGATCTGCTTCGTGTCCATCACGGGGCGGATCTCAGGCGCGTGGCCGGTGATGTTCTGCCGGATCACCTGTTTCTCTTCCTCCTTCTTCGGGTAGTTGATGATGACCTTGAGCATGAATCGGTCCACCTGCGCCTCGGGCAGCGGGTAGGTGCCTTCTTGCTCGATGGGGTTCTGCGTGGCCATGACGAGGAAGGGGGCGGGGAGCTTGTAGGTCGTTTCGCCGATGGTCACCTGCCGCTCCTGCATGGCTTCGAGCAGTGCGCTCTGCACCTTGGCCGGGGCGCGGTTGATCTCGTCAGCCAGCACGAAGTTGGCGAAGATGGGGCCTTGGCGCACTTGAAATTCCTCGTTCTTCTGGCTGTAAACCATAGTCCCGATCACGTCGGCCGGGAGCAAGTCGGGGGTGAACTGGATGCGGCTGTATTTGGCGTCGATCAGTGAGGCGAGCGTCTTAATGGCCAGCGTTTTGGCCAGCCCGGGGACGCCCTCGAGGAGGATGTGCCCGTCGGAAAGCAAGCCGATAAGCAGCGACTCGATGAGGTGTTTCTGCCCGACGATCACTTGATTCATTCCCATGGTGAGCGTTGTCACGAACGTGCTGTGGCGCTCGATTCGCTCATTCAATTCCCGGATATCTACTGTTTGATTCATAGACGTTTGATTGATACTTATACTGTCCTTTTCTATTCTGGGGCGCAAAAGTAGACCCTTTAGCGAGTGAGTGCCCGCGAGGCGTGGTTAAAGAAATGGAAGCTGTTTTGAATTTGCTGAAGTGCGGATGGAAGCAGCGGGGGGAGGAGTGCGGGGCGGTGGGGGATGGTCGATTATTCGTCGTCGGCGACGTTTTTCCGACGTGAGGGGCGGGCGTAGCGCTGGCCGATCTCTTTGACGACGGTTTTGAGGGAGCCTTCGAACCGTGAGGCCTTCTTGAGGTAGCCGTAGACCTCGTTGGCCTCGGCCAGAGCGTCGGCGGAGGAGGCGTAGATGGTGTCGTCGAGCTTTTCGAGCAGCGAGGCGACGGAGGCGCGGAGGCCTTTGAGTCGGTGCATAAGCAGGACGTCGTGCTCGAACTCGTCGACGTCGAACGTCTGCAAGAGGTGTTGGGGGAAGTTCTGGGCGCCGCGGAGGGCCATGTCGACAAAGGCGGCCGTGCGCGGGCCGGAGGGCCTGATGCGCCGCTTGTCAGCGGTGGAGAGGGCGATTAGGAAGGGCAGTTCGGACTCGATTTTCTTGATCATCTCTTGGATTTTGTCGCATGATGCCTCGCTGAGCGTGGCCGAGACCAGATTTTTCGTCTTGTTCATCGCAGTAGGGGTTATGATTGATGGCGTAAAGGTAGCGGCTGTCTTTGAATGATGCTTGTGTGATCAAATTTTGATGACACGCGAGCAACAACAAGCTGGCGAGTGATCAAATTTTGTTCACGCGTGATCAAATTTCGATGACGTACGAGCAACAACAAGCTGGTGCGTGATCAAATTTTGTTCACGCGTGATCAAATTTCGATGACGCACGAGCAATAACAAGCTGGTGCGTGATCAAATTTTGATGACATACGAGCAACAAGAAGCTGGCGTGTGATCAAATTTTGATGACGCGCGAGCAATAAGAAGCTGGCGTGTGATCAAATTTTGTTCACGCGTGATCGAATTTTGATGACGCACGAGCTTTTTTACCTCTCACGTGATCGAATTTTGATGATGCACGAGCTTTTTTACCTCTCACGTGATCGAATTTTGTTCGCGCGCCAACTGACTAATGGCCTGTTCGATGTCTCCGCCGAGGCGGTCGGCCAAGCGCATCACTTCGACCTTTTCCGTCTCCTCGGTCGTGTACGCGAGATACTCCTCGCGCGAGACCTCCGTGGCGT